>WNGE01000147.1_pt1 | contig 145192 bp, 152 predicted proteins | sample 5400651 | NCBI WGS metagenome assembly WNGE01 (sample SAMN13153370, study PRJNA577476) | soil metagenome | isolation source: 60 cm soil or saprolite under grassland replicate 2 | place: USA:California | collected 2016-06-15
CCGCCGCCGTCGGTGTTGAGCGGCAGGTCGCCGCCGCGGCGCAGGTGGCCCTCCTGCACGAACTTGCCGCCCTCGCCCTTGGGGCAGAACCCGAGGTCCTCGAGCAGCAGCAGCGCGGTGATCGTGAAGCTGTCGTAGAAGTTGATCGTGTCGATGTCGGCGGGCGTCACGCCGGCCCGCTCGAACGCGATCGGCCCCGCCTTCGCCCCCGCCGTCACCGTGTAGTCCGGCATCTGGCTGATGTTCCAGTGCGTCTGCGCGCCGGCCGCGCCCAACACGTAGGCGGGCGGCTGCTTCAGGTTCTTCGCCCGCTCGGCCGTCGTCATGATCAGCGCGCCGCCGCCGTCGGAGATCACGCAGCAGTCGAGCTTGTGCAGCGGGTCGGCGATCATGCGCGAGCTCACGACGTCGTCGGCGGTGATCGGGTCGCGGTACATCGCGTTCGGGTTGAGCGCGGCGAACTCGCGCACGCCGGCGGCGATCTCGCCCAGCTGCTCCATCGTCGTGCCGTACTCGTGCATGTGCCGCTGGGCGGCCATCGCGTACGCGCCCACGAGCGAGTTGCCGAACGGCGCCTCGTACGCCTGCGGCCCGCCGACCTTCTGCGTCCCCCGGGTGAACCCGCCCGTGCCGAGCATGCGGCCCATGCGCGACAGCTGGTCCGACCCGTAGGTGACGAGGATCGTGTCGCACAGTCCGTCGCGGATGGCGGCGGCGCCGTGCTGGACGTGGAACTCGAACGACGACCCGCCGGTCATCGTCCCGTCGATGTAGCGGTGGTCGATGCGGAAGTACTCGGCCAGCGTGACCGGGTCGTCGAGCATCATCTGGTGGCTGCCGCCGGCGCCGATGTAGGCGTCGATGGCCGATTTCTCGACGCCGCAGTCGGCGAGCGCCCGCTGCATGGCGAGCGCGTGGTGTTGCACGCTGTCGAGGTCGGGGGCGACGGGGTAGTCGCTCAGCCCGATGCCGGCGATCACCGGGGTCCGGTCCATCCTGCCTCCGCGTTAGCTGACGGGAGCGTCAGTAGACCAGACGGTGCGACGGGGACGCCAAGTGACCGACGACGTCGACCCCCGCCCGCCGCTCAGGTGAGCGGCGACCCACGGGGCGCGGGTCGCGCGGGATTCAACGGGTTGCGGCTTCGAGGGCGCGCCGTACGAGGACGCGGGCCAAGTGCTCTCGGTACTGGGATGACGCGTTCAGATCGCTCGGCGGGTCGGTACCGTCCGCCGCCTGCTGCGCGGCGTCGGCCACCGACGCGCCGGACGCGAGGCTCTGCTCCACGGCGGTGGCGCGCACGGGCGTGCTCCCCATGTTGACGAGTGCCACCCGGGCACCACCGTTGCGGATCGCCAGCGCGCCGACGATGGCCCAGTCCTGGGCGCGGCGTTGGAACTTCTGGTACGAGAACCCGGCTCCGGGCGTCTTCGGGACCCGGATCTCGGTCAGGAGCTCGTCGGGCGCCAGGGCAGTCTCGAGGAAGCCTTGGAAGAACTCCCCCGCCGGGATCGTCCGCTCGCCGCCCGATCCGCGCACGACGAAGGTCCCGTCGAGTGCGAGCAGGGCGGCGGGCAGGTCTGACGCCGGGTCGCCGTGCGCGACCGAGCCTCCGATCGTGCCGCGGTGGCGCACCTGGTTGTCGCCAACCTCTGACGCCACCTTCCGCAGCACCCCGCACTGCTCGGCGAGCAGCTCGCTGGTCTCGAGGTCACGGTGGCGAGTGAGAGCCCCGATCGCGACGTGATCGCCGCCGTCGCGCACGTAGGACAGCTGACCCACTCGGCCGATGTCGACGAGCACTGCCGGTGTGGCCAGCCGCAGCTTCATCAGTGGCAGGAGCGACATGCCTCCGGCGAGCAGCTTGGCGTCGTCGCCGTGCTCGCCCAGCGCCGCGATCGCCTCATCGGCGGAATCCGCGCGCACGTAGTCGAACGCTGCCGGGATCATCGTTCGTGTCCTCCGCTTCTGGCGTCCTGGATCGCGTCCCAAACCCGTAGCGGAGACGCGGGCATGTCGAGCTCGGTGATGCCGAGCGGTGCGAGGGCATCGATCACCGCGTTCATGACCGCCGGCGTCGATGCGATCGTGCCGGCCTCCCCCACACCCTTTACGCCCATCGGGTTCGTGGGACTCGGAGTGACGGTGGACGCCGTGTCGATGCCCGGCATCTCGGCCGCCGACGGCACCAGGTAATCCGTGAGCGTGGAGGTCAACAGCTGTCCGTTGTCGTCGTAGACGGCTTCTTCGAACAGGGCCTGGGCGACGCCCTGCACCACCCCGCCGTGCACCTGACCTTCCACGATCAAGGGATTGATCTGGTTCCCGCAGTCGTCCACAGCCACGTAGCGCACCAGTCGTACGCGACCGGTCTCCTCTTCGACCTCGACTACCGCCACGTGCGTGCCGAACGGGAACGTGAAGTTCGGCGGGTCGTAGGCGACCGAGGCTTCGAGGCTCGGCTCGACGAGCTCGGGCAGGTTGTGCGCCGTGAACGCTTCGAACGCCACTTCCGCCAGCGGCATCGAACGGCCGGGCGCGCCCTTGACTCGGAACTCGCCGCCGACGAACTCGAGGTCCTCTTCGGCCGCCTCGAACTGGTGCGCTGCGATCGACCGGGCCTTGTCGATGACCTTGTTGCACGCCATGAAGACGGCGGTTCCGCCGACCGCGAGCGAGCGCGACCCGTACGTGTCCATACCATGCGGCGAGATCGCGGTGTCCGAGTGCAGCACGTCGATGTCGTCCGGATCGACCCCGAGCCGATCGGCGACGATCATGGACCACGACGTCTCGTGGCCTTGACCGTGCGGCGTCGTTCCGGTGACCACCTGCACCTTGCCGGTGGGCATCAGCCGGACCGTCGCCGCCTCCCAGCCGCCGGCCGAGTAATTGATTGACGCGAGCACCCGGCTCGGCGCCAGCCCGCACATCTCGACGTATGACGACAGACCGACGCCGAGATGCGTCCCAGAGCCCTCGTTCCGCCGATCGGCCTGCGCCTTGCGGAGCCCTTCGTAGTCGGCGAGCTGCAACGCCTTCTCGAGCGCGGCGGCGTAGTTGCCGCTGTCGAAGGTGAGGCCCGCCGCCGAGTCGTACGGGAACTTGTCTGACGCGATGAAGTTCCGGCGTCGTATCTCGGCGGGGTCCATCCCGATCTTGCGGGCCAGCGCGTCCACTGCCCGCTCGATCGCGTAGGTGGCTTCCGGCCGCCCTGCGCCCCGATATGCATCGGTGGGCGTCCGGTTCGTGAACACCCCTGTGCACGTGAACGAGTACGCCGGCACGTCGTAGACGCCGTGGTACAGGAACGCGCCGAGCAGCGGGATGCCGGGTGTGACGAGCTGGAGATAGGCGCCCATGTCGGCGAGCAAGTTCGCCCGCACGGCGGTGACGTTGCCGTCGGCGTCGGCGGCCAGCTCGATCTCCTGGATCACGCCGCGGCCTTGGATCGTGGCCTGGGTGTTCTCGATGCGTTCCTCGTTCCAGCGGACCGGTCGCTTCAGCCGGTTGGCCAATGCCAGACAGAGGGCCTCCTCGGCGTACACGTTGAGCTTGGATCCGAAGCCACCGCCCACTGACGGCGCGACCACCCGCAGCTTGTGCTCGGCGAGGCCGAGCGTGATCCCGAGCATCACCTTGAGAATGTGCGGGATCTGTGTCGCGGAGTAGATCGTGAAGTCACCCCCGTACGGCTCGGGTATCACGCACACCCCGCGAGGCTCGATGGCCATCGGGATGAGACGCTGCTGGAGATAGCGCTCCTTGATGGTGTGCTGCGCGTCTGCGAACGCGCGATCGACGGCCGCGGAGTCCGGAACGAGGCTCCACGTGTAGCTCTTGTTGGTGCCAAGCGACTCGTGCGCGAGTGACGAGTCACTGGCGGCATCTTCGAGATCGAGCACGACCGGCAGCTCGTCGTACTCGACGATGACCCCTTCCATGGCGTCGCGGGCCTGTTCCCGGGTCTCGGCCACCACGACCGCCACTCCCTCACCGGCGAAGCAGGCTTCGTCGACCGCGAGCGGCCAGTGCTCCGGGCTCTTCATGTCGTCGGTGACCGGCCACGCGCAGGGAAGGGGATTGGCCCAGTCGTCGCGCAGGTCGGCGCCGGTGAACACGCCGACGACGCCCGGCATCGCTTGCGCCTCGGTTGTGTCGATCGAGCGAATCCGGGCGTGCGCGTAGGGGCTGCGGACGACCTTCGCGTGTAATGCGCCCGGCACGACGAGGTCGTCGACAAACCGGGCTTCGCCGGTGAGCAGGGCGGGATCCTCGCGGCGAACCTTGCGGCTACCCACGACGGCAGTCACGACACACCCGCTTTGCTGGTCTCGGCCGCCGCCAATATCGCCTTCACGATGTTGTGGTAGCCGGTGCACCGGCAGAGGTTCCCCTCAAGACCCACACGGACATCTGCCTCGGTGGGGTTGGGGATCTCGTCGAGCAATGACACCGCGGCCATCACCATGCCGGCGGTGCAGAAGCCGCATTGCAGGCCGTGATGCTCCTGGAACGCCGCTTGCACGGGGTGCAAGTGCCCGTTCTTGGCCACGCCTTCGATCGTCGTGACGCTTCGGCCGTCGGCCTGAGCTGCGAGCATCGTGCACGACTTCACTGACTCACCGTCTACGAGCACCGTGCACGCCCCGCAAGACGAGGTGTCGCATCCGACCTTCGTCCCGGTGAGCCCGACGGCTTCCCGGAGGTACTGGACGAGCAGCTTGCGGGGTTCGACGTCGTGCTCCTGGTGAGCGCCGTTCACGGTCATCGCGATGCGCAATCGCATCACCCCCCTCGTGAACCCGACTCCCTCATTCAACTCCCGTCCGAAGGGGCAATCCAGACGCCCGGACGAAATCGGCCTTCCGGAGCTCGAGCCGGCCTAAGCCGTCACCTGAGTGAGCGCGTGTACTCCACGACGTCGCGGTCTTGCGCACGAGCGGGTCCCTGAACGCCGGGGGGGTGTGGCCCTCCACGAACGTGGCCTGATCCGCGGCATTCGGGAACTTCTGTACTGCCGCGCCGCCGGCGAGCTGGGGCCCGAAGCCGCCCTCGGCGCTCTGACCGCGGCACCTCGCGCAATTGGCGACGAACACGGCTCGACGCCTTTACGATGCGGCTGCCGGCTCGCACGACGAGGACAGCGATGGCCTACGACGAGGCGATCTTCGAGGTGTACCTGGGCGAGGTGCCGATGTTCCAGGCATGTTCCGAAGATGAGGTGAGTGCGGTTGCGTACCTGGCATCACCTCGAGCGTTCGAGGCCGGCACCGCCATCGTGAGCGAAGGCGAGGCCGGCGACGAGTTCTTCGTCCTGATGATGGGCACGGCGACGGTCAGCCGCCAAGGCCACGACGTGGCGAGCCTGGAGCCCGGTGACTACTTCGGCGAGCTCGCCCTCTTCGATCCCGCGCCGCGAGACGCCACGGTCACCGCCGACGTTCCCGTGACCGTCGCGGTGCTGGAGCGTGCGCGGTTCCAAGCTGCCCTCGACGCGGTCCCAGCGCTGCGGGATGCCCTCCTGCGAGGCATGGCGCGACGGCTCCACGAGCTCGACGCCCGGGCGTGAGCTGCTGGGAGCCGCGGCAGTTCAGACGCGGTCCGTAATCCCTGGCCCTTCGTTCTCCGCGTACCCCTCTGGGGGGATTCAGCGTGACCGCCGGCATGCGAGCATGTCTGCACCTCCCGAGCGACCGAAGCGCCGTAGTCGAGGACCTCGGGGGAATGGGAAGGCCGGGAGGCCAGCCAGTACTGGGGCCTCCCGACCTTCCGCGTCAGCCCGAAACTGACGCTCACGCGTGGATCCGCCGAGGCCTCAGGGCGCCAGCACCTCGGCCAGCGACTCGATCATGAACCCGACGTCGTCGCTGGTCAGGGCGTGGTGGCAGGGCAGCGACAGTGCCCGGTCCGTCACACAGTCGGCGTTCGGGAACCCGCCTGCGGGCGCCCGATGTTCGATCGCGGCGAAGCCGGGTTGGCGGAGCACGTTGCCGGTCCAAACCATCAGCGTCGCGATGCCACGCGACTCCAGCCCCCGTTGGATCGCGGTGCGGTCGAGCCCGTCGCGCAGCACGAACGGGTAGCGCATCCACGTGACTTGGGCGTCCTCGCGGGAGCGGGGCCGCACCACCTTGTCCTCGTGCCCGGCGAAGAAATCGTCGAGGCGCTGCCAGTTGAGCCGCCTCCGCTCGTTGTAGTCGGCGAGCTTGTCGAGTTGGACGAGCCCGTAGGCGGCACCGAGCTCCGAGGGCTCGAAATTGTAACCGATGGCCTCGAACAGGAACACGAGGTCATACGGAGTGCCATCGGCCAGGGGCCCGAAGCGATCCTTCTCGCCCTGACGCGAACCGAAGAGATACGTCTCCGATCGTCGCCCCCACCGGCGCAGCGTGAGGCAGCGGTCCAACAGCCCGTCGTCATCGAGGCCGACGAGCCCACCGTTGCCCGCGGCCGTGATCGCGTGGCCGCGAGCGAAGCTCGTCACCGAGATATCGGCCCGCGTGCCCGTGCGTGCGCCGCGCAGCCACGCGTCCAGCACGTCGCAGCTGTCTTCGAGCACGGTGAGGCCAAGCGCGTCGGCGACCGCACGGATGCGGTCCCAGTCGGGGACGTTGCCGACGAGGTTCGGCGCGAGGATCGCCCGGGTCCGAGGTCCGATCATCTCCTCGATGCCGGCCACGTCGATCTGGTATGTGTCGGGCTCCACGTCGACGAAGGCCGGCACGATCCCCGACTGCACGAGCGGCGCGACATCGGTGGCGAACGTCAGCACGGGCGTGACGACCTCGTCACCGGGCGCCAGATCGAGCAGATCGATCCCCAGGCGCAGCGCCGACGAGCCCGAATTGACCATCACGCCGTGGCGCTTGGCGAGCAACTCGGCGACCCGATGCTCGAAGTCGGCGACATGCTTGCCGATCGCGAGATTGGACTCGCGCAACGCCCCGACCACCGCATCGATCTCGCGATCGTCGTGAACGGCGCCCGGATCGGGCAGCCGCCGCCGTGCCGGCCGCGTGGTCACGTCCGGGCAGGCTAGACGTTTCGCCGGGGAGCTCAGCCGCCGACGGCCGTGTCGACTGCTCGTATCGCGCCCGGTGCGGCGACTGTGGCGTACACGCCGGCGCAGCGGTACAGCCCGCACGCATCGAGCGCGCAGCGTCTCATCGCGACCAGCATGCGAGGTAGCGCCTCGACGCCTGTCAGCCGGTGGCTGCGCTCGCTGTATTGGACGGCGAGCTGCGATTTCCGGCACCGTCGTACGCCTTCACGTAGTACCAGTACGCGCGGATCCGGCTGAGCCCGCCGTTCGTGTAGCTCGTCGCCGTGGTCGTGGCGACGATCGTGAAGGGACCGCCCGATGAGTTGCTGCGGTAGACCTCGTAGCCGGCCAGGCCGCTTCCGCCGGTGTCGGTCGACGCACCCCAGCTCAGCGTGATCTTGCGCTTCCCGGGCGTGGCACCGAGGGCACCCGGCGTGCTCGGTGGGGTCGTGTCGACGGTCGGTGCCGTCGTCGTGGTGGTGGACGTGGTCGTAGTAGTGCTCGTAGTCGTCGTCGTGGAGGTCGTCGTCGTGGAAGCGCTGATGCGGCTCGCGACCGCCGATCGGACCGCGGGCAACGTCGCATAGAAGGTGCCACCCGGGCACTCGATCGCGCCCACGTCTCGATGCCCGGCGATGTTCGGGAACGTCAGTTGCGCACCGCTGACCGGGTTCGTGTACAGGCTCGAGCCTTGTGGGTCGATGCCGTGCGCGTCGGCCTTCCAGGCCAAAAGGTCTTCGAGTGCGTTCTTGGCGGCGGGGGTTGCGTCCTGGTTCGTCAGCGTGCCCAGCAACGCGACGCCGACCGTCCCAGAGTTGTATCCCTGGGCATGTGCCGCGGTCACGCCGTTCCCGTTGCTGTCCTCGCCGGTGATCGTGTCGTCCGGGCTCGGCGACGCCGACGACGGGTTGGCCGTCGTGTGCGAGTGCCGGCCCTTGTAGACGTGACCGGCCTCGTCGATGAGGAAGTTGTAACCGATATCGCCCCAACCTTGAGTAACGGCGTGGTAGTAGTAGATCGCTCGAATCGTCGACGCCGGGTTTGGGTCGGCGTTCTGCGTCGCCGTGTGGTGGACGAGCAGCTTCTGAATGGGCCAGAACGCTGGTGGCCACACCTCCTTGCCGCTGGCATCGAACCGCAACGACTCGTCGGCACCCCAACCGGAACGGGAAACGATCCCCGGTTGCGCGACGCTCGCGCCGGCGACCGAGTCGTCGACCGTGCGCGACACGGTGGTCTCGCTCCCGTCGGCCAAGGCCAGCACCGTGACGCGTCCGATCGGACGGTCGGTCTGGACGCGTGCGGCCCGGGCGCCACCCGCGTGCAGGATCGCTCCGTACGTCTCGCCGTTCCCGCGCTGCTCCCCGACCTCGTCGCGGTTCACGTCGACGGCGGGGCCGAAATTCAAACCGTCGCTGCTGAACGCCACCAATACCTCGGCGTTCGGGTTGCCCACCCAGTGCACGGCGGCATGCTCGGCGGTGAACGGCAGCGCGAGGACGGCCTCGCCGTGAACCGGAGCACTCACCTCGCCCGCGCGGGTGTGGACAACGACCCGGGCATCGACGCGACGTCCCCCTAAGAGCACGTAGGCAGCCGCGATCAACGTGACAGCCGCAAGAACCGCGATACCGCGACCGAACCGGCGGTTCAGAAACACCTCGAGCCCCTCAATCCTCGTCGTTCGAGTCGTGCCTGCCTGGGCCCGAACCGGGTCGATGATCGCCACAAGCTAGCCGGACGAGTGGTCGGGCGGGAACCGCATCCCGGAGGGTCTGCGCCTCCTTGGAGAGCAGCGGTCAATGCTGCAAGGTTTGGGACGCCGCCTCCGGTCAGAGGCACGCGTAGACCGCGTCCACCAACGCTCGATTCCGCTCGTTCTGCCAGCGCGGCCGTACTGAGTTCATGACGTACCCGAAGGCGAGTTGCGCGCCGGGGTCCGCGAAGCCGACTGACCCGCCGGTGCCGAAGTGGCCGAAGCTCCCAGGATTCGGGCCGAAGCAGCGGTCAGGACGGGTCGGCTGGAAGCCCAAGCCGAAACTGACTTCGCGCTCGAGGACCGGGCACCAACCTTCGGACTGGACGCGGATCGCCTCGGCCAACACGTCGCGGTCGAGCACGACCGTTCCCTCGAAGGTGCCGCCGGCCGCCAGTGCCGCGTACACACGCGCGACGCCCTTCGCAGTGGCGTGAAGGTTGGTCGAGGGCACCTCGGCGAACCGCCACTGATCTGTGTTCACTACGCCGACGCCGGAGAGACCCGGTGGATTGAAGTAGCTCAGACCGATCATCGCCTTCTCGTCGGGCTGGCGCCGCAGCGATTCCCACGCCATATCACCGGGTGACGCGCGCGATCCGCGCCACGCCACGTGGGCACACCGCGGGAGGTCGCTCTTGCGCAGCCCCCACGCAACATCGGCGTCGAGCGGTGCGGCGACGCGTTCCCGGAGCCATCGCCCCGGCGTCTGGCCCGTCACTCGGCGAGCCAGTTCGCCCACCAGGAAGCCGTATGTGTTCGTGTGGTAGACGTGCCGCATCCCGGGCGGCCACCAGGGCTCGGTGCCCGCGATCGCGCGTGTGATCGCGTCCCACTCCCATAGATCACTGTTCGACAGCCGGCGGCGCACCGCAGGTACGCCCGCACGATGGCACAGGATCTGGCGCACGGTCGCGCCTTGCCGACCAGCGACAAGCTCCGGCCACCACCGCGTGGCGGGAGCATCCAGCTCGAGGTCTCCAGTGGCGACAAGCTGGAGAACCGCCAGTGCAACCAGTGGCTTTCCTACCGAATAGGCGTTGACGATCGTGTCCGCCGTCCACAGCCGGGTGCGAGCATCATCGGCCCACCCGCCCCACACGTCGACCACAAGCTGACCGTCGAGAACGACCGCGCAGCCGGCGCCGAGTTCGCCGCGATCGAAGTTCTCGCGAAAGACCTCACCGACGGGCGAGAACCGCGAGTCGACGTAACCGTGGACTTCGGGGCGACGAGACGCGTGCGGGCTCAGTTGACGACGGCGGGGTCGCCTGCGTGGATCGTGCCCGGCGCCGCGACGGTGGCGTAGACGCCGGCGCAGGGGTAGGGCCCGCCCAGAACCTCGAGCCGGTTGTGCCGGACGAGGGTGCGCAGGATCTCCGTGTCCTTCGGGAGGTCACCCTGGGGCTGCGTGGTCATGACGCATCGGGGATCGGGGACGGTGATGGAGAGCCGTACGTCGTCGCCGAGCTCCAGTCCGCGACCGACCCAGTCGTTCTCGACGAAGCCGTTGTCGGGCGTGCCGACCATCACGTTCATCCGGAACCGGCGCTCGTCGAACCGGCTCTCGGGACGTAACTCGTTCAACTGGTCGAGCGTCGATCTCGTCATGACGGAGACCGGGAAGACGTCGAAGAACGAGCCGACGGGGACGGCGGAAGGAATGCCCGCCCCGGCGAACAGCGCCGAGCCGAGCTTGGTCTCGGTGACGGTATCACGGTGTCCCTCGGGATCGAGTCCCTCCACGTCCGGGTGGTACTGGTCGATGGTGAAGTCCTCGGGCGCAGCACGCGCCAACGTGACGTCGCGCCCCAAATGGCCCGAGAGCATCGCGTCGACGTCGGGCGCGTCGCTGGTCGACGACGTGCCGTCGGGCAGCGTGATCCGTACCGGCGGCGGCTCCTCCCCCGCCCGTGGCAAGTCGGTGAACTCCGCCCGGCAGTTGAGCATGGCCGGACCCAGCTTCGGGTTCTTGGCACTGAGGACCTTGCCCGTCTCGGCCTCGATGAGCGCGTAGGCACGGTCACCGACGACGCCGCGCTCCGTCACTTCGGCCGTATCGACTTGTTCCCCCAGCATGGACTTCACCGGGAATCGCCACAACGCCGCGATCGCACCGACTGCTTCAGTCATCGCGAGTTCCTTCCTTGGGGGGTATGCCGCCCATCGTCGTCCCAACCACCGAAGACGGCAAGAGCGCAGTCGGCGTACGGTGAGCCGCCGTGACCGACGACCTCAAGCTCGGCCTCCAGCTCGGCTACTGGACGGCGCAGCCGCCGGCAGGCCGCGACCTCATCGAGCTCGCGCAGCAGGTGGAAGCGCTCGGCTTCGACTCGATCTGGACGGGCGAGTCGTGGAGCTCGGACGCGTTCTCGCCTCTGGTGTGGGCGGCGGCGCACACGTCGCGCATCAACCTGGCGACGGGCATCGCGCAGATGTCGGCCCGCAGCCCGGTCACGATGGCGATGCACGCGATGACGCTCGACGCGCTCTCGGACGGCCGGTTCCGGCTCGGGATCGGCGTCTCGGGCCCGCAGGTGGTCGAGGGCTGGTACGGACGGCCGTTCGGTCAGCCGCTCGCCCGCACCCGCGAGTACATCGACATCCTGCGCCAGGTGTGGCGGCGCGAGGACCCGGTCACGAACGCCGGGCCGCACTACCCACTCCCCTACGACGGGCCGGGCGCCGTCGGGCTCGGCAAACCGCTGAAGATGATCACGCACCCGCCCCGCCGCAACATCCCTGTGTACCTCGGCGCCGAGGGCCCGAAGAACGTGCGCCTCGCCACCGAGATCGCCGACGGGTGGATTCCTCTCTATTACTCCCCCACCCGTCCCGAGGTGTACGCCGACCAGCTCGCCGACGCGCCCGACGGCTTCGAGATCGCGGTGAACGTGACCGTGACGGTGGCCGACGACGTCGCCCAGGCGCTGCTGCCGGTGAAGGGGATGCTCGGCTTCTACATCGGCGGCATGGGCGCCAAGGGACGGAACTTCCACACCGACCTGATGGCGCGCATGGGATTCGAGGAGGAGGCGCACCGGATCCAGGACCTGTTCTTCGCGGGCAAGCGCGAGGAGGCGGTGCTCGCGGTGCCGGACGAGTTCGCCGACGAGATCTCGCTTGTCGGACCGCCCGCGCGTATCCGGGAGCGGATCGAGGCGTGGCGCAAGACCTCGGTGACAACGCTGCTGATCGGCAGCCGTGATCCCGAGGCGCTGCGGCTCCTCGCCGACGTCACGCGCTGATGCTCGGCGAAATCGAGATCGTCGAGGCGTTCTTCGACGCCATCTACAGGCTTGATTTCGATGCTGCGCTCGAGTTCTTCACCGACAACGCGACATATCACGACCTGCCGGTGCCGACCGACCCCGCCGTCGGCAAGGAGGCGATCCGCCGCAAGCTCGACTTCATGATCGCCGGCCGCGTGCAGAGCATGGACTACGAGATCCGCCACATCGCGGCCGAGGGCGACGCCGTCCTCGTCGAGCGGACCGAGACGTGGCACTTCCCGTCGGGCGCGGCCCCGACACTGCGGGTCATGTGCACGATCGAGCTCGACGACGACGGCAAGATCGCCCACTGGCGCGAGTACTGGAACGGCGACGAGCTCATGAGCCAGATGCCACCCGAGTTCTTCGAAGGCGTCCAGCGCGCGTTGGCTCGGGATGACGAGCCGGATTCCTAGCTGCGATACCTAGCGCGGTAGCCGGCTGACGATCTCGCGCATCTCGTCGGCGGTCCAGGCGCGCAACGTCGTCGTGCGGAGGTTGCCCAGCCGCACAAGCGCCAGGGTGTAGGCGACCATCGCCTGCTCGTCGGGCGCATCGATGACGCTCACCATGTCGTGACCCCCCTGGGTCCACCAAACCTGCTCGAGCTTGCACCCGAACGTCTCACCGAGCTCGGTCCCCTGCTCGAGACGATCGACGGTCTGCTCGACCGCCTGCACACCCTGGTCGGTCCAGTCGACCAGCAAGACGTATCTCGGCATCGGATCCTCCTCTGTCGCGTCCCGGCGATCCGACTCGCGGCCAACCGCGAGTGCGTCGGGATTGGTCAGGTGGGCGACATGGAATTATTGCCTTGCTGTGGCGGACGAGCAGGCACCGGCGCGACGCGTAAGGGACACAACATGAAAGAACAGGCAGACGTCGTGTTGGAGGGCGGGGGCGTCAAGGGCATCGGGCTCGCGGGCGCCGTTGCGCGGCTCGATCGCGACTTCCATTTCGAGCGGGCAGCGGGCACCTCGGCCGGCGCGATCGTCGCGGCATTGGTCGCGGCGGGCGTCACCGGTGACGAGATCCGGGCGGCGTTGCTCGAGTTCCCTTTCATGAAGGCCGTCGACAAGGACCTGCTCGACCAGATCCCGATCGTCGGGCCCGTGGCGTCGCTGCTCCTCGAGCGGGGCGTGTTCGAGACCGGATTCGTGCGCGACTGGCTCGCCGCCGAACTCGAGCGTCGCGGCGTTCGCACCTTCGGCGACCTCCGGCACGAGGACGACGGCTCGTCACTGCCCCGGGACCGCCGCTACAAGCTCGTGGTGACCGCAACCGACGTCACCAGCGGCGAGCTGCTGTACCTGCCCTGGGACTACCGGCCCCGGTTCGGGATCGACCCCGACAAGCAGCTCGTGGCCGACGCGGTGGCGGCGTCGATCGCCATCCCGTTCTTCTACGAGCCCGTCTACCTGACCAACCGCCATACGCAGGAGTCGCACGTGCTGGTCGACGGAGGTGTGCTGTCGAACTTCCCGATCACGGTCTTCGACCGCACCGACGGCGAAAATCCACGGTGGCCGACGTTCGGCGTCAAGATCATCCCGCGGCTGCCGAGCCACAACCGGGAGGTGCTCCCCCTCGCGGGGCGCATCCCGATCGCCGGCATCCGCCAGCTCGAAGCCGTCACGGCCACCCTGATCGTCGGTCGTGATCAGACCTACCTCGGACGGCCCTGTGTCGCCATGCGCACCATGCAGGTCGACACCCACGAGGTCGGCGTCGTCGAGTTCACCGTCGACGATGCGAGAAAACAACAGGTCTTCCAGAACGGCTGGAGGGAGGCCGACCGCTTCATCTCCCGCTGGGACTGGCAGCGGTACTCGCTCGTTGCGGCACTCAGCGCGAGTAGCGACGGTCACGCGGCGCTGCGCGACATGTTCACGATCAGGCGTCGAGCGTGTACTCGCTGAGCGAATTAGCGGTTGTTGCGTGCTCACGGGGAAGTGCACGGTGTTCTTGATTGACGCCTGAACCAGGGCGATCTCACTGAGTGAGATTCAGCGTCGGCGATCGCTAGACCACGGAGTTGAAGTCCAAGCCCAAGTCTCCGAAGATCACCTGCGCGGCATTCCTACCCGGGGCCATGGAGACACCCGGGCCAGGATGACTGCCGGAGCTGCACAGATAGACGTTGGGTACGGGGGTCTTGTACTCGCCGAGCTCGGGAATGGGGCGCAAGGCGCCGTTCTGATACGGAAGGAACGCGCCGTGCCCGAGCGTGCCGCGCACTGCGCTGATGATCTTGCGTTCGATTTCAAGCGGCGAGTGCACCACTCGCTTGAGAATTTTGCCCTTCAGATCCGGAATGTAGTTGTTGGTGATGAGGTCGATGAGATAGTCGGCGTACGGCTCGCGTGCCTCAGCCCACGTGCGCGCCGCAACCTTGCCAGTGGCGTCGCTGGTGATGTGGTAGGGAACGCTCAAGACGACGAACTTCATGAGCGCCTTGTTCGCGGGAGCGCGGCTCGGGTCGATGGCGGAGTCGTTCCAGCTCACGATCATGGGCGCGGCAGGCAGAGCCCCACCGCGACACTGGAGATAGACGCGCGCAAAGAAATCGAGCGACGGTTCTGTGAGGTGGACATGCGCGGATTGGCTTGCGGCGGGCCCGGCTTTGTAGCTGACGGGACCGTCGAGCGCGACGAACATGACGAATACGGAGTCGCCCCACTCGTAGCGAGCCATCTTGTCGACGATCTCGGGCCCCACCATCTCGGCGCCAAGCAAGTCACCCACGAGGTGGCCGGGGTCCACGTTCGAGACGACGAGCTGTCCCACGGGAATCTCCTCGCCGCCGGCCACGCGCACGGCTACCGCGCCGTTGGCACTGCCCGTGATCTTCTCCACCCGGGCGCTCGTACGGATCTCGCCGCCATGAGCGCGCACTGTCTCAGCCAAAGCGACCGTCACGCGATTCATACCGCCTCTAACGAGGTTGTTGCCGACGTTCTGCAACACCGAAGCAAAGAGCCAACCGAGCTCGGCGCCACCCGCATCGTCAGGAGAGGCGCCGAGAAAGGTGGCGAACGAGCCGAACAGAGTCTTGGTCACTTCCGCTTGGAGGGTCTGGTTCGCCCATGAGCGCACGCTCTGCATGCTGAAGCGGTAGGCGTCCATCTGTGCCGGGGACTCGGCATAGCTTGCGGCCGATGCCTGGAACGAAGGCGGCAGTGAGAACATGCCTGCGGTAATCGCGTCCCTTTCGGCAAGGAATCGGTTCATCAGGTCGCGCCAGGTCGCGCCGTCGTCGCGGGAGTGGCGGGCGATCTCCGCGACCGTCTTTTCGAGTTCGCGATGGACACTGACGATGCTGCCGTCCGGAAACGCATGGGAGAAGGGGATCTCAGGTTCGATGAGCTCATAACGGTCGAGCAGGCCGAGCTCGTGCGGGACCGGCGAGAGGTTTGCCAGTTGGTACCCGCTGGCATGGATGTCCGACCAGAAGCCGGCCAGGGTTGTTTCTTCGGTCACGGTCATGCCGCCAACCGCGTGGTACTGCTCGAGAACAAGGACCGTGAGCCCCGCCTTCGCGAGGTAGCACGCGCACGTCAAGCCATTGTGTCCGGCGCCGATGACGACGGCGTCGTAGGGGTGCATCGACAACGTTCCTCTACAGGTCGGACGGGCCGGGCAGCGGATTCGTATTTTGCACGACGAGCGACTCGCGCGCTGTCGTCGGTATAAGCCGGCGCCTCAGCCAATGAATCACCCCCCAATCGTTCGCGCCCCAGCTCCTGTTGGATCCCCCGCAGGCCACCTGAGCGCCTCAGCGACGCGCGGCTGAACGGCGCATGGAGACGCCGATCTGCGCTCGTGGTCGCAGCACAGAACGTCGCGCCAAGACGACGCGTCGACCACGGGTTGGCACGCACATAACGGCACTTCCGCGTGCGCGGCCGCCAGCGGGACGGGCAATCTGTGGGGGTGCAATGCAAGGCGCACGCTGCAGGGATGGGTGTCGTTGTCGCCATCGCAACGGCGGTCATCGTTGGAGCGTGCACCGCTGACGATTCCACGACGCGACAGGTCGTACGACTTGCCGACGTTGCCGACGTCTGACGTCCCGTGAGATTCGGCGTCTTCCTGCCGACCTTCGCAGGACCGGACCTCGACGTCGACCAGGCGGCGGTGATGAAGACGTTCGCCCGCCGGGCCGAGGATCTCGGCTTCGATGCGCTGTGGGTCGCCGAGCACTTCCTGGTGGCACCCGGTCTCTACGGCACCGTCTGGATGTCGCCGCTGCTCTGCCTCGCTCACGCGGCCAGCGTGACGACGCGGATCCGCCTGGCCACTGGCCTGCTGATACTGCCCTACTACCACCCGGTCACGCTGGCACGCGAGATCCAGACGCTCTGGCACCTCTCGGGCGGACGCTTTGTGCTCGGTGTGGCGCCCGGCTGGGACCAGCACGAGTTCGAGACGCTCCGCATGAAGCTCGCCGAGCGCGGCCGCCGGACCGACGAGATGCTCGGCGCCCTCCGCCGTCTCCTGACCGAACGCGACGTGAGCTTCGGGGGCGACTTCTATCGGTTCGAGCGGGTCACGATCGAGCCACGGCTGCCTCGCTTTCCCGAGCTGTGGGTCGGCGGCGGCTCGAAGCTCCCGACGGCGCTGTCACCCGACAGGCCGTCCATCGCCGCCGCGGTACTGGCCCGCATCGCGGGCGCCGACGGTTGGCAGGCGCGCGCCGCCGGCAGCCAGCAGATGGTCAAGGACGACGTCCGGGCCATCCGCGAGCACCTCGTCGCCACGGGGCGCGATCCGGCGACGCTGCGCTACGGACACCTGAACTTCGCGCACCTGGTCGACACGACCGACCGGGATGAGGCGCTGCGCCTGCAGCGCCCGGTTTTCGAGCGGATGATGGGCACCCACCGGCCGTTCGAGCACCTTCAGCAGTCGTACTTCCTGGGGACCACGGGGGAGATCGTGGACCGTATCCGCAACCTCGAGGCGGCCGGGATCCAGGACCTCGTGCTCGGGACCTGTGATGACGACCTCGAGCAGCTCGAGCGGTTTGCGACCGAGATCGTCGGACAGTTCCGGCCGGAAGCGCACCGGTCCCGCCCCGAAGAAGAACTCCCATGAGAATCCTGCCGATCGCGTGAGACTCGGTCGCGCCCGCTGGAAATGATGGGTCGCGGCGCGACGACGTACCGTCCGGCACTAGAGCTAGTCAACAACGGCGCATCGCGTGCCGGCGGACTCCGCCTCCGTCGAGCACTGGAACTGCATGTCCACGGGTTCTACAACGTTGCTCGATGGCGACGAGAGTTCGCGGCCGCGGCAGTGCGCCTCGCCCTCACTGGAATCCGGCGGCGCGCGACCCGGGCCGGGTCGCATTGCGGCGCGCGATCCGCACCGCTGTTGTGGCGACCTTGGTGTTCGCGTTCCTGCTCGAGGTGGCCGACTCGCCCGAGGCGGCCACGTTCGGCTCGTTCGGGGCGTTCTCGATGCTCGCATTCGCCGACTTTGGAGGTCGGGCGTGGCCACGAGCACGCGCATACCTCCTTCTCACTGTTATCGGAGCGGCGCTGGTGGCGCTGGGCACAGTGCTCTCGACGCATCCGTGGCAGGCGGCCGCAGTGATGGTGCTGGTCGCGGTGGTGATCCGCTTCACGGGCTTCCTCGGAGGCGCGTTCGCGGCGGCGGTGAGCCCCTCGATCCTCGCCTACGTGTTGGGCGCAACAGTTCCTGCGCCGGCGAGCGCCGTCCCGGAGCGACTCGGCGGGTGGGTCCTCGCCGGTGCGACCGCGACGGTGGCGGCGTTGGCGCTGCTGCCCCGGCGGGAGCACCTCGTGGTCAACGAGGCGGCGGCGCGGTCGTGTGACGCGCTCGCCGACGCCGTCCACGACGTGCCGAGCGATTCCCCAGTCGCGGGTCGGGCGCAAGTGGCGGAGGCGCTCGGAGAGCTGCGGCGAGTGTCCAGCATGTGCCGACGGTGCGGGCCATCGGCCCACGACCTTGCGTTGACGTTTGTCATCGACGAGTTGCGCCTCATCACGCTGCTCGTCGAGGAGCCGGACCCCTTCCTCGGCGAAGGGCGCGGGCGCGATGTTGCCGCGCCGGTTGCGGCGCGAGCAGCGACCCAGTTACGCGCGGCGGCGCATGCACTCCGAGGCGGAGAGGTGCCCGACCCCGGCGCGATCGACGTCGATCGGACCGCCGCTCGCAACGAGGCAGCTGCCGCCGTCGCTGACGCGCTGCGAACGCACGACGACCCCCGCCAGGTGCTGGCGAACTTTGACGCCGCCTACCTGGACCGCCTGCTCCTGTATCTCGCGACGTCGGTACACGCAAACGTCTCTGTGCTGCTCACCGGCCGCAGTCCTGACGACGACGCGGCCGGGCTGGCGCCGTTGGAAGCACCGGCGGTGGTCGCCGGCGCTGCGCTGCGGCGCGCTGCACAGCTGATACGGACCCACGCGGTGCCGACCTCGGCGTGGCTTCAGGACTCGGTGCGGGCCGGTATCGCGCTTGGTGCCGCGGTGCTTATCGCGGACCTGGCATCGCTCCAACATGGTTTCTGGGTTGCCCTAGGAACGCTCGCGGTGTTGCGTTCGAATGCCTTCGACACGGGCCGCAGCGCGGTGGACGCCGCGTTGGGTACTGCCCTGGGCTTCGTGCTGTCGTCCGCGTTCTTCGCCGTCGTCGGGCTCGATCGACCTGCGTTGTGGGTGGTCACCATCGCCGGATTCTTCCTGGCGGCATACCTGCCGCAGGTTGCAGGTTTCGTCGCCGGACAAGCGGCGTTCACCGTGATGGTGGTGTGTCTCTTCAATCTGGTCGCCCCGACGGGATGGCAGACGGGTCTTGCCCGCATCGAGGACATCCTGCTCGGGGCGTCGGTCAGCCTCGGCGTGGCTCTCGTGTTCTGGCCGCGACGAGCGGTCGACCTACTGCGCTCTTGCACCGTCAACCTCTACCGCACGCTGGCCCGCGCGACCCGTACGACGAGTCCTTCCCTCGCGGCCGTCCGTGCTTCGGAGCGCCGAGCCCATGCCGCATTCGCGCAGTACCTCGACGATCGGCACGCGTCGCGCGCGTACGACGCGCCGTGGTCCACGCTCATTGGCGTCGCCGGGCTCGGTCGCACCGGCCTGCGGTTCGTAGACGGGCACCGCGCCGAGCTCCGCCACTCGCGCGCGGGCGCCACCCTCGACGCGTCGACCGCCAGTATCGGCGAGTCGTGGCAGGCACTTGCCGACGCACTCGGGCAACGTGCTTCGCCGTCGCGGCCGCCGCCAGATGCGCGCGACTTCGCCAAAGCCACGAGATCCACCGCGCTCGACGCGATCAAGGTCGCCGATGTCGATGGGATCGACGCCGCGATCGCGGCCGCCCTCTGGCGGGACTGGCTCGTCGAGCAGGTGTCGCTGCTCGGCGACGCCGCCGATGCCGTCCGTGAGCTCGCCACAACTGGCCCCTGACAAGGTGCGTTTGGTCGCGCCGCATCAACCCGTTGACTCGAGCAGCACCTTGGAGTCAGCTGCCGACCATACGTTGATCGAGCGCACCGGAGGCCAACGTGGACGTCCCGATGCCCGAGGATCGTGATCTCCCGAGGGATGTCGTGGCGCGGCTGAAGTCGCTTCCGCCCATCAGTGTCTACCGCCTGCTCGCCATCGTCCCGCAGTCCGTGGTCCCGTGGACGGACCTCACGAGCGCGATCTATCAGTGCGAGCTCGACAACCGCCTACGTGAGATCGCAATTTGCCGGCAAGCACGCGGTGCCCGTGCACGGTACGAGCTGCACCAACACCGCCAAATTGCTCACAACAACGGCGTGTCCGAAGCCGAGCTCACTGCAGTCCTCAGCGAACCGGTCGTCACCTCGCTCGACGAGCAGGCCAACCTCGTATGTCAAGCGGCGGACGAGCTCGAGGTCGCGGCAACACTCAGCGATGACACGCAGCGGGCTCTGTATTCGACACTGGGACTCCGTCAAGCGACCGAGTTGATCCTGACGCTGAGCTTCTATTGCGCTGTCGCACGGTTCACGAACGCCACGCGTGCACCCATCGAGCCCGGTAACCCGCTCTCCACGGCGTCGAACCCCACTGCCCAGTAGTCACCGCTTCGATTTCGCCGCGCGCGAGTGCGGCGCGCGCGGAGCGATACTGCACCGGTGCGAAAGCAGTATCACTTCTGGCCCGGTGAGGAGGGTCTCGACGCCTGGGACGTCGATCGGCTGGTCGAGCTCAGCCGTGAACTGCCCGTCAAAGACGTGGACCTGGCGTCGATCGACGAGATCGATTCGGTCTACTGGTTCGACGAGCTCGAGCGGCCAACGGTTCGGAAAGTGGTGGATCACATGAAGCTGGTCGAAGAAGTTGACTTCTCTCATCCGATCATCCTCGGGTTCGACGGCCGTGTGATGGACGGCATGCACCGCATCGCGAAGGCGCTGCTGGAAGGAAGGGCAACGATCCGCGCTGTGCAGTTCGAGGCTCCTCTCGAGCCCGACTACCGGAACTGCCGCCCGGAAGACCTGCCGTACTGACTCGCCGGACGAGGATCGGTCGCTACCGTCTCTCGTGATGAGCGCCAAGCGCGGCGGCGAATCCCGGGACGGGGTGTCGCTGACCAACCTCGACCAGCCGCTGTTCGACGGCGCGGACGCGACCAAACGGGATCTGGTGGAGTACCTCGACGGTGTTCGCGTCCGGATCATCCCTGAGTTGCGGGACCGGCCGCTGTCGGTGATCCGGGTCCACCGCGGGCAGGAAGCGTTCATGCAGAAGAACGTTCCGAAGTACACGCCGCCGTGGGTGCGCACGGTCAAGCTGTGGGCTGACAGCGCGAAGCGGGACGTGTCGTACGCGCTGTGCAACGACCGCCGCACTCTGCTGTGGTTCGCCAACCAGCGCGCCGTCGAATACCACCCGACGCTCGTGCGGACCGATCGCCCCGATCGGGTCACCCACCTCGTGCTCGACCTCGACCCGCCCGAGGGCGACGGCTTCCCGATGGCCGTCCGCGCCGCCCTCGTCGTCCGCAGCGTGCTGGCCGATGCCGGGCTGGAAGGCGCGGTCAAGACCAGCGGCGCCAAGGGTGTGCACGTCTTCGTCCCGATCGACGATCAACCACCGCTGGAAGACTCGGCGGCCGCGGCGCGAGCCATTGCGGCCCGGGCCGAGCGACTCGATCCCGAGATCGCGACGACCGCGTTCATGAAAGAGGACCGTGAAGGCAAGGTGTTCGTCGACTCGACCCCGGTCGGCGGCGCCACCGTGGTCGCGGCCTACAGCCCTCGCGTCCGACCGGGCGTGCCTGTGTCCTTTCCAGTGGGGTGGGACGATCTCGAGGACGTTTCGCCGACGGACTTCACTGTGCACACGGCGCTGCGACACCTCGGCGATCGCGACCCGTGGGCCGCTCAAATGCCGCGTCCGCAGCGGCTGAGCGCAGACCTCGTCGAAGAGGGCCACGCCATCCCGGTCGCGCGCGTCCAAGCCATGCACGAGGGCAAACGCCGCGCGCGTCGCCGCCGGGCATCCACACCCCCGGACAAGTCGGTGTGACAGTCTTCTCGCGTGCGTTTATCGGGCATTCGCGTCGCGTGTTATGTCATCACTGCTCTCGCAGTGGCACTGGTGGTCGCGCTGTGGGGTGCGCTTCCAAGCGGCGCGGGTGATCCGCTCGGCCAGGTCACCGAGTTCACGACCGGCTTGACGCCGAACAACGGACCGAACCGGATCGCACCCGGTCCCGACGGCAACCTGTGGTTCACGGAGGGCGCCGAGCCCGGCCTGACCGCGAAGATCGGGCGGATCACTCCCGCGGGCGTGATCACTGAGTTCACCGACAACCTCACCCCCGACGGCGGGCCGGTGGAGATCGCGGCTGGCCCGGACGGCAATCTCTGGTTCACGGAGATCGCCAACCCGGGGCGCATCGGACGCATCACCTCGACCGGCACGATCGACGAGTTCGACATCCCGAGCCCCAACAGTGCACCGCTGGGGATCGCGGCGGGCCCGGACGGGAACATGTGGTTCACCGAGTTCGCCGACCCGGGGCGGATCGGCAAGATCACACCGACCGGCCAGATCACCGAGTTCAATATCGGACTCACCCCCAACGGCGGACCGGCCGAGATCGTCGCGGGCCCAGACGGCAACCTCTGGTTCACCGAGGGCAAGAATCCCGGAGGCATCGGGCGCATCACCCCGACCGGCACGATCGACGAGTTCACGAACGGGCTCACCCCGAACAGCCAACCGAACCGGATCGCGCTGGGACCGGACGACAACCTCTGGTTCACGGAGATCACCGACCCCGGGCGCATCGGACGCATCACCACGACCGGCGCGATCGACGAGTTCGCGATTCCGAGCCCCAACAGCGGACCGCTCGGGATCGTGACCGGCTGTGACGGCAACCTGTGGTTCACCGAGAGCGCCAACCCCGGGCGGATCGGGCGGGTCACACCCGCCGGTGCGATCACCGAGTTCACGTCCGGCCTGACGCCCAACGGCATGCCGGTGGGGATCGCGGCAGGACCGGACGATAACGTGTGGTTCACCGGGTTTGCCAAGCCAGGTCGCATCGCCAAGATCGGCGCCGGATGCGTCGCGCCGCCATCGCCGCCTCAGCCGGTCGCGACCCCGCCCAACTTCACGGGCTGACAACGGCAGCCGCGCTTCGTCTACAACGGCGCGGGCTCGATGGCGGCCAGCCGTTCCATCGCGGGCCCGAAGTTCGACTCGAGCCAGCCGCCGGGGTCGTCGGTCATGGAACCGGTGATGACAGTCGACACGCCGACGGCGTCGCAGTGCCGGCGGAGGACGTCCAGCTTGTGCGCGACCTCGTCGGGCCCACCGAAGATGTTGCACGCGTCGGCGTACTGAGCGACGAGCCGGAGCGTCTTCCGCTCGCTGCTGCCCCCGATCAGGATCCGGGGGCGAGGCGTGCTCACGGGCATCGGACTGCAGATCGTCTCGGCGAGTAGCGCCCTTCTACCCAATGTGACGGACGAGCTCCTGAAGGCGGTCCAAGCTCTCCGTCCAGCCCTGGTCGTGCAGCGCACGGCGCGCCTCGGTGGCAAAGACGCCTTGGTCGACGCTCACCTGAGTCGAGCCGCCGCGGTCGTCGAGTGAGAACGTCACGATCGTTTCTCGATCGTCCGGTCAGGGTCCTCCCATCGAAAGGTGTATGCGAGGCGGTTCGGCGGGTCGACCTCGACGAACTCGCCCGACAGATAGAAGAGGTCACCGTCGGGCGGTTGCATCGCGATCCGGTACGCGCTCCCGACGCGCAGGTCGAGCTCGATGGTCGCAGCGGAGAATCCGGCCGGGCCCCACCATTCGGCGAGCAGGTCGGGCTCGGTTTGCGCGCGGAACACGAGAGGCCGGGGCGCGGGGAGTATGCGTTCCAGGTGGAGCGTGAGATCGTTCGCGGGTGCCGTCATAGCCTCTCCCTCGTCAGCATGTGCCCGCCGGGGAGGAACATCAATGTACGCCCGACTTGTCAGGTTCTCGTTCGGTCCGGGGAAGCGTGCCGAGGCGCAGGCCGTTGCCGATGGTCTCGCACCGTTCATCGCTTCCCAGCCAGGTTGCGAGGGCGTCACGGTGTTCGGCGACGACAGCGACGGACAGTACGGGATCTTCGTGCTGTGGGACTCGGAGGACCATGCTGAGGCGGCGGCCCAGTTGGTTCGCCCCAAGCTCAACGAACACTTCGCGGGCAACGTGCAAGGTCCGCCGGAAGCCCGCCTCTTCGAGGTCATCTCGAAATGAAGCCGCACCGGCGATAGCGCGACTCGCATGAAGATCACGCTGCTCGGCACCGGAAGCCCGATCCCCGATCCCAACCGGGCCGGGGCGGCGACGCTGGTCCAGTCCGAGGAAGCGGTGCTGCTCGTCGACTGTGGTCGTGGAGTGGTCACTCGCCTGGCCGCCGCCGGCGTGCTGCCGGGCGTGTTGGAGGCAGTGCTCGTGACTCACCTGCACAGCGACCACCTCACGGACCTGAACGACGTCATCACCACGCAGTGGGTCATGAGCGCGGCGCCGACGCCGTTGCGGATCTACGGCCCCCGCCGGCTCCAAGAAGTCGTCGACGCGACACTTGAAGCGCTCGCACCCGACATGGAATACCGGCTGGCGCACCACGACGACCTGACCTGGCGACCGCAGCTCGAAGTGACCGAGGTCGAACCGGGCGACACGTTCACGGTGGGTTCGGCCGCGGTACGTGTCGGCGCGACCGACCACCGGCCCGTCGAGCCGAGCGTGGCGTACCGCGTCGAGGACGAAGGTCGTTCCGCCGTGCTCGGCGGCGACGGCGTCCCGTGCGCAACCCTCGACGAGTTGTGCGTCGGGGCCGACGCCTACGTGCAGACGGTTTTACGCGCCGACCTGGTGCGCAACGTGCCCAACGCGCGCTTTCAGGATGTCCTGGACTATCACTCCAGTGTCGAGGACGCCGCCCGCACCGCGACACGTGCCGGCGTCGGCACGCTCGTCCTCACGCACTACATCCCGGGCCTGGCCAGCGGATCCGAGCACGAATGGTCGAGCCTCGCGGCCGAGCACTTCGCCGGCCGGATCGTGCTGGGAGACGATCTCACGACCGTCGAGCTCTGACGCGCACTCGGACGGGACGACGCGGCGCCAGCGCAGTAGGGCGCAACGGTGCAGGACGCGCCGTAGGCCGTCATCGAGTCTCGAGTGGCTCGCCCTCGGTATCCGAGGCGACTTGTTGCACGAGCGCGTAGAGGGTCTCGGTGCGTCGCGGGCCGCTGACCTCATGGGAGCCGAGTGACTGGACGACATGCGTCAATTGACGCGTCCGTACACATCATGCGCGGGTCGCGTTGTTCGCAGCTGCCAGTTGTGAAGATTCCGCGCGTCATCATCCGTGACGCGAACGGGCCTCGTAGACACCCCGGTGAAAGGCAGCCAAACATCGAACACGACCGCTAGCAGGACGGCCCGGTCGCGCTTCGCGAGCCGACTGCGCGACGTCGCGGTGGTGCTAGTGGCCGTCGCCGTCGGCTTCGGGCTCGTGCTCGTGCCGCGTCTAGTGAACGACTCGGGCGGAGACAACACTGCGTCCCCGGCCAAGGCGAACCCACGCGTCCAGCTCTCGAGGCTGTCTGATGCACGCGTCGCGAAGCCTCTACCGCAAACACCGACCGACCCCGCGAATGTCGAGCCCCCTGCCGCACCTGCCGCGAGTCCGAGCGCGGCTGTGACCAGGTTCCTGGATGCCGAGGTGGCGCGCGACTTCGCCGTGTCCTACGGCGGTCTGAGTGCGGCTGACCGTGAGCGCGCAGGCTCACACAGCGAATGGGCCGACCTCCATGCACAGCTACCGGCCATCACGGGCTTCACGCTCGGTGAGACCCGGTCGGCGCCGGGACGAGCCGAGGTCGCGGCCACCGTGGACTTGAAGGCAGGGCTCGACGAGATCGTCGGCCTCGTCCCGGCCCGTGCCCACGCGGTGTGGATCGCGGTCGCCGAGGACGGTGGCTGGCGCGTGGACTTCGAGACCAGCGAGCTCGCGCCGACGTACCCGCCCGACGCCGACGCGGCCGTGGCGGCTCGTTCGTGGGTGTCGGCGCGATCCCAATGCCGACACGCGCCCCAGTACCGCGATGGGCTGCTGGGCGTACCCGCCATCGCAGCGGGCCTGTGCGGAGCGCATGGCCCGGTACGCGTCGGCACGCCTGCAACGCTCCACGCCGGGGTGGGCGTCGAGCCGTTCGTGGCCGCCTTCGGCGCCGAGGTGTTCGGCTGGGCTCGGACTGTCCCGGTTCAGAGCCCGCTGCCGATGCAGGTCGTGCTCGCGCCCATCGGTGATCGGTGGGGCGTGATCGGAGTTCTCGAGTCGTTGCCGGGCAGCTCACCGTGAGCGGTCCGGGACGCACGGGAGGGCGCGGCCGTGCGCCGGCGGCCGCGTCGCTCCTCCGGCGCATCACTGCAACCGGCGCGCAACACACGACTTCCCTGAGGAGGCAAGCGTGGAGTACCTGAAGAAGAAGCGCCGGCGTCTCGTGCTGCCAGCTCTGGCGATCGGCGTCGCGCTCGCGATCTCGAGCCTGATGACCGCCGCAGGCTCGAGTCACCGTGAGGCGCCGTTGATCAGCGAGGATCCGGTGGCCGACAACACCGACACGTATGCGTTCGTCAGTCCCGACAAACCGGACAGCGTCACCTTCGTCGCGAACTGGGTGCCCTTCGAGCTGCCGGCGGGCGGACCGAACTTCAACAAGTTCGGTGACGACGTGCTCTACAAGGTGAACGTCGACAACAACGGTGACGCCAGCCCCGAGATCGTCTATGAGTGGCGGTTCCGCACGAAGGTCGAGAACGCAAAGACGTTCCTGTACAACACGGGACCGGTCGAGTCGATCGACTCGAAGAACCTCAACGTCAAGCAGTTCTACACGCTCACCGAGGTCCGAGGCGGCAAGCGGACGACGCTGGTCGACAACGCGCCGGTCGCGCCCGCCAACATCGGGCCGCGGTCGACGCCCAACTACGACCAGCTCGCGGCTGCGGCAGTGGTCGACGTGCAGGGCGGTGGGAAATCGTTCGCCGGCCCCCGCGACGACCCGTTCTTCGCCGATCTCGGGTCTGTGTTCGACCTCGCCGGGCTGCGTCCGCTGAACGACGCGCACGCGGCGAAGCTTCCGAACGCACCGGGTGTCGACGGTCTCGCCGGCTTCAACGTGCATAGCGTCGTGCTCCAGGTGCCGACCACGTCGCTGGTGGCGAAGGACGACCCTGTCATCGGGGTCTGGTCGACGACCGAGCGGCGCTCGGACCGCGTGTTCGGGGACGGCAAGGTCAAGAACGACGGCAAGTGGGTGCAGGTCTCTCGCCTGGGCATGCCCCTCGTGAACGAGGTCGTCGCTCCGCTGGGGGCGAAGGACTTGTTCAACGCGTCGAAGCCGTCGAAGGACGCGCAGTTCCTGCCCGCGGTCCAGCAGCCGGAGGTGTCGCAGCTGATCCCCAAGCTCTACCCGGGGGTCACGGTGCCCGAAGGCAACCGCGAGGACATCGTGTCGATCTTCTTGACCGGCGTGAAGGACGTCAACCAGCCGAAGAAGGTCAAGCCGTCGGAGATGATCCGGCTGAACACGTCGATCCCGCCAACAGCGGCAGGACAGGAGGCGCGGCTTGGTCTCTTGGCAGGCCAGAACGACGGCTTCCCGAACGGCCGGCGGCTCGGTGACGACGTGCTCGACATCGAGCTCCGGGCGCTGGCGGGTGGAACGCCGTTCACACCTGACTTCAACCGCGCGCCGAACAACGCCCTGACCGACGGCGTGGACGCGAACGACGTGTCGTTCCTTGCCCAGTTCCCGTACGTGGCCCCGCCCCATCAGGGCTACGACTCGAACCTGTGAGCCAGGTCGACGCGATCAGTGCAGGTCGCGCAGGGAGGCCCGAGCACCGGGCCTCCCTGCATGGCCACCGTGTCTGGGGTCGGGTCCGCCGGCTCGCGGTTCCGATCGTGGTGGCTGCGGTCTTGGGCGTCGCCGCCGGTCGCTTCGTGCTCTATGACGGGCCGACCGAAAGCACCACCACGCGCAAGACACCGCCGTCGCCGGCGCAACGGGTGCGCCAGCTCGAGGCGGCCGTGGAGGCACAGCCCGACAACTTGAAGACGTTGCAGTCCTTGGGCGCCGCCTACGTGCAACACGTGGCGGTCAGCGGCGACGTGTCGGAATACAACCGAGCGGAACAAGTGCTCGGCCGGGCCGAGGCGCTCGCCCCGGATGATCCCCGCACGCTCCTCAGGCAGGGCTATCTCGCTCTGGCTCGCCACGACTTCGCCCGCGCCCTCGACCTCGGGACGCGCGCCCACACGCTCGACCCGTACGATGCACAAGCGCTCGCAGTCGTCGTCGACGGCGAGATCGAGCTCGGCGCGTACGACGCCGCCGCGCTGCACCTTCAGGAGATGCTCGACCTGCGTCCGTCGCTCTCGGCGTACTCACGTGTCTCGTACCTCCGAGAGCTTCACGGCGACATTACCGGCGCGCGCCAGGCGTTTGCACTCGCCGAGGCCGCCGGGAGCGGCAGCCGTTACGACCTCGCCACCGTGGCGGTCCTGCGGGGCAAGCTCGCGCTGAATCAAGGTGATCTCGACGACGCCACCGCCCGGTTCGGCGACGCCCGCAACCTGGCGCCCTCGATCACCGGCTTGCCCGCCGGTGAAGCGCGCCTGGCGGCGGCACGCGGTGACGTCAATGGAGCGATCGGGATCCTCCGGAAGGTCGTGGCCACCCGGCCGACGGCCGAGGCCGCCATCCTGCTCGGCGACCTCCTGCGCATTCAGGGCCGCGCGGACGAAGCCTCGAATCCCGACGCGGTGGTCCGTGACCTCGCGCGCCGCGAGGGCGAGGCGGGCGCCGACGTGGCGATGGAGATGGCCTACTTCGAGGCCGACCGGGGCAACCCGGCCGCGTCCCTCGACCTGGCACGGAGCGCGTACTCGCGCAAGCCCGACAATGTGTTCGCGGCGATGGCGCTGGCATGGGCGTTCCGAGCGGCCGGCGATCCCGCCGCCGCGCTCCCCTACGTCGATCAGGCGTTGCGGCTCGGTACCCGGGACGGGCTGTTACGGTACCGGGCGTCCGCGGTGCTCGCCGATGCCGGTCAGTTCGACCGGGCCGCGGCCGAGCTCCAGACGGCATACGCGATCACTCCCTGGTTTACGTTTGCCAACGTGCAAGATGTGCAGGCATTGGCCGCACGTCTCGGGATCGCGGTACCCGAGGGTGCGCCCCGGTCATGATGCGAAGTCGTTGACCCGTTCGAGGAAGCGCCCGGGCTCGACGAGGTGGGGGTAATGGCCAAGCTCGCGCCAGACCTCCAGGGTCACGGTGGGCATCGTCGACTTCAGCCATCTTGCGTACGTCTCCCCAGGCTCGGAGCCGTGCAGCGCAAGATACGGGGCGGTGATCATGCTCGCCGTATTCGCTACGAGCTCGTCGAGCTCGTCCGCGCTCGTGTTCAGGATGAAGTCCCAGACTCCGAGCACGACCGGCTGCTCGGGACGGCGTATGCGTGTGAGTCGAGCGAGCTCGTCCGACGGCAATGCCCCGTCTAGCGATTCGAACATCTGCTGCATCGTGGCTTGGAAAGTTGCATCGTCGCCCCGCAGCATCGGCGCAAGAGCGGTGAGCAATTCCTGAAAGGCTCGGAGCTCGAGCGTCTGGTCGACGTTGATGGCGCCTCGGACCGGATTGGTGGCCGCGTACATGCTGATGACCGCGCCGCCGAGGGAATGACCGACGACGAGAGGCTGCGGCGCACCGACGGACTCGACGACCGCGTGCACATCGGCGGCCATGGTCAGCGCATCGTACGGCGGACGACGTTCCGACTCGCCGTGTCCTCGCAGATCGACGGCGACAACGCGATGGTCGCGAGCAAGCGGTGCGATCAGTGGATCCCACGAACGACAGGACTCCGTGATGCCGTGGACGAGCACGAGCGGGCGGCCGTCACCCGCCACCTCGTAGGCGATCGTCGCACCGTCAGGTGCGATCGCGTTCGGCACGCGGCCACGATACTCACGTGTCGACGGAAGACTCTGTCGTCAGCGCAAGAGCCACCCGCGTAGCGTGGCTCCCTCCGCATCGAACTCGGCGTCAGTGACCTCGTATGCGTCGTCCTGCCCAACCACGCGGCTACCTTGCCGCAGGGATACAAGCCGTTGCGTGCGAGCCATCAATTCGGGGATAGCTGATGTCTGCTGCGGTGGTCGAGCAGATGACACGCGGCGACGTCAGCGTGGCGCTCGAGTGGGGGGCGAGCGAGGGCTGGAATCCTGGCTTGCACGACGGGGATGCGTTCTTCGCGACCGATCCGGAAAGCTTTTTTGTGCTGAAGGTCGATCGCCAGCCAGTAGCGACACTCGCGGCCGTGCGTTACGGGGACAGCTTCGGCTTCCTCGGCCTGTACATCACGGCTCCAGAGATGCGCGGCCATGGTTACGGCCTTGCAGTCTGGCGCGCGGGTCGTGCGCATTTGGAGGATCGGGTTATCGGTCTCGACGCCGTGCTGGAACAGGAGGCGACGTACGGTCGTGATGGCTTCGTCACCGACTACCAGACCACACGGCATGTGCTCCCGTCGACGAGCAGCGTCCCACCGGCGCGCCGGCCAATGGTCCCTGCTCGTCATCTGTCGCTCGACACGCTCGTGGCGTACGACCATCAACTCTTCCCTTCCGACCGTTCCGAGTTTCTGACCGCGTGGCTTGCGATGCCGGACGCGGAGAGCTTGGCCGTCGTCGACGGCGATCGGCTACTCGGTTGGGGGGTGCGCCGTACCTGTGTCGAAGGGCACAAGGTCGGGCCTCTCTTCGCGGACGGCCCGGAGATCGCCGACGATCTGCTGCGCGGCCTCGCAGCGGGCGTCGCCGGTCCCCTCTATCTCGACGTCCCGGAGCCGAATGCCGCGGGACGGGCGCTCGCAGCTCAGCATGGCATGACGCCGATCTTCAGCACAGTCCGCATGTATGACGGTCCGCCACCCGTGCTCGACCTCGATCGCGTCTTCGGCGTCACCACCCTGGAGCTTGGCTGACGTCCTCAGGTCACGTACGTGATGCCGACCGTTCCGGCTCGCGTGTTGTCGCCGGCGTGAGCGTGAAGCCTCGGTAGTCGTCGGCGGCGACCTCGTCGCAGGTCTTGGTGTACCGAGGGAGGCCGCCGATGTACGGCATGAACACGCGCGGCTTCCCGGGCACGTTGGCGCCCATGTACCACGAGTTGGCCTGCGGGAAAAGCGTCAGGTTCGCGACCTCGTTGACGTGGTCGACCCAGGCGTCCTCGGCCTCCGCGGTGGCGTCGATCGCGGCCAAGCCCCGCTCGCGCAGGTAGGCGATGCAGTCGGCGACCCAGTCGACGTGCTGCTCGATTGCCACGAGCATGTTGACGAGCACCGACGGGCTCCCCGGGCCGGTGATCGTAAAGAGGTTGGGAAAGCCGGCGGTCGCGATCCCGAGGTACGTGCGCGGTCCGGCGGCCCACTTGTCCCGCAGCGCCACCCCGCCGATCCCAGTGATGTCGGGCGCGAGCAGTGGGCCCGTCATCGCGTCGAAGCCGGTCGCGAACACGATGGCGTCGAGGTCGTACTCGTCGGAAGTGGTGCGAATGCCGGTCTGGGTGATCTCGACGATCGGGCTCGAGCCGACGTCGACGAGCGTCACGTTGTCGCGGTTGTACGTCCCGTAGTAATCGCTGTCGAGACAGGGCCGCTTCGTTCCGAACGGGTGGTTGCGTGGGGAAAGCCGCTCGGCGACCTCCGGGTCCTCGACGATGTCACGGATGCGCGCCCGCACGTACTCGGCCGCCGTCTCGTTGGCGTCGCGGTCGACGAGGAGGTCGTTGTAGGCGGACACCATGCCGTACAACGTGCCGGTCCGCCACGCCGCGTCGAACCTCGCCTCCCGCGCCTCGGCATCGACTTCGAGCGCCGATTGCTCGGGCATCGGCACGATGACGCCGGCGCGCGACTCGCGCATGGCTTGGCGGATCTCCCGCGCGCGGGCTTTGCGCTCCTTGATCGCCTCCGGGTCGAGCGGTGCGTTCTTGGCCGGCATCGAGAAGTTCGGCGTCCGCTGGAACACGGTGACGTGCGCAGCTTGCCGGGCGATGACGGGGATCGACTGGATACCCGACGACCCGGTGCCGATGACGCCGACCCGCAGACCGGTGAAGTCGACACCCTCGTGCGGCCATCGGCCCGTGTGGAAGATCTGACCCCGGAACGTCTCGATCCCGTCGACCTCGGGTTGCTTCGCCGCCGACAGGCAGCCCGTGGCCATGATGCAGAACTGGGCCGACACCGCGTCGCCGCGGTCGGTGACGATGTGCCATCGCTGGTCCGCCTCGTCCCACGTCGCCGCCGTGACGCGCGTCTCGAACCGGATGTCGCGGCGGAGGTCGAAGCGCTCGGCGACGTGGTCGACGTAGCGCAGGATCTCGGGCTGGGTGGCGTAGCGCTCCGTCCACGTCCACTCCTGCTCGACCTCCGGTGAGAACGCGTAGCAGTAGTCCATCGACTCCACGTCGCAGCGCGCCCCGGGGTAGCGGTTCCACCACCACGTCCCGCCGACGTCGGCGGCCGCTTCGTAGCCCTGGAGTGTCAGCCCGAGCTGGCGCAGGCGGTGGTGCGCGTAGAGCCCGGCGAAGCCGGCGCCGACCACGACCGCGTCAACGTTGCGAGTCTCGGTCACGGTGTGATTGTCTCACGCCCCGTCGCAAGCCGCCTGCGCGGAACAGCTGCTACCGCGTGATCGGCTGCCAGCACGGGTGCCGGTCGATGACGCCGACCTCGTCGGTCAGCGGTTGCTGGTTGGAGCCGTCGGCATTCATCACGTAGATCTGGCAATCGAAGGCGTTGTCGTGCCGATTGGTGCTGAACGCGATCTTCGACCCGTCCGGCGACCACGCCGGTGCGAAATCGACGTGCATGCTCGTGAGTGCGAGTTGGTTCAAGCCGTCGGCGTTCATGACGTAGATCGCCGGAGGCTGGTCGCCGACCGTGCCCTGGTACGCGATCTTCGTGCTGTCCGGAGACCAGTCCGGCTTGCTGTCGGCGCCGCCGCCGGTTACGGCGTGCCGGTTGGAGCCGTCCGTGCTCATGAGGAAGATCTCGATCGGCATGACCCCTTCGCCGTGACTCTGACTCGAGAACGCGATCTGCGACCCGTCCGGTGACCACGCGGGGTCGTCTTCGTCGGCATCGGCGGTGTTCGTGATGTCGACCTGGTTCTTCCCATTGGCGTCCATGACGTAGATCTCACTGCTGCCGCCGCCGTGGCGCACGAACGCGATCTTCGACCGGTCCGGTGACCATGCCGGCGCGCTGTCGCTGACGTGGTTGTTCGTCAGCCGCATCTCGTGCTTGCCGCGAGCGTCCGCCGTGTAGATCTCACCGCTGCCACCCGTCGCGCGGACGTACGCAATCTTCGAGCCGTCCGGCGACCAGGAGGGCGCAGGCGCATCGGCGCCGCTGCGTACGAGCTTCTTGGGCAAGGAGCCGTCGCCCTTCACGACATCGACAACCGGGCCGCCGCCCTCGTCGTGAGCGAAGGCGATCATGCCGTTCCGGCCCGGGAAGCCGGCGCGCCGAACCGCCGTGACCGGCGGCGACATCGAAAGCCCGGAAACCACCGCCAACGCCGCGATCGCACCGGAGAGCACGGCCGACGCTCTACTCGATTGCGCAAATCCGCACCGCGATAGCCATCTGACGCTCCGTCAGAACGTGTTCTAGTCTCGGAGCGTGGAGTTCAACCTCGCCGATCTCTTCGAGAACGCGGCGGACCACTTCGGCGAGCGTGAGTACGTCGTCTGCGACGGGAAGCGACGCACATATAGAGAAATGGAGGAGCGGGCCAACCGGCTCGCCCACCACCTCGCCGCCCAGGGCGTTGGACCGGGCGACCACGTGGGGATCTACGCCTACAACTCGGTCGGGTGGATCGAGACGCTGTGGGCGGTGTTCAAGCTGCGGGCGGTGTGGGTCAACATCAACTACCGCTACGTCGAGGACGAGCTCCGCTACCTGTTCGACAACGCAGATCTCGTGGCGCTGATGTTCCAGCGGGAGTTCGCGCCCCGAGTCGCCGGCGTGCGCGACGAGCTGCCGATGCTGCGGCACGCGATCGTCGTCGACGACGGCAGCGGCGCCGAGCTCGCCGGCGTCGACGCGCTCGATTTCGAGGAGGCCATGGCGTCAGGCTCGCCCGAGCGCGACTTCGCGCCCCGCTCGCCCGACGACCGCTACATCCTGTACACGGGCGGGACCACCGGCATGCCCAAAGGGGTCGTGTGGCGCCACGAGGACGTGTTCTTCGCGCTCGGCGGCGGCATCGACGTGGTCGGCGGCACGAAGGTCGACCGTCCCGAGGCGATGGTCGAGAAGGGCCTCGCCCAGGGACAGACGACCTCGCTCCCGATCGCGCCGCTCATGCACGGCGCGACGCAGTGGGGCGTCATGGGCGGGAGCTTCGTCGGCAACAAGATCGTGCTCGTGTCGAAGTTCGACCCGCATCGGGTCTGGCAGCTCGTCGGCGAGGAAGGCGCCAACCTCATCATGATCACCGGCGACGCCATGGGCCGCCCGCTCATCGAGACCATCCAGCAGCGGGGTGACGAGTACGACCTGTCGTCCCTCGTCGCCGTGTCGAGCACGGCGGCCGTGTTCTCGCCGTCGGTGAAGGACCAGTTCTTCGAGCGGTTCCCCAACCTCGTCCTCTCGGATGCCGTCGGCGCGTCCGAGAGCGGCGCCAACGGCTACACGCTCGTGCAGCAAGGCAAGACCGCGATGAAGGGTGGGCCCACGGTCAACGCCGTGCAGGACTCGGTCGTGCTCGACGAGAACCTGCGCGAGGTCGAGCCGGGGTCCGGCGTCGTGGGCAAGATCGCGCGCAAGGGCAACATCCCCATCGAGTACTACAAGGATCCCGAGAAGACGGCGGAGACGTTCGTCATGGCGCCCGACGGCACGCGCTACGTGATCCCAGGCGATTTCGCCACCCTCGAGGCCGACGGCACGATCACGCTCCTCGGTCGAGGCTCGGTGTCGATCAACTCGGGGGGCGAGAAGATCTTCCCCGAGGAGGTCGAGGCGGCGGTCAAGTCCCACCCCGCGGTGTACGACGCGGTGGTGGTCGGTGTCCCTGACGAGCGGTGGGGGCAACGCGTCGCCGCCGTCGTGCAACCGCGTGACGGCACCACGCCGACGCTCGACGACCTGCAGGACCATTGCCGCTCGAGGCTCGCCGGGTTCAAGGTGCCGCGGGAGCTGCACCTCGTCGGCGTCGTGCAGCGCTCCCCGAGCGGCAAACCTGACTACCCGTGGGCCCAGAAGGTGGCCACGATGGCGGAGGTACAGGCATGAAGACCCGTGTGTGCGACACGTTCGGCATCGACCTGCCGATCTTCGCGTTCAGCCACTGCCGCGACGTGGTCGCCGCGGTCAGCAAAGCGGGCGGCTTCGGCGTACTCGGCGCGCTGGCGTTCTCACCCGAGCAGCTCGAGATCGAGCTGAAGTGGATCGACGAGCACGTCGACGGCAAGCCGTACGGCGTCGACGTCGTCATGCCGGCGAAGTACGCGGGCGCGGGCGAGCTCGACCCCGACCGCATGGGCGATCAGCTGAAGGAGATGATCCCGCAGCAGCACCGCGACTTCGTCGAGAACCTGCTAGCCGAGTACGACGTGCCGCAGCTGTCAGAGGAGGAGCGCTCGTCCGGGCTGCTCGCCTGGGTGCACGAGAAGGGGCGCGAGCAGGTGCAGATCGCGCTCGAGCACCCGATCAAGCTGCTCGCGAACGCGCTCGGCCCGCCGCCCAAGGACGTCGTCGACCTCGCGCACGAGCACGACGTGAAGGTGGCGGCGCTGTGCGGGAGCGTGGCGCAGGCGGAGCGGCACGTGAACCAGGGCGTCGACATAATCGTCGCCCAGGGCACGGAGGCCGGCGGGCACACCGGCGACGTCGCGTCGCTGATCCTGTGGCCCGACGTCGTCGACGCGGTCTCGCCGGCGCCGGTGCTCGCCGCGGGCGGGATCGGGACCGGACGGCAGATCGCGGCCGCGCTCGCGCTGGGCTGCGAGGGCGTCTGGACGGGCTCGATCTGGCTCACGACGGCGGAGAGCGACACGAACCCGGTGACGATGGAGAAACTGCTCGACGCCGGCGCGCGCGACACCGTGCGGTCGCGCAGCTGGACGGGCAAACCGGCCCGCATGCTGCGGACGGAGTGGACCGAAGCGTGGGAGCGCGAGGACTCGCCGGGGACGCTGCCGATGCCGCTCCAGTACATGCTCATCAGCGACGCGCAGCGCCGCATCAACAAGTACCAGGTCAAGGAGCTGACGACGATGCCGGTCGGGCAGATCGTCGGCCGCATGAACAAGGTCCGCCCGGTGCGCGACGTGATGTTCGACCTCGTCGACGAGTTCGTCGAGGCGTCCCAGAAGCTGGAGAAGCTCGTCGAGGAGTAATGCCCGAGCTCGACATCCGCTACGCGGAGACGACCGGCGGGCTCCAGATCGCCTACACGATCGTCGGCGAGGGGCCCGTCGATGTCGTCGTCGTGCCGGGCATCGCAGCGCACCTCGACCTCGTGGCTGACGTGCCGTGGTACACGCCCCTGCTGCAGCACCCGCCGCCGTACGCGCGAATGATCGCGTTCGACAAGCGCGGGGGCGGCTTGTCCGACCGGTCCTTCGGCACCGGCACGCTCGAGGACCGCATGGACGACGTCCGGGCCGTGATGGACGCGGTTGGCGTTCGCCGCGCATCGGTGATGGGCGCGATCGACGGTGGCCCGATGGCGATCGCATTCGCGGCGACGTACCCGAAGCGGGTCACGGCGCTCGTTCTCTGGACCGCATACGCACGCCTGGCGCGAGCGCCCGACTACGCGATCGGGCTGCCGCGCGACGCTTACGAGCGCGGCGTCGAGCAAACGCGCCGCCTCTGGGGGACCGGCCGCGTCCTGGTCGACTACACCGTCGACGCCGACGACCACGCCGACGCCCTCCGACGCCTCGCGCGGCTCGAGCGGAACGTGGGGACGCCCCGAGCAATCGCGGAGCAGTTCATGCTCAACTACCAGACGGACGTCAGCACCGCGCTGCCGCTCGTGCAGGCTCCGACGCTTGTGGGGCACTGTGCCGAGGACCCGCGCTATCCGAGCTCCTGGAGTCGTTACATCGCGGACCGCATCCCGAACGCCCGCTACGTCGAGTTTCCCGGCAACTTCGACGGGAGCTGGCAGCGTGCGAGCTGGGAGCCGTTCGCCGTCGAGCTCGAGGCGTTCCTGACCGGTATCCGCCCGCCGGCGTTCCGCGACGTCGAGCGCACCCTGGCGACGGTGCTGTTCACCGACATCGTCGACTCGACGCAACGGGCTGAAGCTCTCGGCGACCGCCGGTGGCGAGACCTCCTCGACGCGCACGACGCGCTCGTCCGCGCCGAACTCGCCCGGTTCGGCGGACGCGAGGTCAATCGTGCGGGCGACGGGTTCCTCGCCACCTTCGACGGCCCGGTGCGTGCGATCCGGTGCGCGCAGGCGATCGTCGCGGCGGCGCGAGAGCTCGATCTTGCAGTGCGCACCGGCCTCCACACCGGTGAATGCGAGCGCCGCGGCGACGACATCGCCGGCCTCGCCGTGCACATCGGCGCCCGTGTCGCGGCCGAGGCAGGCGGCGGCGAGGTGCTCGTCTCGAGCACCGTCAAGGACCTCGTACTCGGATCGGGGATCGCGTTCGACGACCGCGGGATGCACACGCTCAAAGGCGTCGACGGGCAGTGGCACCTGTTCGCCGCGGTGGCGTCAACATAGGCTGCTCTAATCACGTTTCAGGAAGTGACGGTGCCGTGAAGTTCTCGATGATCTTCGAGGCGCAGCTGGCGTTTCCCACCCGCGAGCACGAGCGCGAGGTCCTTCACGACTGCGTCGAGCAGGCGGTCCTCGCCGAGGAGATGGGATTCGACCGTGTCTGGTCCGTCGAGCACCACTCGCTGCTGCGGTACGCGCACCTGAGCGCGCCCGAGGTCTTCCTGAGCTTCGTCGCAGCCAAGACGTCGCGAATCCGGATCGGGCACGGGGTCGTGTGCCTGCCGTTCAATTACAACCACCCGATCCGGGTGGCGGAGCGGGCGGCGACGCTCGACGTGCTCTCGGGTGGCCGGCTCGACCTCGGCGCGGGGCGGGGCGCGACGCTGCAGGAGATGTCGGCGTTTGGCGTCGATCCGCACGACACGTACCCGCAGCTCGAAGAGTCGCTGCGCATGATCGGGCACATGTGGGACGAGGACGAGTTCGAGTGGCACGGCGACCTGCTCGACGTGGACCCGCACCCGATCATCCCCCGTCCGGTGCAGGAGCCGCACCCGCCGCTGTACCTCGCCTGCACGAAGCGCGACACGGTGACGCTGGCGGCCGAGCTCGGCGTCGGCGCGCTCGTGCTCGGCTTCTCGGGTCCGGACGAGATAGCCGTCATGGGTTCGATCTACGACGAGACGCGCGCATCGCGGACGGGCGACCGGTTCGTGAGCACGGTCGTCAACGACCACTTCTCTGCGCTGTGCCCCGCGATCGTGCTCGACGATCGGGACGAAGCCCTTCGCATGGGGACTCGCGGCCAGCGCTTCTTCGCCGAGGGCATCGCGCACTGGTACGGCGCCGGCCCACCGCCCGAGGACGATCCGCACGACGAGGTGGAGCAGGTGAAGCACGAGATGGCGGCGGACGCGGACCGGATCGTCGCGATGCTCCACGAGGCGGAGATCCCGGTACAGCCGGCGACGACGGGGATCTTCAATCCCGAGCATGCCTATGGCACGGCCGACGACGCGATCGCGTACCTCGAGCGCCTACGTCAAACGGGCGCGGACGAGGTGATGTTCCTCATCCAGATGGGGACCGTGCCGCAGTCGGCATGCATGGCGACGATCCGTAACCTCGGTGAACATGTCCTCCCCCACTTCCGCGAGCTCGAGAAGCGAGGAGATGGTGATGTTCATCGCGGTGTTCGTCCGGCGGCTGCGTCCCGGCAAGACGTATGACGACTTCATCGACGCCTGGTACCCGGACAAGGGCTTTGGAGTACCCGCCCGCGTGACGACGGCGACCAACGTCGACGACGAGCGCGAGGTCCTGACCATCGGCGTGATGGACGCCGATCTGTCGCCCGAGGCTTTGCAAGCCGTAGCGCCGCAGGAGGCCGTTCGTCACGACCGACTCGACGACGTAATCGAGTCGACGACGCTCCGCGCCTTCTACGACCTCGAAGCCGAGTTCGATTTCTCGACCGACGAGACCGTTGCCAAAGGGCGCCCCTGACGCGAATCTGACCGAGTGGCGGGTTCCGATCCACGGCCGAGCGGGTGGCGGTCGTATGACTCGGTCGCCGACGCGTACGACCAGGCCGCGGTGCCGCGGTTTCTTCCTCTCGCGCGCGACCTCGTTGCAGCGGTCGCGCCGCGGGAGGATGCACGCATCCTGGACGTCGGAACGGGGACGGGTGTCGCCGCGCAAGTCGCGCGCGAGGGGGTCGGGCCGGCCGGCTTCATCGTCGGGATCGACCCTTCGATCGCCATGCTGGGACGGGCGCTCGATCGAGGCGTCACCATTGCCGCCGGGATGCTGCCCGGGCTGCCGTTCCCCGAGGCTGCCTTCGACGCAGTGCTCGCGAATCTGGTGCTGTCGCACCTCAACGATTGCAAGGCAGGCCTCGACGACGCCTTCCGGGTTCTGCGTCCGGGCGGTCGATTTGGCTGCTCCGCGTGGGGACCTGACGCGCCCGCGGAGGGTGAGAGCGATTGGGTGAAGGCTGACGAGATCTTCGAGTCCCTAGCTGTCGCCCAGGGCATTGACGTCACGCCGCCCACTCCCCCCGTTCCGTCGGAAGAGAAGATTCGGCCACGAGGGAACCTCGAAGCTGTACTGCGCGGCGCGGGACTCGTCGATGTCGAGGTCCAGCCGCACATTTACCACTGGACCAGCTCCATAGAGGGGTACCTCGTCGGGCGTGACTGGCGACCCCGCGCCCGCTACATGCGACAGCAGGCGGACGACCGGGCGTGGCGGGACATCCAGGACCGCGCCGCCGCCGAGCTCCGAGGCCGCTTCGGGGAGACGATTCGCTCTGTGGGTCAGCTCTGGGTGGCGGTCGGCACCAAGCCGTAGCGAGGCGCGCGGTCGTCAGGAACGCGTCTCGCCGTGGGCGCCGTCGAGGAGCCGGTGCGCCTGATGCATCTCGACCGTGGGCTCGCCCTGGATCCCGACCTGCGCCGTTTGGCTCACATTCACCGGGTAGCAGCGAGGAGCGCACGGGTACCGTCGGCTGCCCTCCGGGCGGCTTCCTGCGGTGAAACCGCGTGCAGGGTGTCGGAGAACACCTCGACGCCCAGCGGCGCGTGAGCATGGAGCTGCCGCAGTGTGGCAACGAGTTGCGCGAGGTCGAAGTCGCCGTCACCCGGCACTCGGCGCTCCCGAAGCGTCGCGGATATGAGGTTCCCCTCGGGCTCGGCCGGACCGTCGCTGAGCTGCACGCCGAGGATCCGATCGCCCGGGACGGTGCGCAGCGCCTCCCAGTCGGGCGTACCTCTGAAGAAGTGCCAGGAGTCGACGGCGACGCCGCCGTCGGGACGGCCGGCCTTCGCCACGATCTGCCACGCGGTCGCGACATCCGGGGCGTTCGACCACGGTAGGAACTCGAGGTGGACGAGCAGCCCGTGCTCGGAGGCGCGGTCGCACAACGCCGCGAACGCTTCGGCAGCGGCGTCGACACCCCAGTCGCCGCCGAACACATCGACTGCGTTGATGGAGCGGGCGCCGACGGCGTCGCCAATGCCGTACAGGTCGTCTTCCTTGTAGCGGAAGAACGAGGCGGGGTCGTGCTCGGGAGAGAACGTTCGGTCGGCGCCGGGGGTCCACGACCACACCCCGTCGAGCTCGGCAACGGCGAGGCCGTGATCGTCGAGGAGGGCGCGGATGTCGGCGTCGCTCAGCCCTTCGACATCGCGGGCGCGCCGGTAGTCGCGCCCCCACAACGAGATGCCGGCGAAGCCGCCCTCGGCCGCGGCGGCGACACGGTCTCGAAACCCGACGTCCGGCGCCAGCGTCCCCGAGCACAACACGAGGTCGCCGGGGCCGAGCTTCATTGCGCGCGCGCCGGTCGCGCTAGTCGAGGATCCCGCTCGGCCTCGGGATGCCGGCGGCGTCGAGGGCGCCGTAGTAGAGGTCGAGCGCGGCTTGGGCGTCGGTGTAGCCGAGATAGTTGGCGTCGTCGTCATAGAGGATCAGGCCGCCCTCGATGACGAAGAACACCTCGACCGGCTCCTCGCTGTCGGCGAGCGCCTCGAGGGTGTGCGTGGAGCCGGCCTGCTCGAACACGAACGAGCCCGGCGATGCGACGAAGTCGTACTCGAGGTAGTGCCAGCGTCCCTTGAGCGTGTATGCATGGACGGCGCCGTCATGGTGGTGAGTCGGGATCCGCGTGCCCGGCGCGAAGCGGTTGATGATCACCCATGTGCCGGTCTCGCGGGAGACGCGCAGCATCTTGGCTTCGACGCCTTCGCCCCACTGCGCCCACGGCAGCTCGTCCTGGTTGAGGTGCGCGGAGATTGCGTCGGGCGCGACGGTCGTCATGGTGTGCTCCTTGTACTCCTTGACACGGTGCCGTTGGAACAGGTTCCATTCTTGCGCATGCCACTCGCGCCTGCGGCCCGCACGATGATCGACCAGCTCAAGGCGGCGGACTTCCCGCCGCTGTGGGAGCTGCCGTTGGAGCAGGCCCGCTCGGCCGGTGCGCTCATGGGGACGATGGACGAACCGGCGGCGGTGGCGTCGGTCGAGGACCGAATGATCCCCGGTCCCGCCGGTGACCTGCCCGTGCGCATCTACACGCCGGACGCCGACGGTTCAGGTCCGCGGCCGATCATCGTCTACTTCCACGGCGGCGGGTTCGTCTTCTGCTCGATCGACACCCACGACGGCACGTGCCGCCGCCTGGCGAACGCGACGGGCGCGGTCGTGGTGAGCGTCGAGTACCGCCTCGCGCCCGAGTGCCCGTTCCCGGCTGCGCCTGATGATTGCTACGCAGCGACCGTGTGGACGCACGAGTACGCGGAGGAGCTGGGCGCCGACACGAGCCAGCTGGTGGTCGCGGGCGACAGCGCGGGCGGCAACCTCGCCGCGGTCGTGGCGCAGATGGCGCGCGAACGAGGAGCGCCGCCGATCGCGTTCCAGGTCCTCGTCTATCCCGTCATCGACGCCGCCTGCGACACGGCGTCGTACGCGGAGAACGCCGAGGGCTACTTCCTCGAGAAGCGGGACATGCAGTGGTTTTGGGACCAGTACCTCGGCGCGGAGGGGAATGGCGCGGACGCGCTCGCGTCGCCGTGCCGCGCCGCCGACCTGTCCGGGCTGCCGCCCGCGGTCGTGATCACCGCCGAGTACGACCCGCTGCGTGACGAGGGCGAGGCGTACGCCGCCGTCCTCGACGCCGCGGGCGTGCCCGTCACGATGCGGCGCTACGACGGCATGATCCACGGATTCGTGAGCATGCCGACACTGTTCCCCGAAGCCGACGAGGCGATGGAGCAGATCGGCGGCGCGGTTCGCGCTGTGTTGGCGCGCCGTTAGCCGGCGCAAAGGTTGACGCCGCCCGCGGGGCGGGTATCAGAATCGGACGGCGTCCATGCTTGGAGGCGAACGGTGACGGTGCCGACCTCGAGCGGCGCTTCCCGCGGGCAGAGCCTCGGTGGGTTGGCCGGCAGATGGATGACGCGGTGGGCCCCGACGGCCGGGCTTCTATTCGTCGCCGCGCTGCTGTCTCGCGTGCCGGGACTCGTTCGTCCGTGGTTCGAGCGCGACGAGGCCTACATCGGTGTTCAGGCCGAGGCGCTGCTCCGAGGCCAGCAGCTGTACGTGGACGTCATCGACCGCAAGCCGCCCCTCGCGCCCGTGTTGTACGCCGCGGTTGCGGCCGTATTCGGCACCGACTTCCGTCCGGTCCGTCTCCTTCTCGTGTTGTGGATCGCAGTGACAGCTGTGCTCCTGGTGGCGGTGATCATCGAACTCGGAGCGTCACGTCGCGCGGGGGTCACCGGCGGGATCCTGTACGTGCTGGGCACCGTCGCGTTCATGCCACGCGACGGCCAGGCCGCGAACTTCGAGCTGTGGGCGGTGCTCCCCGCCGTCGCCGCCGTGTTCGTCGCTGTGCGGGCCGGGCCGACGGCGCGCCGGCCGTACGCGTTCGCACTCGCCGGCGCGCTCGTCGGGATCGCGGCCTGCTTCAAGCAGCCGTTTCTCGCCACGCTCGTCCCCATCGGACTCGTGGCGGCGCGTGGACCGCGTCCCGTGCGATACCTCCTCGCCGGCGGGATCGGGCTCGTCGTCGCCGTGTTGCTGATCGGTTCGGGCTTCGGGCTAGCAGGGATGACGCGTTGGGTCTGGATGGAGAACGACGAGTACGCATTCGGGCTCGACCTGCGAGTGCTCGGCGTGGCCGTGCTCGTCACGGCGCTCTTCGCGGTACTGCACGCTCCCGCGGTGTGGCTCGCCGCACACTCGCCACCGGATCGGCGCGGCCAACGAGTGATCGTCTTCGTGTGGCTGCTCGTAAGTGTCCTCGCGGTCGCGGCCGGTCTTCGCTTTCGTCTTCACTACTACCAGCAGGCCCTGCCACCGCTGTGCGTGCTCGCGGGGATCGGCTCCGATGCGGTGCGGCCGAGGGCGCGGACGATCGCCATCGCGGCGACCGCGGTGGTCGCAGCCGTGGCGGTCGGTGCCGCGTTCACACCGCCGGCGGCGCCCACGCCGCAACGCCTCAATCGCATCGTGCAGTTCATCGATGCGCACACGGGTCCCGACGACCCGATCCTCGTCTGGGGCGCCGTCCCCGAGATCTATTGGCGCTCCGACCGCCCCGTCGCCGGGCGCTTCGTGCACCACCGGTTCTTGGTGCAGCTCGGGGACAAGGAGGCGTATGCCGGTGATACCGCGCTCGACGACCCCCGTCTGCGTGCGCGGTGGGAGCTGCTGTTGAGTGACGTGCAGGCCCGGCCCCCGGTGCTCGTGCTCGACGCGAGTCACCGAGACCTCGGCGGGTTCGGGAAGCACCATGTCGAGGACTCCCCGTTGGGGCAGGTCTTGCGGGCCGAGTACACGCACATCGCGACGGTGAGCAAGACGCGGATCTGGCAGCACACGTCATCGACCGCCCACGGAGCGGAAACACCGACGAAATAGTCGCCCAGTAGCTTCAGATCGTGACGGTGTCGCGTGCTCCGCAGGTGTTAATCCGCCCCGGCCGCGAGGACGATCTCGTCGAGCTGAACGAGCTCTACAACTATTACGTCCGCGAGACTCCCATCACCTTCGACATCGCGCCGATCACGATGGAACAGCGGCTCGAATGGTTCGGCCACTACGACGTTGCCGGACGGCATCGCCTGCTCGTCGCCGTGGTCGACGATCGTGTCCTCGGGTACGCGTCGAGCAGCCCGTTCCGGCCCAAGGCGGCGTACGAGACCTCGGTCGAGGCGAGCATCTACCTCGCTTCCGATGCGACCGGTCTGGGCATCGGCACCGCGCTGTACTCGCGCCTGTTCGAAGAGCTCGCCAGCGAGGACGTGCGCCATGCCCTCGGCGGCATCGCCCTACCGAACCCGGCCTCGATCGCGCTCCACGCGCGCTTCGGGTTCACTCTGGTCGGCACGTACAGCGAGCAGGGCCGTAAGTTCGACCGCTATTGGGACGTGGCCTGGTACGAGAAGGGACTCTGACCCGCCTCACATGCGCTGCAGGATGCTGGCGGTGCCGAGCGAGCCGCCACAGCACATCGACACGAGCGCGAGCTCCTTGTCGGAGCGCTCGAGCTCGTGCAGCGCGGTCGTAATGAGGCGTGAGCCCGTCGAACCCACGGGGTGACCGAGAGCAATCGCGCCGCCGTTGACGTTCACGCGGTCCATGTCGGGCTTGTGCACCTGAGCCCAGCTCAGCACGACGGACGCGAACGCCTCGTTGACCTCGAACAGGTCGAAGTCCGCCATCGACATGCGGGAGCGATCGAGCATCTTCTGCGTCGCGTGGACCGGCCCGTCGAGCAGGTAGTACGGGTCGGAGCCGGTGACGAGCTGGTGCACGAGGCGCGCACGGGGCTTGAGGCCGAGCGCGTTCGCCTTGTCCTCGTCCATCCAGAGCACGGCGGCGGCGCCGTCGGAGATCTGCGACGAGTTGCCGGCGGTGATCATGTAGCCCTCGACGACGGGCTTCAGCTGCGCCAGCCCTTCCGCGGTTGTGTCGCGCAGCCCCTGGTCGCGCGTCACCGTCATCGTCGAGCCGTCGGGTTGAGGCGCGTCGATCGGCGCCACCTCGCGCTCGTAGCGACCCTCGTCCCACGCCACCTTCGCCTTCTGCTGCGACCACGCGCCGAACTCGTCGAGGTCCTGACGGGTGAGGCCGCGCATCTCGGCGATGCGCTGGGCAGCCCCGAACTGCCCGTTGGGCGGGTCGTCGTAGGGCCACGGCTCGGTCTTGTAGTGGCCGGGGCCGTTCATCACGTTCGACCCGAGCGGCACGTGGCTCATCTGCTCGACGCCGCACGCGATCCCGGTGTCCATGCCGCCGGCGGCGATCAGGCCGGCCACGAGGTGGTTGGCCTGCTGCGCCGACCCGCACTGCGAGTCCACCGTGGTGCACGCGGTCGTGTACGGGAGCACGTCGTTGCCCGCCGACAGCCACGCGTTGCGGGTCACGTTGCTCCCCTGCTCGCCGGCCTGGGTCACGCACCCGCCGACGACCTCCTCGACCATGCCGGGCTCGATGCCGGCACGGTCGATGACCTCGACGAGCGCGTGGCGGAGCACCTCGGTCGCCTTGAGCTCGGAGAGCCAGCCGTTGCGCTTGCCGATCGGCGTGCGAACGGCTTCGACGATCACCGGCGTGCCCATGCGGTTGCCTCCTGCGGCGACGGCCAGAAGGGCCAAGTTTAGAATCCGTTCTAGTGCCGGGTCCGCTCAAGGGGTTACGGGTCGTGGAGATGGTCGGGCTCGGGCCCGGGCCGTTCTGCGGAATGCTCCTCGCCGACATGGGGGCCGAGGTGCTTCGCGTCGACCGGGTCGAGACGGCCCGGTCGATCGACCGCTCGAAGCCGGCCACCAGCGCGATGGACCGCGGGAAGCAGGCGGTCGCCGTCGACCTCAAGCACGCGGACGGCGTCGAGACCCTGCTGCGGCTCATGGAGCAAGCGGACGCCTTCTTTGAGGTGTTCCGGCCCGGCGTCGCGGAACGGCTCGGCATCGGGCCCGAGGTCGCGATGGCGCGCAACCCGCGCCTCATCTACGGGCGGCTGACGGGCTGGGGTCAGGAGGGCCCGTACTCACAGGCTGCCGGCCACGACATCGACTACATCGCGCTCGCCGGCGCGCTCGAGCCGCTGGGCCGGGCGGGTCAGAAGCCGACCCCGCCGATCAACGTGCTCGGCGACTTCGCCGGCGGTGGCATGCTCCTCGCGTTCGGCATCGCGTGCGCGACGTTCGAGCGCGAACGCACGGGCAAGGGGCAGGTGATCGACGCCGCGATGGTCGACGGCGCCGCGCTCATGCTCACGCCGTTCTACGGCGCACGGGCGAGCGGCTTCTGGGGTGAGCGGGGCACGAACCACCTCGACACGGGCGCCCACTTCTACGAGGTGTACGAGACAGCCGACGGCAAGTTCGTCGCCGTCGGTACGGTCGAGCCAAAGTTCTACGCCGAGCTGATGTCACGCCTCGGCCTCGAGGCCGACCTCGAAGCCCAGTACGACAAGTCACGTTGGCCGGCCGAGAAGGAACGGCTCGCCGAGGTGTTCCGCACCAAGACGCGCGATGAATGGTGCGCGCTTCTCGAAGGCACCGACGCGTGCTTCGCGCCAGTGCTCACAGCGCTCGAGGCGCCCGACCATCCGCACAACCACTTCCGCAGCACGTTTCTCGAGCTCGCGGGCGTGCCTCAGCCCGCGCCCGCGCCCCGGTTCAGCCGGTCGGCGGTGTCGACGCCGGTCGCAGCCGTGCATCCCGGCGACGACACCGAAGCCGTCCTCGGCCGCTGGGACTTCGAACCGAAGGAGGTGGAGCGGTTGCGCGACCTGGGCGCCGTCCTCTAAGGAACTGACCATGCCCATCCCGGAGCAGCGCAACTTGGACAAAGCCCGCGGCGTCATCCGCGACTGGCTCGCGGGCCAGCTGCCCGACGTCAAAGAGCTCTCGATCTCGCCACTCATCGGGCCCGCGTTCACGGGATTCTCGAACGAGACATTGATCTTCGACGCGTCGTGGACCGAGGGTGGCGAACCGCGCTCGGAGGGCTACGTCATCCGGGTGAAGCCGACGGCGCACACGATCTTCCTCGAGTCCGATTTCGACTCCCAGTACCGGGTGATCAAGGCGCTGTCGGAGCACACCGACGTGCCGCTGCCGACGGTGCACTGGTTCGAGGACGACGAATCGGTGCTCGGCGCGCCGTTTTTCGTCATGGGCAAGGTCGAGGGGAACGTCCCGTCCGACAACCCGCCGTACACGCAGACGGGCTGGCTGCTCGACGAGGCGACGCCCGCGGTGCGGCAGCAGGTGGTCGAGAGCGGCCTCGACGCGCTGACGCGCATCCACCAGACCGACTGGCGCAAGCTCGAGCTCGACTTCCTCGACAAGCCGCAGTACGGGGCTCTGGGGATCGAGCAGCAGATCACGTACTACGAGCGGTCATTGGAATGGGCGGCACAGGGGAAGCCGCAGCCGATCGCCGAGGCCGCGCTCGACTGGGTGCGGGCCAACAAGCCGAGCGAGCAGCACATCGCGCTGGCGTGGGGCGACGCCCGCATCAATAACCAGATGTTCGACGACGACGGCAACGTCGTGGCCGTGTTCGACTGGGAGATGGTCACGCTCGCCGACCCGATGATGGACCTGGCGTGGTGGCTCTTCCTCGACCGTCACTTCCACGAAGGAATGCCGGCACCGGGCGCACAAGGCGAGATGTACGGCGGAGGCCCGCCCGGTGTTCCGCGCATGGAGGGGTTCCCGACGAGGGAGCAGATGCTGGCGCGATACGAGGAGCTCACGGGTTGGCAGCCGCACGACATCGAGTTCTACGAGGTGTTCGCCGGCCTGCGATTCGCGGTGGTGATGATGCGAATCGCGTCGCTCGTTGTGGAGTTCGAGCTTTTGCCTTCCGACACCGACATGGGCACCAACAACATCGTCACCCGCCTCCTCGCCGCCAAGCTCGGCCTCCCTTCGCCAGGCGCGGAGCCTTTGCCCGCCGTGTGACGATGCGTGCCTGAAGCAACATATTGATGCTTCGGGAACGCATCAAGAAGGCTTCCCCGTCCACTTGGGGTCGCGGCGCTCGAGCCACGCCATGACACCTTCGCGGGCGTCGGGCGCGCCCATCGCTTCGTGAGCGCGACCGACATTGGGGCGGTGTGCAGGGCGATGTCGCGCGCGATGTCAAGCGTCGCGGGCAGCACCTCCTCCGCCGGAAGCGCGCGGTTCGCCAGGCCGAGCTCCGCGGCCTCGCGCCCGCTGAACGTGCGCCCGGTCAGCAGGAGATCAGCGGCGCGGGCGTGACCGACGGCTCGCGGGACGGTCCAGTGCGCGTGCGCGTCCGGAATGACCCCGCGGCGGACGTGCACGAAGCCGAGCTTGGCGTCCTCTGCGACAAGCCGCAGGTCGCACTGCATCGCGAGCGTGAGGCCGATGCCGATGGCGTGGCCATTGATCGCCGCGAGCACCGGCTTGCGCACCTCCCACGCCGGCGGCTCGACGGGTGACGCGCTGAACTGCTCGCCCGGCGCAGCGAACGTGGCACCGCCGGGCTCGAGATCGGCGCCGGCACAGAAGGCGCGGCCCGCGCCGGTGACGATGACCGCGCGCACGGCGTCGTCGGCGTCGCACGACGCGTAGGCGCGGCCGAGCTCGTCGCCCATGGGGCCGGTGAACGCGTTGAGCTGCTCGGGCCGGTTCAGCGTGACCACGGCGACGCCGTCGGCGATGTCGACGGTGACCGGCTCGTTGCCCACGACTACAGCGCCCGGCCAGCGCGGTGACCGTCGAAGATGGCCCGGTCGGCGGGGCGAACGGCGACGGCATCGCCGACGCGCACGACCTCGGGCACGCGACTTTGGAGCCCGAAGTAGAGGTCGTCGTTGGGCACGCCGTGCGTACGGATCACGACACTGTCGACCGGGACGGTGTCCATGGTCAGCGAGAGCGTGTCGATGAGTGTGGCCTCGTGATCGCCGATCGACACCATCGCGGTGTTGGGCCGCCAACGGGCCCCCGCCCGGGCCATGCGCGGCAGCGCCGCCGCCATCGTCTCGGGGTCCAGCAGCATCGGCATCGGCAGCGGGCACGCCACCGTGACCTCGGCGCCGCCAGCCGCGAGCAGCTCCCCAAGCCCGATGGCCTCGATGTGACCGACGACGTCGAGGATCACAACACGGCCATCCAGGTGGTCGGCGTCGACGAGGGCGCGCTCGTGGTCGAGGACGAACGGCTGCTCACTGCCCGGCACCGGCATGGGATGGAACTTCGACGCGCCCGCGGTCGTGGCGCGTCCGCCGGTCGCGACGACGACCGCGTCCGGCTCGAGTGAGACCACGTCGTCGACGTTCGCCTCGACGCCGAGCCGTACATCCACGCCCTGGCGCTCGCACTCCCCCGCGCGCCAGTCGGCGAAGTCGGCCAGCTCCTCTCGGCCCGGCAGCTGCTGCGCCAAGCGGATCTTGCCGCCCAGCTCGTGGCCGTGTTCGAGCAGCGTCACGTCGTGACCGCGCGCCGCCGCCACCCACGCCGCCTCCAACCCCGCGGGACCGCCGCCCACGACGACGACGCGCTTCGTGCGTGCCGCCGGCTGCAGCGTTCCCCGGCCCAGCTCGGATTCGCGCCCCACGGCCGGGTTCGTCACGCAATTGATCGGCAGGCTCTGGATGAGATTCCCGTAGCAGCCCTGGTTGCAGCCGGTGCACCGGCGGATCGTGTCGTCCGCGCCGGTCCGCGCCTTCACACCCCAGTCCGGATCCGCGATCAGCGCCCGCACAAGCGTGATCGCGTCGGCTTCGCCCCGCTCGAGGATGCCCTCGGCCTCGTCTGGCGTCAGGATGCGATGCACCGCGAACACTGGCGTGTCGCGCAGCGCCTTCTTCACCGTGTGGGCGGCGTAGACGCCCAGGAGGTGCGGTGCGTAGAGCGGACGGACCATCCCCACGCCCGACACTCCGATGCTGATGTTGAGGAAGTCGACGAGTGCGGCGTCTTCGAGGCGCGCTGCAATCTCGGCGGCGTCGTCGGCGGTGAGGCCCGACCCGTCGCGCTGCTCCTCGTCGCCGACGAGCCGTAGACCGACGGCGACGTCGTCCCCGACCGCGCCGCGCACCGCCTCTAGCACCTCGACGCAGAACCGCATGCGGTTCTCGAGGCTGCCGCCGTACTCGTCGGTGCGGTGGTTGTGCTTTGGCGACAGGAACTCGTGGATCAGATAGCCGTGGGCGCCGTGCACCTCGATGCCGTCGAAGCCGCCGGCGGCAGCGTTGGCGGCGGAGCGGCCGAAGTACTCGACGACCTCACGGATGTCGTCGTGCTCGAGCGCCTTCGGCGGCTCGTTGTAGTTGGCGACGGGCGAGGGCGCCCACACCGGCAGCTTCGACCACGTGCCGTCGTTCACGCCGCCGTTGTGCGCGAGCTGCAGGAACGCGAGGGCACCATGTTCGTGGACGGGCGCGGTCACCTCCTCGAAGTGCGGCACCGCAGCCTCGTCCCAGGCGATCGCGTTGTTGCGCATCTGGTAGGCGGTCGTCGGGTGCACCTGCGCCTGGCCGGCGATGACCACGCCCGCGCCGCCGACGGCGCGCTCACCGAGGTAGCGGCCGTAGCGGGTGCCGTAAAACCCCGGCTCACCAACCGTCGTCGCCGGCTCCACGAACTGTGTGAAGTGCGCGCCGCACACGATTCGGTTGGGCGCAGTCACCGGCCCGATGCGCAGAGGCGAGAACAGCAGCGGCCGGTCGGTCGAGCTCACGGGAACTCGAGCGAGCACTCCTGGTCGAGCCTCAGCACTTCGGTGAGCCGGCCGAGCGCCAGGAAGTCCGCGATGCAGATCGTGAGGTCGAGGATGTCGGCGTCACTGAAGTGCTCGTGCAACCGGTTGAAGAACTCGTCGTCGAGCGAGAGGTGATCGAGCGCGAAGCGCTCGGCGTACTCGATCGCCGCTCGCTCGGCGTCCGAGTACTCGGGGTGCTCGCGATGCTCGGCGACGTGGGCGTACATGTCTTCGGTGACTCCCTGTTCCGCCAACTGCGGAATGCGCCAACCCAGTCAGATGGGGCACTGGTTGATTTGCGCGATCCGCATGCGCACCGCTTCGCGAACACGCGCCGGCAGCTGGCTGTCCTCGTACACGGCTTTGGACAGCCCTGCGAGGGGCAGACCGAGCTCCGGCCGGAGCGACCACACCCGCACGATCTCCGGCTTGTCGCCGTCGGGAACCCTGATGCGCGCCATGCTCCCCCCATTGTCGCCGTCGCGAGCTCCGGCTTTGCGGCGACGGTCGGCGAAGCCGCCGTCGCCGCGCTCCAAGCGCAGCGCAGGCGGTTGCCGCCCGCGATCAGAACGTGTTCTACTTTGCCCCAGCATGGAGTTCAACCTCGCCGACCTTTACGAGATCGTGGCCGACGCGGTGCCCGACCGGCCGGGGATCGTGGCCGGCGACCGGCGCCTCACCTACGCCGAGCTCGACGAGCGCGCCAACCGCTTCGCCCATCACCTCATCGACCGGGGTGTCGAGCCCGGCGAGAAGGTCGCGATCTACTCCTGGGACCGCGCCGAATGGGTGGAGGCCATGCTCGGCGCGTACAAGGCCCGGGCGGTTCCCGTCAACGTCAACTACCGCTACGTCGCCGACGAAGCGCGGTACATCCTCGACAACTCTGACTCCGTCGTGGTCGTGCACGAGCGTGCGTTCTCGCCGCTGCTGGCGACGATCCGGCCCGAGCTTCCGAGGGTGCGTCATTCCGTGGTGCTGGAAGACGGCAGCGGCGGCGAAGCTCTGACGCAGACCGACGCCGTGCCCTACGAGGAGGCGCTGGCGGCGGCATCACCGGCGCGCGACTTCGGCCCGCGTTCCTCCGACGATCTCTATCTCCTCTATACCGGCGGCACGACCGGCGTCCCCAAGGGTGTGATGTGGCGGTCGGAGGACATCTTCTTCGCCGCCCTCGGCGGCGGAGGGTTCGGGCAGCCGCCGATCACCACCCCGGAGGAGCTCGCGGAGCGGATCCCGGCCGAGGACGCCCGCGCCATCCCGATGGTCAACGCGCCGGTCATGCACGGCGGCGGCCAATGGATGCTGTTCATCAACCTCTACGCCGGCGGAACTGTCGTGCTCAACTGCGACCGCCACTTCGACCCCGACCGCATCTGGCGAACGGTCGAGCGCGAGCGGTGCAACTCGGTCATGGTCGTGGGCGATGCCATGGGCCGCCCGCTCGCCGAGACGCTCGCCGCACCCGGCGCGTCGTACGACGCGTCGTCGGTGATCGTCGTCGGCTCGGGTGGCGCCATCCTCTCCCCCACGGTCAAGGAGCAGCTGCGGGCGCAGCTGCCGAACGCCATGGTCATGGACAGCTTCGGCGCGTCCGAGACGGGCGCCAGCGGCACCGTCTACGACACCGAAGGCCCGGCCGCCGGCCCCCGCTTCACGATGGGCGAGTTCATGACCGTGCTCGACGACGACCTGCGGCCGGTCGCGCCGGGCTCGGGCGTCGTCGGCAAGCTCGCCCGTCGCGGTCACATCCCCCTCGGCTACTACAAGGACGACGAGAAGACCGCGTCCACGTTCGTCACCGCCGCCGACGGCACGCGCTGGGCCGTGCCCGGCGACTTCGCCGTGGTCGAGGCCGACGGCGCGATCACGATGCTCGGACGGGGCTCGGTGTGCATCAACAGCGGCGGTGAGAAGGTGTACCCGGAGGAGGTGGAGGCGGCCTTGAAGTCGCACCCCGACGTGTTCGACGCCGTCGTGGTGGGCGTGCCCGACGACCGGTACGTGGAACGCGTCGCCGCCATCGTGCAGCCCCGGCCGGATACGGAGCCGTCGCTCGAGGAGCTCCAGGCGTACTGCCGCGAGAAGCTGGCCGGATACAAGCTCCCCCGCCAACTCGTCATCGCCGACACGATCCCGCGCACCCCGGTCGGCAAGCCCGACTACCGCGCCGCCAAAGTCGCGGCGACCAAGCACGATCCACAAGAAGTAAGGAGCGCGCTCTAATGGCCGAGCTCGGGTTCTGGAGCATCGCCCAGGAAGAACCGGAGAAGCTCGCGCTCGTCGACCCCGACGAACGCGAGGTGCGCGCGGGCGAGCTCCTGGCTTCCTGCAACCACGTCGTGCACGGGCTGCGCGGCGCCGGTCTCGAAGTCGGGGACGCGGTGGCGATGGTGCTGTCCAACAGCGTCGAGGTCTTCGAGCTGTACCTCGCCGTGCTGCAGGCCGGCTTCTACCTCGTGCCGATCAACCACCATCTGGTCGGCCCTGAGATCGCGTACATCGTGCAGGACTCGGAGGCGAAAGTGTTCGTCGCGCACGAGCGCTTCGCCGACGAGTGCGCGGCCGCCGCCGAGGAGATCGGGTTCCCGAAGGAGCAGCGCTTCGCCGTCGGCGACATCCCCGGTTTCCGTCCTTACGACGACCTCAAGGCCGGGCAGCCGACGACGATGCCGGAAGAGCGCACCACCGGCGCGGTCATGAACTACACGTCCGGCACGACGGGCAAGCCCAAGGGCGTACGCCGGCCGCTGTCAGGAGCGGCACCCGAAGACGGCGTCATCGGCTTCTCGGGGATGATCTTCCTGTTCGGCCTCCAGCCCCACGACAACAACGTGCACATCTGCGGCTCGCCGCTGTACCACACGGCGGTGCTCGTGTTCGCGGGCGGCGCGCTGCACGCCGGCCACACCGTCGTGCTCATGGACAAGTGGACGCCAGAGGGAATGCTGCGGCTCATCGAGAAGTACGGGGTCACGAACAGCCACATGGTCCCGACGCAGTTCCACCGTCTGCTCGCGCTACCCGACAATGTGAAGGCGAAGTACGACGTGTCGTCGCTGCGGCACATGGTGCACGCGGCCGCGCCGTGCCCGCCCGACATCAAGCGCCGTATGATCGAGTGGTGGGGACCGGTCATCGACGAGTACTACGCCGCCAGCGAGGGCGGCGGCACGATTGTGTTCGCGGAGGAATGGCTGAAGAAGCCGGGCACGGTCGGGCAGCCGTGGCCGATCTCGGAGGTCGTCGTCCTCGACGACGCCGGCAACGAGGTGCCGCAGGGTGAGATCGGCACCGTCTACATGTCGATGCAGACGGGCGACTTCGAGTACTACAAGGACAAGGACAAGACGGAGAAGAGTCGGAAAGGCAAGTACTTCACGGTTGGAGACGTGGGCTACCTCGACGAGGACGGCTGGCTGTACCTGCGCGACCGCAAGTCCGACATGATCATCTCGGGCGGCGCCAACATCTACCCGGCCGAGATCGAGAGCGTGCTGCTCACACACCCGAAGGTGGGCGACGCGGCCGTGTTCGGCATCCCGCACGAGGACTGGGGCGAGGAGGTCAAGGCCGTCATCGAGCCCGGGCCCGGCGTCGAGCCCGGGCCCGAGCTCGCCGACGAGATCCTCGTCTTCTGCGCCGACAAGCTCGCCCGGTTCAAGACCCCGAAGTCGATCGACTTCATCGCCGAAATGCCCCGCGACCCCAACGGCAAGCTCTACAAGCGCAAGCTCCGCGACCCCTACTGGGCCGACCGCGAGCGCGCGATCTGATCGCGGATCTCGGTCAGCAGGGTGTTCTTCGCCCGCCAGTAGCCGTCGGGCCCGAGGTGGGCGGCGTCGCGCTTCACCCGGTCGTACTCGTGGCGAAGTTCCGCGTCGCGCCGCATCAGATCCCGAAGCGGAACGAGGAAATCGTCCGGGGATCCGAGGACGGTCACCTGCAACCCGACCGGGAGGGTTCGCGACGAGTCGGCGAAGCTGGCGTACGACTCGGTCCAATTGTGCGGTTGGGCCACTGAAAAGTGTCCGCGCAGCGTTTCCACCACCACCGGGAAATCGCCCTGCGAGGCGCGGATATTGACGTCGACGTCGCCCTTCGTCAGCCCGTCGGGCAGGGACGTGGCACCGATGTGCTCGATCTGACATGCGGGGAGCAGCTCGCGGAGGGACGCCTCGAGCTCGGCCACGATCGCACTGGCAGTGTCGGCGAGCTCCACGGTCGGCCGGAGCCGCACTGGCTTGGTCGACATAAACGTTTTGGCGTCACGTACATACCTCATAGGTATGTAGCTGACGCCAAAAGCTCAGTCCTCTTGGATCGAGAGGGCTTGCTTCGGGCACCGGCGGACGGCCTCCTCCATCTTGGGACGGAGCGACTCGTCCGGGTGCTCGTCGAGGATCTGCAGCTCATCGTTGTCGTCGACTTCGAACACGGACGGCTCGATGTCCATGCACACCGCGTTGCTCTCGCAGAGATCACGGTCGACGACGATCTTCACAGGCCCGAAGCCTACCGCCCTCTTGCCTAAGCGAACGGAGGTGGCCCTTGCGGCAGCTTGGCCAGCGCGGCGCGCATCTCCTCGAGATCCTCGCGATCGAGCGCAAGGAGCTCCTCCGGCGGTTCGTTGAGTCGCTCGATCACGGCAGCTCGCGTCTTCGCACCGAGCGGCGTGAGGACGACGGTCTTCACACGTCGGTCCGTCGGCACCGTCCCGCGCTCCACCAGCGCGCGCTCCTCGAGCCGGTCGACCAACCACGTGGCGTTCGAGGCATCGCAATGGAGCGCGTCGGCGAGCGCGCCCATGGGACGGGGCTGACCGGGTTGCAACTCGAGCAGCGCCTTGATATGGCCGGGTGTGACGCCGAGCTCCTGGCTCACGAGCATCAGTGAATTGCGCGCGCCGGTTGACCAGAAGAATCCGAAGATCGCCCGCCACACGTCGGCCGCGAGCGTCGCCTTACTCGCAGGCCGTGTCTTTGCCACGCCAGAAGGGTACGCCATCCGTGTCGGGTATTTCAACAACCCAATAGTTGTGACCTCCGACACTTGACGAATTCAAGCATCCGTGCGAGGGTGGACGGCGTGCCTGAACCGGCAATCGCAGTCAAAGGCCTGCGCAAGCGCTTCGGTGATGTCGTCGCCCTCGACGGCGTCGACTTCGAGGTGCCGCACGCCAGCGTGTTCGGCCTCCTCGGCCCCAACGGCGCGGGCAAGACCACCGCCGTCCGGGTGCTGACGACGATCCTCCGCCCTGACGCCGGCGAGGCGACCGTGCTCGGCCTCGACGTCGCGAGCGAGCCCCAGCGCGTCCGTGCTCGCATCGGCCTCGCCGGCCAGTACGCGGCGGTCGACGGCAACCTCACCGGTCGCGAGAACCTGCGCCTGATCGGCCGGCTCACGCATCTCCCCCGCCGGCTGATCGAAGATCGCGCCGACGAGCTGCTCACACAGTTCGACCTCGCCGATGCCGCTGACCGCCCCGCGCGCACGTACTCCGGAGGGATGCGCCGGCGGCTCGACCTGTGCGCCGCGCTCGTGCATCGTCCGCCGGTCCTGTTCCTCGACGAGCCGACGACCGGTCTCGACCTGTACAGCCGCAAACAGCTCTGGGCCGTCATCGAGAACCTCCAGAGCGAGGGAACCACGCTGCTGCTCACCACGCAGTACCTCGAGGAGGCCGACCGGCTCGCCGACGACATCGTCGTCATCGATCGCGGGCAGGTCATCGCCCAAGGCGCTCCTGCACACCTCAAGTCGGAGATCGGGGGCACCGTGATCGACGTCGGGTTTGCCGACCCCGGTGAGGCGCGCCGCGCCCACGGCGTAGTGGCGAATTTCGCGTGTCGACCCGCTGAGGTGAACGGTTCCGAGGTGCGCTTCGAGGTCGCCGACGGCGCCCGCGTGCTCGTCGACGCGCTGCGAGTGCTCGACGGTGAGGGGCTCGCGCCCGTCACGATCGCCGTGCGCGAGCCGAGTCTCGACGACGTGTTCCTCGCGCTCACGGGCCGGCGCGTCGAGCCCGAGGAGACCGCCGAGGACGCGGCGCGAGGTGCAGCATGACAGCCACGACCGTCACTCCGATCGGGCTCACACCCGACCTCGACCTGCGCGGGGTACGCCGCTTCACCACCGCGGTCAGCGACACGTTCGCGGTCATGGGTCGCAACCTCATCGCGTACCGGCGTGTGCCGCAGCTCCTGATCTTTTCGACCATCCAGCCGGTGGTTTTCGTGCTGCTGTTCCGATACGTCTTCGGCGGCGCGATCAGCACACCGGGTGTCCCCTACGTCGACTTCCTCATGCCCGGAATCTTCGTCCAGACGGTGACCTTCGGCGCGCTCAACACATCGATCGGTCTCGCCACCGACCTGAACCAGGGACTGATCGAGCGGTTCCGATCGCTACCGATGGCCCGCTCGGCCGTCCTGGCGGGACGAACGCTCGCCGACCTCGTCCGGAACGTCTTCGTGGTCGCGCTCATGTTCGCAGTCGGGTTCGCGGTCGGCTGGCGCGTGCACACCGGCGTCGTGCCCTTGATCGGCGCCGTGCTGCTCGTATTGCTGTTCGGCTATGCCTTGTCGTGGATCTTCGCGACGGTGGGTCTCGTCGTCGCCGACCCCGAGACCGCGCAGGCGGCCGCCTTCCCGGTCATGGCGCCGCTCGTGTTCGCGTCCAACGCGTTCGTGCCCGTAGAGACGATGCCGACCTGGCTCCAGTACTGGGCTGAGCACCAGCCCCTCTCGGCCGTGGTCACCGCTGTCCGTGACCTCACCATCGGCGGTCCGACGACCTACGACGTCGTGGTAGCGGTCCTGTGGTGCGTCGGGATCCTTGCCGTCGCCGCTCCGATCGCCGTCCACCGGTACCGCATGGCGGCCTAGCGAGGATCCCCCCGCCTCGCTGGGTCAGCCTGCGGGCCGGGCCCAGGCCGTGCAGAGCTACGTTGGCCGCGCATGATTAGCCGGCGCTTGTTCGCGTTCGTCGTGGCCATCACGCTCGTCGCCGCCGCGTGCTCCTCGGGCGGAAGCAAGAAGACGAAGCCCAAGTCCCCGACGACGGCGACGACCACGCCCTCGACGGGTGGTGCGCAGCCGACCGGCGCGGCGTGGCCGACGTATCACCGCGACGCAACACGCACCGGGGTCGAGCCGAGTGGCCCGACACCCGGATCCATTCGCCGGGTCTGGGAGTCGCCCGGGCTCGACGGCGACGTCTACGCCGAGCCGCTGTTCGTCGGCAACCAGGTGTTCGTCGCCACCGAGGGCAACACGGTGTACGCGCTAAGTAGCACGACCGGCCAGGTCCAATGGCAGACCCACCTCGGCGACCCGGTCCCCCGCTCGCAGCTTCCATGCGGAAACATCGACCCGACGGGCGTCACGAGCACACCGGTCGCCGACCCGGGGCGTGGGCTGCTGTACGTCGTCCCGTTCATGATGCCGCCTCGTCACGAGCTCGTCGCGCTCGATCTCGCATCCGGGGCGGAGCGGTTCCGTCGACCGATCGACCCGCCGGGCAGGGACCCGAGGGTCGAGCAGCAACGCAGCGCGCTCGCGCTCGCAGGCGATCAGGTCCTCGTCGCGTACGGGGGGTTGTTCGGCGACTGCGGCAACTTTCAGGGGTATGTGATCGGTGCCCGCGCCGACGGCAGCGGCGACCTCACCGTGTACCAGGTGCCGGCGGCGCGCGCGGCGGGGATCTGGGCGCCGCCGGGCCCGGTGGTCGACGGCAACTCGGTGTACTTCGCCACCGGCAACTCGATCGGTGGCGGCAACCCCGACCTTTCCAACTCGGTGCTGCGCCTGTCGCTGCCCGGGCTTCAGCTCCAGGACTCGTGGACGGCGAGCAACCGTGACGACCTGAGCCGCACCGACACGGACCTCGGCTCGACGTCGCCAGTGCCGGTCGGGAACGGGTTGGTCTTCGTGGTCGGCAAGGAGGGCGTCGGGTACCTCATGCGCGCCGGTCAGCTGGGAGGCACCGGAGGCGAAGTCTTCTCCGATCGGGTGTGCCGCGGCTTCGGCGGCACCGCGTCGGCGCCCCCGATGCTCTTCGTGCCGTGTCGCAACGAGCTCGATGCGCTCCGGATCGAGGGCTCGAGCTTCTCCGTCGCATGGCGGGCATCCGGCGTCGACGGGTCGCCGATCGTCACCGGCGACACCGTCTGGGCGATCGACCTCAGCGGCGGTCAGCTGCACGCGTACCGCGCTGGCGACGGCCAGGAGCTCGCAAGCATGGCCGTCGGCCGTGCGGCGAACTTCGCCACCCCCGCCGCGGGCAACGGCCTCGTCGTGCTCGCAGCCGATCGCCGCGTTCTCGCCCTCGGCAACTGACGCGGCCCGCCCGAGTCTCCGGCGCCTCGACGCGCAGCCGGGCCCTCGACTATCAACTGGACCGAGCCGTAGGGAGACTGGTCCCTGTCGTGCGGCCGATCAACTGTTCCATCCTTCGACGCCATGTCGACTACTCCCTCAACAGAACAACTTCCCACTGCCGAGGCAAGCGGCGCGCCGCAGCCCGACAGCGCCGAAGAACGAGCCCGCAATCGACGCTTCGTGGCGTGGCTCAAGAAGCTGCCGAAGAAGCTGGGTCTGCTCGCGCTCGCCGTCCTGATCACGCTCGCGGCGTTGGAGGGCGTGTTTCGTCTTTTCGGTTACCGACCCCTGTATGACGAGTACTCCAAGCCCGACGCGTTCTTCGTGCACGATCGCGTCCTGGGATGGCGGAACAAGCCGGGCGCACACGACGAATTCGTCGGCCCCGTGCCGTTCCCGGTCGAGTTCCGGACGTCGATTCGGCTGAACTCGCTCGGGTTCCGCGGCGGCAAGATCTCGGATGTCCCGCCCGGGGGGCGCCGCGTCGTGGTGCTCGGCGATTCGCAGGCCGCCGCATTCGAGGTGCCCGAGCGGCAGACCTACGAGGCGCTCCTGCAGCGGCAACTGACCGACGCCTTGGGGACCCCGGTCCAGGTGATCAACGCCGGAGTGCGCGGTTACGGCACGGACCAGGAGCTCCTCGAGTACGAGAAGCAAATACGGCAGCTCCATCCCGATCTCGTCGTGCTCCATTTCAGCGCCAACGACCCCGACGACAACACGACTCTGCACCGGACGCGCCGGCCCTTCGGGAAACCGGCGTTCGCGCTTCGCTCCGACGGCTCTCTACATCTCGTCGGCACACCCGTCCGCGACTACCCGCAGTGCTCGGCGTACCGGCTCGACGACGCCTTCCGTGTGCACCGGGTCGACTCGTTACGCAGCCGTTCCTTCTGCTGGGTCGAGTCGCGACTCACCGACCGGTCGGCGTTGTTCAGCTTCATCACAACCCGGATCCGTACCAACCCCACACTGCTCGACTGGTTCCACGGGCTCGGAAACCCGGGGGATCAGGAGGCCGTAAGCCCGCCCAAGCCGGCCCACACGAACGCCGCAGCCCCGGCCAACCCGAGCACGGCCAACCCGGCGCAGGCACCGTCAACGGAGTCCGCGCCGGCCCCGGCGACTGGCGGCGGTGGAACTACTGTGCAGGGGACCGATTACCGCAATGTCCTCACCTCGCGGCTCATCCTGCGTCTCGCCTCCGAGGTCCAACAGGACGGTGCTCAGTTCGTGATCGTCACGCAGGACGTCGACCTCGCCGGCTTGGACGTCGGGGCATTGGAGCAACAGGGAATCAACATCGTGCGCGTCGACCAGGCGCTGGGCCCCAATCAAGATGCGGTTCGCTTCCCGAACGACGGGCACTTCGACGCCCGCGGCCACCGGGCGGTGGCGACCTCACTCCTCCGGCCGCTCGCCTATCTGCTCGCCCGATGACCGCCATCCTCGGCATCTCGGCCTATTACCACGACGCGGCGGCCGCCCTCGTCTGCGACGGCAGCGTTGTCGCGGCCGCGCAGGAGGAGCGCTTCACGCGCAAGAAGCACGACTCGTCGTTCCCGCAGCACGCGATCGACTATTGCCTCGCCGAGGCCGACCTCACTCCCGCCGACCTCGACTACGTGGGCTTCTACGACAAGCCGCTGCTCACGTTCGACCGGCTGCTGGAGACCTACCTGGCGTACGCGCCGCGGGGGCTGCGCTCGTACCTCAAGGCGATGCCGCTGTGGCTGTCCGAGAAGCTCCACACGCGGCGGAAGCTCAGCAAGGGCCTCGGGGGCGCGTATGGCAAGCGGTTCGTCTTCACCGAACATCACGAGTCGCACGCAGCCAGCGCGTTCTTTCCGTCGCCGTACGGCGAGGCCGCCATCATGACCTTCGACGGTGTCGGCGAGTGGGCCACCGCGACTCTCGGCACCGGCCGCGGCAACCGAATCGAGCTTCACTCCGAGCTCCGGTTCCCGCACTCTCTCGGGCTCTTGTACTCGGCGTTCACCTACTACACGGGATTCCGGGTCAACTCCGGGGAGTACAAGCTGATGGGGCTCGCTCCCTACGGCGACCCGGTCTACGCCGACCTCATCCGGGAACGGCTCATGGACCTGAAGGACGACGGGTCGTTCCGCCTGGACATGAGCTACTTCAACTACTGCCAGGGCCTCACGATGACGTCGAAGAAGTTCGACGACCTCTTCGGCGGGCCGCCCCGCCTTCCCGAGGGACCGCTGACGCGCCGGGAGATGGACATCGCAGCGTCGATCCAGGCCGTCACCGAGGAGGTCATGCTGCGGGCCGCCCGGCATCTCCACGCGACGACGGGCATGCGGAACCTGTGCCTGGCGGGCGGCGTCGCGCTCAACTGCGTGGCCGACGGAAGGATCCTGCGCGAGAGCCCGTTCGACGACATCTGGATCCAGCCCGCGGCGGGAGACGCCGGCGGTTCGCTCGGGGTCGCGCTCTTCATCTGGCATCAGCTGCTCGGCAACGCGCGAGTGCCCGACGTGCAGGACAGCCAGCGGGGTTCGCTGCTGGGACCGCGCTTCGACAGTGATGAGATCCGGGCCGCGCTCGACGAGGCGGGCGCGACCTACGCCGTCGTCGAGGACGACACGCGCCTGTTCGACCTCGTCGCCGATCTCCTCGCATCAGGGAACGTCGTCGCCTGGTACCAGGACCGCATGGAGTTCGGTCCTCGGGCTCTGGGCGCGCGCAGCATCCTGGGCGACGCGCGCGACCCAGAGATGCAGTCCGTGATGAACCGCAAGATCAAGTTCCGCGAGTCGTTCCGGCCCTTCGCGCCAGCAGTCCTCTTGGAGCACGTGGACGACTGGTTCGAACGGGCCGGGTGTGAGGAGAGCCCGTACATGCTGCTGGTCTCACCGGTCGGGAAGAACCGCCGCAGCGGCCGGGACGCCGAGCTCGAGGCCGCGCGAGGACTCGACAAGCTCGCGGTCTCCCGTTCGGACATCCCCGCCGTGACGCATGTCGATTACTCGGCCCGGCTCCAGACCGTCGACCGCCGCCGGCACCGCCGGTTCCACGACCTCCTGGAATGCTTCACCGACAAGACGGGGTGCCCGGTCATCATCAACACGTCGTTCAACGTCCGGGGTGAGCCGATCGTGTGCACGCCCGCGGACGCGTTCCGCTGCTTCATGGCGACGAACATCGATGCTCTCGTCCTGGAGAACTTCGTGCTGCTGAAGGAGCAGCAGGCAAACGCGCCGAAGCTTGACGTCGATGATTACCTGCGCGAGTTCGCGCTCGACTGAGGTGGTGGGAACGGTGATCCTGAACACGAACCCGACCCGGCGGGACCTCCTGGTGTTCGGCTTCGTGGTCCCGCTCGTGGCTGCCGTCATCGGACTGCTGGTCGCGGTCCGTTTCGACGCGCCGGGTGCGGCCCGGTTCATCTGGGTGGTGGGCGCGGCGTTGACGCTCTCGTATGTCGCAATCCCCCCGTGGCGCCGGCCACTGTTCCTCGGCTGGATGTACGTCACGTACCCGATCGGGTGGGTCATGTCGCACGTCGCGCTGCTCATCGTGTTCTTCCTCGTGATCGTCCCGTTCGGGCTGGTCATCCGGCTCGCCCGGCGGGATCTGCTCCATCGGCGCCTCGATCGGTCGGCGCCGTCCTACTGGGTACGTCGGGAGCCGGTCTCCGACGTGCGACGCTATTTCCGGCAGTCGTAGATGGGATCCAAGATGGACGACCAAACGCGTGAGTCCCGAACGGACGTCCCCACCGAGACGTTCGAGCAGGCGGCCAAGGGACGGACGGGCGGCTTCGTGTCCGAGTTCTGGTCGTTCGCCCGTCATCACAAGCGCTGGTGGCTCACGCCGATCATCGTGATCCTGCTGATCGTCGCCGCCCTCGTCTTCCTCGGCGGCACCGGCGCGGGCCCGCTCATCTACCCGCTCTTCTGAAACGCGAACGCTTGAGGGCGCGTGACAGGGGCAGGGACCGTACGACTCCGCAACGAGGCCGCCGCGGTCACGCTCGGCTTGTGCGTGATCGCGCTCGGGGGCGTCATCGACGTCACCACCGGCCGCAACTTGTCGCTATCGATCGTGTACGTCGCCGGCGTCGCCTTCATGGCCGGGGTCGGCAGCTTCCGGATCGCGTTGCTCGGTGCGTTCGGCGCGGGGGCGGCTGTGCTCACCGACGGGCTGGTCAACTCGGTCGGCACCGGCGTCGCGTTCTCGAACGCCGTGACCGCGCTCGCCCTGCTCGTCGCCACCGGCGCCGTCGTCGACTGGCTGCGCAAGGCGCTCATCCGTGCGGCGAACCAGGCCCGGTACGACCCGCTGACCGGCCTGGCGAACCGGCGGGCATCCGAGCGACGGGCCCAGCTCGAGCTTGCGCGCTCCCAGCGCTCGGGCGAAGCGCTGTCGGTGGCGTTCCTCGACTTCAACGGCCTCAAGCGGAAGAACGACGAGCGCGGTCACGCCGCCGGTGACGCCGCGCTCGTGCATCTGGCGGAGACGGCGCAAGCCATCCTGTGCCCCACCGACTTGCTGTCCCGGATCGGCGGCGATGAGTTCGTGCTGCTGCTTCCCGACACCGACTACGACGAGGCGACGACGGTGATTCGACGCATCCAAAGCCGCCTCGCCGAGTCGGAGGGGGGCGCGCCGGCGTCCATCACGGTCGGCCTCGTGACGTGGCGGAGCGCGCCCCAGAGCCTCGATCAGCTGTTCGTCGAGCCCGACGCACTCATGTACAACGCCAAGCGCCAACGCGACACGGGCGAACATCTCGCGTCCGAAGTCATCGGCTGATCACTTCGGCGCTGCGCGGGGTGCATACACCGCCACACCGTCCACCGTCGCCACTTGTTGGTAGTCACGCGCGAGGAAATCGCCGAAACGTGGGAACTTCGACGGCGGAGCGGTGCTCGCGTGGCGGACGTCCGCCGGCGCGAGATCGAACACGAGCGCAGGCGGATGGTCGCGCAGATCTTCTTCGAAGTCGTCCCACGCTTCGGGCGTTGCGTACTGCGTGCCGACTCGTTCGGCGGGACGACCACCGCTCAACCCGGTGAGAAAGCCGGTCGTCGCAAACCGCGTCGCCGGCGACCGGTCCGACTGCCAGTAGACCTCGGGCAGGTGCCCCCACACGAGGATGCGGGCCGCTGGAGCCGTGTGATCACGCGCGTACTTCGCCAGGTCGGCGGCGGCCCGCTCGGTCTTCCCCCGAGGCGCGTTGAACGCTGAGGGAACAAACCATGCCGCCGATACCGCCATCACGATCGCAACGGCAGCGAGCAGACGCTTGGAGGCGCCGAGCAAGGGCCGGGTCGCGAGCAGGCACAGCGGGGGAAGCAGCTGGATGTAGTAGTGACCGAAGAAGCGGAAGCCGCTCGCGACGGCAACGACCCCCGCCACCACCCACAGCCACAGATCGGCATCGTCTCGGCGCCAGCGCCACGCCCACGCCGCGAGGACGAGCACGGCGACGTGCGCGATCACGAACCCGGCCGTCTCGCGTAAAGCGACGCCCATGACAAAACCGAGGACGCCGCTCACGCCGAGGTACGTCTCGTTGCTGGTGAACACCCAGTGCACGAAGGGTTGGACGCCGAACGCGAGCGCAGCGATCACGAGGGGCGCGGCCAACCCGGCCGCGAGCAGGGCGAGGCCGGATGCGCGTCGCGTGCCGCGTTGTCGCCAGACGATCCAGACCAGGGGGATCAGCGTGATCGCGGCCGTCTGCTTCGTGAGCGTCGACACCGCGATAGCGATGCCCGACGCGAACGGTCGATCGCGCCAGGCGAGCAACACCGCCGCCACCATCGTCGGCACCATGAAGATCTCGAAGTTGGCGACCTGGGCGTCCTTCGTCTGGAACGCGACGACGCTGCCGAGAAACAGCAGCCCCGCGAGCACGCCCGCATGACGGCGGCGGAAGCGCCGCTCGGCCTCGACTGCAAGCAGCAGCGCCGTCAACGCGTTCGTGAGGATCATGAGCACGCGCACGGGCCGGATGTCGTCCGATCCGGTGAGCCGGAAGACCCCCGCGTACAGGTAGGGCACGAGGGGCGGCTTGCGGTCGACGGTGTCTTCGTAGAGGCGGGCGCCGTCCTTGAGCATCTTCGCCTGGGTGGCGAGGTACGCCTCGTCCGAGTTGTAGACCCGGTTGTTCAGCGCGGGGATGCACAGGACGAACGACACGCCCACGAGTGCGAGGAACAGCAGCACCCGGCCGCGTGCCGAGGTTCGTTCGGCCGTGGTGACCGGCGTGGTTGCGTGGTCGGCGGTGCGGGTCGGGGGCTCGGCCATCGACTCGTTGGTCTAGTGGCTGGGCCGATCCGGCGCTCAGCCGAGCCGCGGCTCAGGTTCGAACGACAACGAGCTTGTCGGCGGCCGACTCCGCGCCCCACACCTGCCCCGGGCGACCGAGGATCTGCCTGACCTCGCCCGGGTTGCTCGGGAGCGCGAACGACGTGAACTGCTCGGTCTCGGGATCGAAGCGGGCGAGGGCGTTGGCGCCGAAGTCGGAGAGCCAGACCTTGTCGCGGTCGTCGACGTACACGGCGTACGCCTGAGGGTGCTCTCCGGGCAGACGCCATTCACGCCACTGGCCGTTGCTCGGGTCGTACACGGCGACCTGCCCGACGTTCCATTGACTGGACCAGATACGCCCACGCGAGTCCGCCCAGACGCGGCGGGTGCCCTGCCCGGCCGTGGGCGGTTCGAGCATCGTGGCGGCGCCGGTGGCGCGGTCGAGCTTGGCCACGTGATTGCCAGCGAGCGACGCGTAGAACACGTCGCCATCAGGCGTGACGGTGATCCCGTACGGCCCTTGTCCGCGTGGCGCGTCGAACACCTCGACCTGACCGCTCGCCGGTGTGACGCGGCCGTAGACACCGGACTGGCCCGTGAACCACAGCGTCCCACTCGGGTCGAAGACGGCGGTGTTCAGGTTCGCAGACGGGCGGCTTTCCGGAAGCGGGAACGTGCGAACCTCCCTTGTCGACGGGTCGACGCGCACGATCGCGTTGAGTCCGCCGTCGGTGATCCACGGCGCGCCATCGGGCCCGACGATGACGCCGTGAGGTCTCGACCCGTTCCCGAGGTCGACCTCGTCGACGCGACCGGTCGCGGGGTCGAGACGGCCGAGCTTTCCGATGGATTGCGCCGTGTACCAGACGCGGCCGTCCGCCGCGACGGCGACGTCGTGTGGGTGCGACCCCGCGGGGACGGTGTACTCCTGCAGGCGCGGCGCCGCTGCGCTTTTTTCGGGTGCGCGCGTCGTCGGCGACCTCGAGCTCTTCTCACCGCCGCCGGACGAGCAGGCGGCCACCACGCCGACGAGGAGCGCGCCCGCGATGAGCGCAGCGCGCCTCATCGCAGGTGTTTGGCAAACCACGCCAGGACCGCTTGGTAGGCCTCGCCCGCCCCGGCGGCGTTGTAGCGCGGGCTGGTGTCGTTGAAGAACGCGTGGTCGGCGCCGGGGAAGGTCCGCACCTCGTGCGTGAGCCCGGCGGCCTGGAGAGCGGCGACGGCGCTGTCGCGCGTCGCGTTGACGCGCGCATCGAGCTCTCCGTAGATCGCGAGCACCGCCGCCTTCGAACGTGAGAAGTCCGGATTTGCGGGAGCGGGCCCGTAGAAGGGGACGGCGGCCGCGAGGCGCGGCTCCCCCGCCGCAAGCAATTGCCACGTCAAGCCGCCGCCGAAGCAGAATCCCACCGCGGCGACCTTCGCCCGCGGTGTCCTGCGCTCGAGCTCGTCGACGCCGGCGCGCAGGTCGGCGATGAGCCGATCGGGCGGCGCCTGGCTGAGCGCGCCGATCGCCTCGGCTTCGCCGCCGACGGCGGCGGTACCACCTTCCTCCGACAGCAGGTCGATGGCGAGGGCCGAGTACCCGTCGCCCGCGAAGCGGGGAGGCAACGAGCGGATGTGGTCGGTCAGTCCCCGGTTCTCGTGGATCACGAGCACCGATCCCTTGGGCTTGGTGGCCCCAGCCCACGCGCCCTGCAGCTCGCCCCGCGGGCCGGGGAAACGGACGGACTCGACCGCGGGGGCGCGGATGGCGCGCCGGTGGTCGTACTGGCGCGCTTGCTCTTGTCTCCCCCACCACTGTCACCGCCACAGGCGGCGAGCAACGCAGTGGCGGCGCTGGCGCTCAAGCCCAGGAGACAAAGGCGGCGGAACGCTTCGCGTCGCGTGAGGTACGCGTCCGCGTAATCGGTCGCGATCTCCTCGGCGAGGTAGTCACACATCACCATGGCGTCCGACCGTAGCCCCCGCCGGGTCATGCGTGGAGCGCGGCGAGCCCCTCCGCTTCTTCCTCGAGGTGACGGCGCGTCGACGCGTCGAGCCGGCCGAACGGCGCCGGCCGGATGCGTCCCTTCTCGCAGGTCCACGTTCCCGCGACGGTCCCGTCGACGAGGAACGTCTGCACCGACTGCGGCGTCTTCGTGCTGAACACCTTGGCCCGGTGTTCCTCGGGAAGGATGCCGGTCCGTCGCGCGTGCACCAGCAGCGTCGCGTCCCAGACGGGTAGGAAGCGCGCCGGCGCCGGTGTGTCGGCGTCGGGAATCGGCGCGCGCGGCAGGTCGACGAGCTCGGTGCCTGCTTCGTCACGGAAGCGACGCACGCGCATGCGCCCCAGTGCGGCCGCGACCTCCTTGGGCGTCAGGCCGGCCCAGTCGGCGATGTCGTTGCGTGACGCGGGACCGAAGCCGCTCAGATAGCGCCGCACGAGGTGCTCGCGCGCCCCGTCTGGGGTCACGTCCGGCGAGCCGAGCCAGTCCTCGGCCGACGCGTACAGGTCGGCGCGGCGCCGCTCCCACGTGCCCGAAGGGGGCACGCGTACCAGGTCGAGCCACATGCCGACGCCCCCGACGCCGACGGCTCCTTCGCCGACGAGCTCGTCGACCTCCGCGCGGCGCAGGGGGCCGTCCCGCAATCGTCGCCGCAGGCGCTTGGCGGCGTCGGCCATCTCGCGTGCCGTCGGCCCGCCTTCGTGCGACTTGAGCCACCACTCCCTCCGTGTGTGGCGGATCGCGATCGCGCACGACCAGTAATCGCGGGCCGAGACGAGGTGAATCGTGGATCGCATGAGCGTCCCCTGCACGACCGCCTTCCGCTCGAGCGCTCGGTTGAGGTGGTCGCGCTCGAAGGCCGCCAGGCGCGACCACAGACCGATGTACATGGACGGCGCGTACTGCGCCTGCAGCCCGCCCATCCGCTCGAGCACCCGCGGGATCGTCGATTGCTCTCGTTCGAGCAGCAGCTGCCGCGCGAGCAGCGCTCGGTTCAGCTCTCGCTGGGTGAGCGTTCGCTCGGCAGCCGCCATGCGGTCAAGCTATGCGCCGTGCCGGGCAGGCCTTCGCACGAAGTTTCGGGAACCCGGTGGCCGGCGCCGGTGTAGATGGAAGAACGCCGCGGTGGAAGGGAGCGTCACGGACGACGCCGAGCTGATCGAGCGTGCGAAGCGAGGAGACGTGGACGCATACGGCGAGCTGGTGCGCCGCTATCAACACGACGCCCGGCGCACTGCGGCCGCCATCGCCGGCGTCGCCGTCGCCGACGACGCCGCCCAAGAGGCGTTCGTGCGCGCGTATGACTTCCTGCATCGCTTCCGGCCGGGTGCGCCGTTCCGGCCCTGGCTGCTCACGGTCGTCGCCAACGTCGCCCGAAACCACCGGCGTTCCACCAACAGGTGGACCCGGACACTCAGGCAATCGCGCGAGCGCGGCGGGCAACCGCTCGCGGCGCGCTCGGCGGAGGACGAAGCGCTCGCGCGCGAGCGCGGCGGCAATCTTCGGACCGCGCTCGAAGCCCTGCCGGTTCGTTACCGGGACGTCGTGTCGTGCCGTTACCTGCTCGATCTCAGCGAGGAGGAAACCGCCCGCACGCTGGGGCTGGCTCGCGGCACCGTGAAGTCACGGTTGTCCCGCGCGCTCGACCGGCTCGAACGACAGCTCAATCGTGAGGTTGACCGTGCCTGACCAAGAACGACACGCGCTGCTCGAGGCGGATCTCCGTGCGTTGACGCGGGAGCTCGATGCCGAGCTCGGCGACCTTGATCTCTCGGCGGCGGTGACACGCGAACTGGAAGCACGGCAGGCGCCGGTGCAACAACTTGTGCGCCCGCGGCGACGGCGTCTCGCGGTCGCGTTGGTCGTGAGCATCGTGATCGCGGCGACGGCGGCGATCCCGTCGGCTCGCGCCGCGGTCACGAACTTCCTCGACATTGGCGTTGTGCGCGTGCATCGCGAGCCGCCGCCGGGCCCGGTCTCCCCCACCGCCGACTTGCAACTCGGCGAGCGGACGACGCTCGCCGATGCGCGTGCCCAAGTCTCGGTTGTCGTCCCGACCGCGACCGGATTCCGGACCCCGGAAGAGGTCTGGTTCACGCCCGTCGGAGGCGGCGGCGTGTCCCTCGTCTACCGCGCCCGTCCCGGACTCCCGGCCGCCGAGCACACGGGCGTCGGCCTGCTCGTCCAGGAGTTCGCCGGCGAAACGCAAACGAGCGTGAACAAGTTCCTCACGGCCGGAGTTCGCGCCGAACAGGTCACGATCAACTCCGACCGGGGTGTGTTCATCTCGGGGGGTGAGCACACGATCTTCTACAACGCTACCGACGGCACCCAAATCCAGACGTCAGGCCGCCTCGTCGGCAACGCGCTGATCTTCCAGCGGGGACCGCTCACGATCCGTCTCGAGGGCGACCTGTCGCGCGATCGGATGGTGGCGATCGCCGAGTCGCTCGCCTGAACCAGCTACCGGCGTCACGTGCAACGATCGTCGCGTGACGAATCTCGGACTGAGTCAGTTGTCGGAGCTCGACTGGGCGGGCGTCGGCGAGCAGCTCCATCGCTGGGGCTACGCGACGCCGGGTCGACTACTCGACGGGGAACAGTGTGACGAGTTCATCGACACTTTCGACGTCGACGAGCGCTTTCGCAGCACCGTGGTGATGTCGCGGCATGCCTTCGGCGAGGGCATGTACCGGTATTTCGCCGAGCCGCTACCGCCCGTTGTCCAGCGTCTGCGCGTCAGCCTCTATCCGCCCCTCGCCGAAATCGCGAACCGGTGGGCGGAACAACTCGGAGACCCGGCCTTTCCTCCCGACCTCGACGAGCTCCTCGCGATGTGCGCGGATGCCGGCCAACACCGTCCGACGCCGCTCGTCCTCTGCTACGAAGCCGGTGGCTACAACTGCCTGCATCAGGACATCTACGGCGACGTCGCGTTCCCGCTCCAGGTCACGATCATGCTCAGCACTCCCGGCGTCGACTTCACGGGCGGCGAGAACGTGTTCGTCGAGCAGCGCCCGCGCGCGCAGTCACGCCCCGGCGTGGTGAACCTCGGACGCGGTGAGGCGGTGATGTTCGCTACCCGGCACCGCCCGGTGCCCGGGGCTCGCGGTCCCAAGCGAGTCACGATGCGTCACGGCGTGAGCACGGTTCATACCGGCCGGCGGCTCGCGCTCGGGATCATCTTCCACAACGCGCGATAAGCCGCGTGAAGCTCAGGAGCTTGCCGTGAAACAGGCGGGCAGGCTGTCGGGCGACCTGAAGGCAGTGCCGACGACCCTGGGGTGCGGCGCATCGGGATCGAGGCGGAGGTCCGGAAGGCGTTCGAGGACGGCATCCAGCGCGACGCGAGTCTCCATACGAGCGAGGTGCATCCCGAGGCACATGTGCGGTCCTGACCCGAACGACACGTGTGGTACCGGCGTGCGGTGGATGTCGAACCGGTCGGGCTCGGCATACCGACGCTCGTCACGGTTCGCGGATCCGAGGAAGACATTCAGGTCGCGCCCGGCGGGGATCTCAATACCGGCCAACTCGGCGTCCCGGACGCTTCGGCGCGGAACCAGCACGACCGGCGACTCCCAGCGCAGCCCCTCCTCGATCGCGGATGCGCGCAGTTCCGGCCGCCGCACGAGCTCGTCGCGCTGATCGGGGTGGGTGAGCAACGCGTACAGCAGGTTGCCAAGCGAGCGATAGGTCGTCTCGATACCCGCCGGCAGGAGGACCCGGAGGAACGAGAAGATCTCCTCGTCGCTGAGCCGGTGACCGTCGAGCTCGACGTCGACGAGCTCACTGATGAGGTCGTCTCGGGGCCGGGCGCGGCGCTGCGCTACTTGCTCGGCAAAGTAATCGCGGAGCGCGTTCGAGGCCTCGATCCCCCGATCCCAGTTGACGACGACGCTGATGAGCTCGAGCGACCAACGCTGGAACTGGGGGGAGTCGTGCTCGGGAAGCCCGAGGATGCGGGCGATCACCCGCACGGGAAACGCGAAGGTCAGCCGGCGGACAAGGTCGATACGACCGAGTGGCGCGAACGTGTCGATCAGCTCGTCGACGACCCGCCGGACGAGCTCTTGCTCCCAGCGAGCCAGGAGCTTGGGGCGAAATGCCGGCGCGACGAGCGCGCGGTGGGCCCGGTGCTCGGGCTCGTCCATCGCAATCATGGTGTGGCCGAGCATCGGGCCCATGATCTCGGCCAGGACCTGCGACGAGTACGTCTCGTGATCGCGCAGCACGGCAACCACTTCGTCGTGGCCGAAGACGCCGAACGACGGCTCGTACTCCCCGTCGGCGGCGGCGATGTCCTCCGGAAACGGCCACTCGAGCAGCACGGGGCCTTTGCGGCGCGCGGCGGCGAGATACGGATAGGGGTCGTCGACTCCGCCGAGCTGGATGGTGTCGGGCAGCTCGAACGGGTCGAACTCAAGCGCCTCGGTGCGGGCTTCGTTTCGCATCTCAGCTCGCCCTGGCAACCTGGTCACGCCGGGCGACGGCGCGCCCCGGTCCCCCGCCCGCTTGCTGGCCCGCCGCCGCCGTGGCTGCACCTCGAGTGGCCTCGAGCTCTCGGAGCCGGTGCTCCCAGTTCAAGCGACGGACAACCCACGCCTTGGCCTCGGCACGGTCGGGATCGGCTACCCTCTGGCTAGTGAGATTCCGAATCGTCGCCTGCATACTTGCTAGTATCAAAAGGGATGGCCGGTATGTCAAGGGGGTTTCCGGTGGCCTTCGAACCGCTCACTCCTGAGCGCCGACGGGCGATGACCCGCCAGCACCTGCTTGACGCCGCCGCGATCGTCTTCGCCCGTAATGGATTCCACGAGTCCACCCTCGACGAGGTGGCCGCCACCGCCGGCTTCAGCAAGGGCGCCGTCTACTCCAACTTCAAGAGCAAGGACGACCTGTTCCTCGAGCTCCTCGACGACCGGGTCAACCGTGAATTCGCGGTCGTGAGCGAGGTCCTGGAGAGCGGCCCCCACGCCAAGGAAGAGCAGTTCCCGCGCATCCGCGAGATCGTCCGCAGCGACATGTTCTGGAGCGAGGACTTCGTCGCGCTCTGGATGGAGTTCGTCCTGTACGCACGGCGCAATCCCGAAGCGCAGGCCAAGCTGGCGGCCAGTATTCAACGGTCACGCGCGCAGGTGCAGCAGCTGATCGAGCACGAGTACACCGTCGTCGGTGGGAGCCCGAAGTACCCGACACGTGACCTCGCCGAGATTTCGCTGGCCCTCTTCAACGGCCTCGGAATCGTCCGCCTCGCCAACCCGAGCGCCGTCACCGACGAGATGCTCGACACCACGCTCACCTTCCTGTACGACGCCATGGGCGTGGACGGTGAGGATCGCAGCTAGGCCGATCGGCGCACCCGCCCGAGGGCCCCCACCTGCCACAATTCCTGTCGGAGGTGATGGGCGAGTGGCAGGGACACGGGATCAGCCGGTCGAGCGAGCTCGCACCGCTCTCGCCCACCAGGACTGGGCCGAGGTGTATCGGTCCCTCTCTGCGCTCGAGTTGTCCACCATCGAGGACGCTCAGACCTTGGAGGCGCTCGCCGACGCCGCATGGTGGCTGGGCCAAGCTCGACCAGTGCATTGCCGCCCGCGAGCGTGCGTACGCACGCTTCGAAGCCGAAGGCGATGCGCGGCATGCGGCCAGATCCGCGATCCTGCTCTACGACTACTACTGCTTCAAGGGCCGCCGCGCGGTCGCGAACGGGTGGCTCCAGCGAGCAAAGCGGCTCCTCGAGGACCAGCCCGAGTCGCCGGAACACGGAGTGCTGCTCGAGCGCGAGGCGGAGGTAGCGAACGGGAGCGGCGCGCTCGAGCTCGCCCTCGAGAAAGCCGGACGCGCGGTCGATGTCGGTCGGCGTCTCCGCGATGCCGACGTCGAGGCCGACGCGCTGCAATGCAAGGGACGTCTCCTGATCACCCTCGGAACGCCCGCCGAGGGCCTCGCCCTCTTCGACGAGGCGATGCTGCTCGGCGCCGAGGGCCGGCTCGGCCAGTTCGTCGTCGGGAAGGTCTACTGCAGCCTCATCTCCGCCTGCGACGAGATCGGCGATCTCCAGCGGGCGGCGGAATGGACCGAGGTCGGCGGTGAGTGGGCCACCACGCAAGAGTCGACGTTCTATCCGGGGCTCTGCCGACTGCACCGGGCCGAGTTGTTGAAACTGAAGGGCGCATGGGCGCAAGCGGAAGCAGAAGCGCGGCGAGCCTGCGCGGAGCTCACCGAACTCCACGTGCCCAACGTCGGCGCCGCCTTCTACCAGGTGGGTGAGATTCGTCGCCGCATGTGCGACTTCGAGGGCGCCGAGGCCGAGTTCCGCCGCGCCGAGGAGCTCGGCTTCGACCCGCAACCGGGCCTCGCGCTGCTGCGCCTCGCCCAGGGCCGGGTCGACATCGCGTCGCGCAGCATCACGACTGCGCTCGCCGAGCAGACATGGAACCGGTTGGCGCGAGCGAAGCTCCTGCCGGCGCAGGTGGAGATCGCAATTGCCGCGTGTTCTCTCGACGTGGCGCGTGTCGCCCTTGACGAACTGGTCGTCATCGCGGACGCGTACCCGACCCCGTGGCTGCGCGGCATAGCCGAGTATGCGGAGGGAGCGCTCGCCCTGGCGGCGGCCGGATGGCGCGACCGCGTGCGGCCGTCTTCGACAGGCTCTGCAGCGGTGGCAGATGCTCGATCTTCCCTACGAGATGGCGACGACCCGCCGGATTCTCGGGGCAGCCTGCCGGGCGGTCGGAGACGACGAGGGCGCCGAGTCGTCGTTCCGTGCTGCCCTCGCGATCTTCGAGCGACTGGGCGCCGACGGGGAATGCGCACAGGTCCTGACGCTGCAAGCCGGCGCTCCCGCGCTGCCGAGCGGGCTCACGCCCCGAGAGGCCGAGGTGCTCCGTCTCGTCGCGTCGGGCAGCACCAACAAGCAGATGGCGGCCGATCTGAGCCTGAGCGAGAAGACCATCGAACGCCACCTTTCGAACATCTTCACCAAAATCGGCGTTTCCTCGCGCGCCGCCGCGACGGCGTTCGCCTTCGAGAATCAGATCGTCAACCACAACGGCTGAGGTCATGGGCGGAATCACCCATGACACGAGGTTCTCGAAATGGGGTGTCTCGCCGATGCGCTCGTAGGCCGGGTGCCTCATGGTGATCCCAACATCTCCAACCCGAGGGGGACACCATGGCCGCAAGCATCGACAGCCTCCGGGAGCGAGTGCGCGGACAGATCATCGAACCCGGCGCTCCCGACTACGACGAAGCCCGTAAGGTCTACAACGCGATGCACGATCGCAAACCGCAAGCGGTCGTGCGTTGCGCCGACGCCGCCGACGTGATCGCCACGGTGCAAACGGCCCACGAGCAAGGCCTCGACCTCGCGGTCCGCGGTGGCGGCCACAGCGTCCCCGGCTTCGGCACGACCGACGACGGTCTGGTCATCGACCTGTCGCAGATGCGCAGCGTTCAGGTCGACCCGGCCAACGCTCTGGCCCGCGCCGGTGGCGGGGCGGTGTGGGGCGACTTCGACCACGCCACGAACGCGTTCGGACTGTCAACGACGGGCGGAATCATCTCCACGACCGGCGTCGGTGGGCTCACGCTCGGCGGCGGCATCGGCTACCTTGCCCGCAAGTACGGCCTGTCGTGCGACAACCTCGTGGCCGCCGATGTGGTTACGGCCGACGGAAGCCTGCTTCGTGCAAGCGAAGACGAGCACGACGATCTCTTCTGGGCGCTGCGCGGAGGGGGTGGCAACTTCGGCGTCGTGACATCGCTCGAGTTCCGCCTGCATCCCGTGGGCGAGATCTACGGCGGACCGATCTTCTTCGAGCTCGACACCGCGGGCGACGTGCTGAGGTTCTACCGGGACTACATCGCGCAGGCACCCGAGGAGCTCGGCGCGTTCTTCGCCTTCCAGATCGCACCGCCGTTGCCGTTCATCCCCGAGGACCGTCACGGCGACACGCTGTGCGCCGTCGTGACGTGCTGGTCAGGCCCGCACGGCGACGCCGAAGGCGTCATCAAGCCGCTTCGCGACGCGGGCCCGGTGGTCGCGGAGCACGTCGGCCCGATGCCGTACCCGGCGCTGAACAGCGCGTTCGACGCCCTGCTGCCGCCCGGGCTCCAGCACTACTGGAAGGCGGACTTCGTCAAGGAGCTCACTGACGACGCGATCCGGGCGCACGTCGAGCACGGCCCACAGGTCCCGTGCGTCGAGTCGACGATGCATGTGTACCCGATCGACGGGGCCGTGCAGCGCGTCCGTCCCGACGAGACCGCGTTCGCATACCGCGACGTGAGCTTCGCCTGCGTGATCGCCGGTATGTGGCCCGACCCGGCCGACAATGCCGCCAACACCGAGTGGGTTCGCAACTACTGGTCGGCGATCCACCCGTACTCGGGAACCGACGGTGGCTACGTCAACTTCATGGGAACCGACGACCAAGGCCGGATCGAAGCCAACTACGGCCGCAACTACGAGCGCCTGGCCAGGATCAAGGCGACGTACGACCCGGACAACGTGTTCCACCTGAACCAGAACATCGAGCCTCGCCGGTGACTGCCACCGCGCAGGCCTTCGAGGCGTGGGGCGGGTACGACCAAGACGACCCGTTCCCCCTGTTCGCCGACGTCCGCGAGCGTGGCCCGGTCCACCGGGTCACGCTCGTCGACGGGCACGACGCGTGGCTCGTCGTTCGACACGAGGACGCCCGGGCCGCGCTGAGTGATCAGCGGCTCTCCAAGGACATGCAGGCGGCGCAGTCGGCAAGCTCCGAGACCGTCGCGGAGGGACTCCCCGGGCCCGACTTCGCCCATCACATGCTGGTCGCCGACCCGCCCGACCACACCCGCTTGCGCCGCCTTGTCTCATCGGCGTTCTCGGTGCGCAGGATCGAGGCGTTGCGCCCACACGTGCAAGGGATCGTGGACGACCTCCTCGACGACGTTGCCGCCCAGGGCCCGGACAGCACGGTCGACCTCGTTGCCAGCTTCGCGTTGCCCTTGCCCTACACGGTCATCTGCGAGCTCCTGGGGGTGCCCCCGGCGGAGCGGGACTCGCTCGGGAAGAATCTGCGTGCATTATTGTCGCCGACGCCGACGCCGCTCGCGTACGCGGCCGCAAAGGCCGCTTCCGACGCCGTCGTCGCGAAGCTGACCGAACTCGTCGAGACGAAACAGAGCGCTCCTGGCGACGACCTCATCAGCGGGTTGATCGCCGCCCGCGACGGAGACGAACGCCTCAACCAGCGGGAGCTGCTCTCGACCATCTTTCAGCTGATCTTGGCCGGCCACGACACGACCACCAGCCTCATCGGAAACAGCATCGTCGCGCTGCTTCGGCACCCGGACGCGCTCGCCGCGCTTCGTTCCGATCCGAGCAGGATCCCAGCCGCCATCGAGGAGCTCCTTCGCTACGACTCCCCGGTTCCGCACTCGACGTTCCGATACGCGACCGAGCCGGTCGAGATCGGAGGCGTCACCGTCCCCGCCGGGGGGCAAGTCATCATCTCGCTGGCGGCGGCGAATCGGGACCCCGGCAAGTACGCCGAGCCGGAGAAGCTCGACATCAATCGCACCGATGTCCATCACATTGCGTTCGGCCACGGCATCCATTTCTGCCTCGGCGCCGCGCTCGCGCGGATGGAAGGACAGCTCGCGCTGGAGTCGTTGCTGCACCGCTTCCCGCACCTTCGGCTGGGCGTTGCGCCCGATGACCTGCACTGGGGTCACGGCGACGGCCTCGTCCTCCGCGGCCTCACCGAGCTCCCCGTCATCCCGGGGCCGGCGCTCCCGCGCGAGTCGTGACTGCCGTCAGGAAGCACTGAGTAACTGAAAGACTGCTGTCTCCGCGCTGAGCCCTGCCGATCCCGGCGCCGGAGGAGGCACGATGAGGACCTCGCTGCACAGGGCGCTTCTTCGCGCGCTGCTCCTGGTGTCGGTGGCGATCGGCCTGGCTGTAGCGCCGGTCTCGGCGACGTCGGCGGCCGGCGACGCGCCCTCCGCGCCAAAGGTCGACGTCAGGTTCCATCGGCTCGCAGGCTTCAGTTCGCCCGGAACCCCCGCCAAGTACAACAAGGTCGGCGTGATCGAGACCGGTCCGAGTGACGCCGAGAACGTTCTGATCCTCGTCCCGGGCACGTCGGCGAGCGCGGCCTACTTCGAACCGCTGGCCAAAGACATCGTGCGCAAGGCAAAGGGATGGCAGGTGTGGGCGATCGAGCGCCGCGAGAACCTGCTCGAGGACCACTCGGTGCTCAACGAGGCCAAGAAGGGAAAGGCCACCCCCAAGCAGATCTTCGACTACTACCTCGGCTTCGTCACCGATCAGAGCATCACCAAGCACTTTCAATTCATCCCAGACGGGGACGTGGCGTTCGCACGCGAGTGGGGCATGCGAGTCGCGGTCGAAGACATGCGGCGCGTCGTCAAGGCCGCGAAGGAGAAGGGCGGCAAGGTCGTGCTCGGCGGACACTCCCTCGGCGGCACCATCACGACTGCGTACGCGACGTGGGACTTCGGCGGACAACCGGGTGCCAAGGATCTCTCGGGCCTCGTCTACATCGACGGCGGTAGCAATCCGATGCCAGCCAGCCCGGACGAGGCGAGCATGCGGCTGCAGGCGCTGCAGGGAGCTACGCCGTGGCTGACCTTCGGCGGCATCCCCGCCCCGTATGCCGGACTGTTCAACGCGGCCGGCTCTACCGGCGTCAAGATCGCCCCCAACGAACCGTCCCTCGGGTACTCGTGGCCGGCGCTCCCGGCCAATTTGAAACCTCCGGTTCTACCCACGAACGAGGGACAGTACGGATACGCGCTCGACGTCAAGACGTCGCCCATGGGCCTCCGGGCGGCGCAGGCGCATCTCGGTCAGTTGGCGGCGAGCGGCGACCCCCGCGCCTGGGACGGCACCGGCGCGCTCACACCGATACAGCGCTACGCCGACATGTTCTCGGGCACAGGCCTTCAGGGTCTGGACGGGACCGCCTGGTACCACCCGCAACGCCTGACGATCGATGGCAGCGCGGTCGCGGCCGGGAACGCGAACGATGCCCAGGGCGTCCTCGACGTTCGCGCCACGCACGGGCACGACCTGTCGAAGCGGCTCAGGATCTACGCGTTCGGCGCCGCGCTCGGCGGGCAGCGCGTGCTGGACGGCGCGACCGTCCTCGCCGACCAGTCGGGTATCCCGCACGACCAGCTCACGCTCGTGAACGGCGAAGCGAACTACGCCCACAACGACCCCGCCGGCGCGAGCCCGACGAACGAGTTCCTCGACAACCTCATGCCGTACCTCAAGAAGGTCGCGCGGTAGCCGCTAGCGTTCCGTCCATGCGGGCGCCAGTGGTCGAGACCCGCGACGGGAAGGTCGAGGGCGAACACGGCGACGATCTCCTCGTCTTTCGAGGCATTCCGTTCGCCCGGCCCCCGGTGGGTGACCAGCGGTTCGCGCCGCCCCGACCGCCCGCGCCGTGGACGGGTGTCCTCCAAGCAACCCGGTTCGGGCCCGCCGCCCCCCAAGAGCAGTCCGCGGTCGGCTTCGGCATCAAGGAGACGAGCGAGGACTGTCTCACGCTGAACGTCTGGACACCGGGTCTCGACGATGCACGGCGGCCGGTGATGGTGTGGATCCACGGCGGCGCGTTCGTGTTCGGCGGCGCGTCGCAGCCCATCTATGACGGTGCGCGGCTTGCGCGGCGGGGCGACGTCGTCATCGTGACATTGCAATACCGTCTCGGCGCCCTCGGTTTCCTGTACCTGCGCGACCTCCTCGGCGCGGAGATCGAATGCGGCGCCAACGTCGGTCTCCTCGACCAGCTGCTCGCCATCACGTGGGTCCGGGACAACATCGAAGCGTTCGGCGGCGACCCGGCCAACGTCACGATCTTCGGCGAGTCCGCCGGCGGCATGAGTGTCGGCAGCCTCCTCGGCATGCCGGCGGCGCGCGGTCTGTTCCACCGCGCGATTGCGCAGAGCGGCAGTGGCCGCGACGTGCTGTCGACGGAGCGCGCGACCGATATCGCCAGCACGCTGCTGTCACACCTCGACCTCGAGGCCGGCGACGCGCGCAAGTTGCTCGAGCTCCCGGTGGAGGCGCTCCTTCAAGCGCAGCAGCGCTGCTGGATCGACATCATGCGCGCCCGGCGCCAGCTTCCCTTCCGTCCGGTCGTGGACGGCGACGTGTTTCCGGCGCCTCCGGCCGAGAGCATCGCCGGCGGCATGTCCGCCGACGTGCCGCTGCTCGTCGGGACGACGCTCGACGAGTGGAGGTTCTTCGGTTTCATGGATCCGCAGTCACACACCCTCGACGAAGGGCAAGCGATCGCGCGTCTCGACCTCGTCACCGGCGGCGCCGGACGCGCCCTGTTCCACGCATACGCGGGCGCGCGTCCCGGCGCCTCGCCATCGGACGTCTGGTTCGCGATCGAGTCCGACAGGATCTTCCGCGTCCCGTCCGTTCTCCTCGCCGAGGCGCAGAGCCGCCACCAGCCCAACACGTTCTCGTATCTGTTCACCTGGCCTTCGCCGATCGAGGGCCTCGGCGCGTGCCACGCCATCGACATCCCCTTCGTGTTCGACACGCTCGACAAACCCGGGATCCCCGCGTTCGCAGGAGATACGGCCGAGGCGCGGGACCTCGGTACCAAGATGCAGGGTGCCTGGATCGCCTTCGCCCGCTCGGGGGATCCGGGCCACGCCGGTCTTCCGGAGTGGCCCCGCTACGACTCCGAGCGCCGAGCGACGATGCTCCTCGGTGCCACCTGCCACGTCGAGGAGGACCCGCTCGGCACCGAGCGGAGGGCGTGGGACGGCCTCCTCTAGCTGGATCGCGAGCCGTTGCCGCGTGTCACCAGACGTCGCCGGCGCGCCAGTCGCAGGTCAAGGAGGCCGTGCGATCGATCGCGCGAGTCCGGTCGGTGCGCAACACCATGACGCCGTCGTCCTCGCCGGCGGTACGCATGCGTCCGTCCAGCGTCTGTACGTACGTCGGGCCCTGCCATGACTCCCAACCCAGCGGGGTGTAGAGCTCCGGAACCCCGGTCGACAGCGCCCCGAGGTCGTATTCGCCGGCGATGATGCCGCCGGCCTTCTGCATTGCCCGGAAGGCGTGTCCGCGGTGCCGGCGGTCTCGCCGGGTAGCGACGCCCTCGACGTAACCGGCAGAAAGCGGACGATCGCCGGCAACCAGCGTCCGTGGCACCACGGCCGCGTGGGCAACGATGACACCATCGTCCTGGATCACGACGTGTCGACCGCCGATGGTGTGGTCCCAATCGTCCTCGGTGAACGATCCGAACGAACCCTCGAGCAGGTCACGCAGAACCCGAAGCTCCTCATCGGAGAACCCGGCCGTCGGGCGCACGACGACATCGATCACAAGGCCAGCACCGCCCGACCTCGAGCGCGGAACCGGGAATCAGGGAATGTGGATGCCGGAGAGGGCGCGCGCCACGACGAGGCGCTGGATCTCCGAGGTGCCCTCGAAGAGCGTGTAGATCTTCGAGTCGCGGTGCCACCGCTCGACAGGAAAGTCTCGGATGTAGCCGTAGCCGCCGAGGATCTGGATCGCCTGCTCGGTGACCCAGACCGCGACCTCGCCCGCCTTGAGCTTGCTCATCGAGCCTTCGCCGTTCTCGAACGGCTTCTTCGTCGCTCCCATCCACGACGCCCGCCAGACGAGGAGGCGAGCGGCGTCGATCTCCATCTTCATGTCGGCGAGCTTGAACGCGATGCCCTGGTTCTCGATGATCTTCCTGCCGAACGCCTCTCGGTCCTTGGCGTAGTCGAGGGCGAACTCATACGCGGCGCGCGCGATGCCGAGTGCCTGCGCGCCCACGATCGGCCGGGTCGTCTCGAACGTGCTCATCGCCGCCTGGACCTTCGCGCTCTTGCCCTCGCGAGCGCGGGCGAGGCGCGCCTCGAGCTTCTCCTCGCCCCCCAGCAGACAGGAGCTGGGGACGCGCACGTCGTCGAGTAGCACCTCGCCGGTGTGCGAGGCGCGGATGCCCATCTTCTTCTCCTTCTTGCCTCCCGTGAGACCGGGCGTGCCGGGCGGGACGACGAAGGAGGCGTGACCCCTCGCGCCGAGCTCGGGATCGACGCTGGCCACGACGACGTGGACATTCGGCCGATCGAGCAGGCCGCCGTTCGTGATGAACGTCTTCTGACCGTTGATCACCCAGTCGTCGCCGTCCTTCTTCGCGTTGGTGCGCAGGCTCGACACGTCGGAGCCGGCGCCAGGCTCGGTGACCGCGAAGGACGCGAGGTGGATGTCGCCAGGGGTGCCGAAGCACTGGGGCACCCATTCGGCGATCTGCTCGGGTGTCCCGTTGCCGGCGATGCCGGCGGCGCCCAGGGTGCTGCCGAAGATCGCCAGCGCGATCCCGGCGTCGCCCCAGCACATCTCCTCGCTCACGATCGGGAACAGCAGGCCGGTCGGGTCGGAGAAGCACTGGGCGTTGAACTCCCAGGAGTAGAGACCGATCTTCGCCGCCTCCTCGATGAGGGGCCACGGGGTCTCCTCGCGCTCGTCCCACTCGTGGGCGGCGGGCCGGACGACCTGCTCGGCGAAGTCGTGGACCCATTTCTGGATCTGCTGCTGGTCTTCGTTCAGCTCGAGCGAGAACTCGGCCATCTGGCTGCTCCTTGCGGCGACGGGTCTGACCCCGGAAGTTACTGGCCGGTAATGACCATACCCCGCCTCGAGTGAGCTGCCAACCACCTCCTGGCTAGGGCGACGAAACCTTGCAGATACGAGGCGTGGACGTAGGATTTGCCGCGTGAGCGAGGTTCGAATCGGACAGGCGGCGGAGCTGCTCGGGGTGAGCGCAGACACGGTGCGGCGCTGGGCCGACGAGGGCCGGCTCCCGACACGGCGCACGAGCGGCGGCCACCGCGTCGTCGACGGCGCCGCGCTCGCCGAGTTCGCGACCAAGCAGGCGACCGCCCCGGAGCCGGGCGCCATCGTCGGTCAGTCGGCGCGCAACCGCTTCACCGGGATCGTGACGAGGGTCGTCAAGGACAAGGTGACTGCCCAGGTCGAGATCCAGGCCGGCCGCCACCGTGTGGTGTCGCTCATGACTCGCGAGGCGGCCGACGAGCTCGACCTCGAGCCGGGAACGCTCGCGGTCGCAGCCGTGAAGGCAACCAACGTCGTCATCGAGGTGCAGGGAGGATCATGAGGCGTTTCGCCGTCGCAGTCGTTGCGATCGCGATCGCGGCGTTGGGCGCATGGCCTGCGCACGCGGGAGGGAAGAAGCCGTCCGGTGCGATCACGGTCTTCGCCGCAGCCTCGCTCACGGAGTCGTTCGACGCGATGGCGAAGCAGTTCCACAAGAAGTACCCGGACGTCGACGTGAAGCTCAACTACGACTCGTCCTCGAACCTCGCAACTCAGATCAACCAGGGGGCGCCGGCCGACGTCTTCGCCTCCGCCGACGCGGACAACCTCCAGAAGACGATCGACGCGGGCGCCGTGACGCCGCCACCCGTCGTGTTCACCAAGAACCGTCTCGAGATCGCGGTGGAGAAAGGGAACCCGAAGAAGATCAAGGGGCTCGCCGACCTCCAGAAGTCCGGACTCGTCGTGGTGTTGTGCGCGGACCAGGTCCCGTGCGGGAAATACGCGGCCGAGGCATTCGCCAAGGCGGGCGTCGCGGTGAGTCCCGCCTCCAAAGAGGAGAACGCCAAGGCGACCCTCAGCAAGGTCTCGATCGGTGAAGCGGACGCGAGCATCCTGTACGTCACCGACGTGAAGGCCTCCAAGGACACGACGACCGGCGTCAAGATCCCCGACAAGGTGAACGTCATCGCGACGTACCCGATCGGGGTGGTGAAGGAGAGCCAGAACGCCACGGCGGCCAAGGCATGGGTGCAGTACGTCACGTCGAAGGAAGGGCAGAAGACAATGAGGAAGTTCGGGTTCCTCCCACCCTGAGTCGACGAGGCCGGCGCCGCCCACCGGTTGCGGTCCTGGCCCTCGCCGCGCTCGCAGTCGCGTTCTTCGTCATCCCGTTGGTCGGGCTCCTCCAGCGCGCGCCGTGGTCCGAGCTCGCGGACGATCTGACCGATCCTGTCGTCCGAGACGCGCTGCGCCTTTCGCTCGTCTGCTCCGCGGGCGCCACCGCGCTCGCGTTCGTGCTCGGGTTACCGCTCGCGTGGGTCCTGGCCCGTACCGAGCTGCCAGGGCGGCGCGCTGTGCGCGCGCTCGTGTTGCTCCCGATGGTGCTACCACCGGTCGTGGGGGGCGTGGCGCTGCTCCTCGCGTTCGGCCGGCGCGGGCTCGTCGGGCAGTACCTCGACGACTGGTTCGGCGTCCGCCTCCCGTTCACAACTTGGGGCGCGATCCTGGCCGAGGCGTTTGTGGCCATGCCCTTCTTCGTCATCGTGGTCGAGGCCGGGCTGCGCTCGCTCGACCGGCGCTACGAGGAAGCCGCGGCCACGCTCGGCGCCCGCGGGTTCACCACGTTCCGGCGAGTGGTGCTCCCGCTCATCGCGCCGTCGCTCGTCGCCGGGGCCGCGCTGACGTGGGCCCGGGCGCTGGGCGAGTTCGGCGCCACGATCCTCTTCGCCGGCAACCTGCAGGGCGAGACGCAGACGATGCCGCTGGCGATCTTCGTCGAGCTCCAGACCAATCTGGGTGGGGCGATCGCGCTCAGCCTGGTCCTTCTGGCGGTGTCGATCGTCGTGCTCGTCTCGCTGCGGGAACGGTGGTTCCCGGCATGACGCTCGACGCCCGCGTCGAGGCCTCGGTGGGCGCGCTGCGGCTCGACGTGAGCTTGGACGCGTCTTCGGGCGAAACCCTCGTGGTGCTGGGGCCCAACGGCGCGGGCAAGACGACGTTGCTGCGAGTGCTGGCCGGGCTGCAGCCGCTCGACGCCGGACGGGTCGCAGTCGACAGCGCGGTGCTCGACGATCCCGTCACCGGTACGTGGGTGCCGGCCGAGCAGCGTCCGATGGGGTTCGTGTTCCAGGACCATGCGCTCTTCCCGCACCTCAGCGCGCTGGACAACGTCGCGTTCGGACTCCGCGCACGCGGCGTTCGGCGTCCCGACGCACGCCGCCGGGCTCGCACGTGGCTCGAGCGCGTGGGCGTGGCCGGACACGCAGGGGCCCGACCCCGATCTCTGAGCGGCGGCGAGGCCCAGCGCGTCGCGCTCGCCCGGGCGCTCGTGGTCGAACCCCGCGTGCTCCTCCTCGACGAGCCGCTTGCCGCCCTCGATGCCACCGCGCGGATCGACACCCGCCGCCAGCTGCGCCGTCATCTCGAGGCGCACGACGGCGCGCGCGTCGTCGTGACCCACGACCCGGTCGACGCGATGACCCTGGGAGACCGCGTCGTAGTGCTCGAGCACGGACGAGTCGTCCAATCGGGAACGCTCGCGGACCTGCGCGAGCGACCGCGCTCGCGCTATGTCGCCGACCTCGTGGGCGTCAACCTGTACCAGGGCATGGCCGACGGCGGTCGCATCCGTCTCCGCGGTGGTGGTGAGCTCCTGGTGACGGGCACCCTGCACGGCGAAGTCTTCGCGGTCGTACACCCACGGGCTGTCGCGCTGCACCGGCGCGAACCGGAGGGGACGCCGCGCAACGTCTGGACGGGAACTATCGACCATCTCGACGTCGAGGGGGATCGGGTCCGTGTCATCGTCGCCGGGGCGGTGCCGGTGACGGCCGAGATCACACCGGCCGCGGTGAGCGAGCTGGGGTTGACCATCGGCACCGCCGTATGGGCGTCGGTCAAGGCGACCGAGGTCTCGGTGTACCCGGTCTAGCTGGGTGAGCTGGTGGTCGTGGCGGAGCCCGCGCCGCGGCGCTCGCGGTTCACGAGCTTCTTGACCCGATCGGGCAGCTTCTGCTTGATCTTGTCGGCTTTGCCCGAATCGAGCTTGCCGTCCTTCACCGCCTGGTCGATGTCGCTCGTCGCCTCCTTGACGATCGCGTCGACGACGTCGTCGACCGATTTGTCGTGATCCTTCGCCACCTGAGCGATCGACTTGCCGTTCTTGAACGCGTCCTTCAGCTGATCCTCTGAGACACCGATCTCCTTGGCCGCCGCTTTCAAGGCGTCCTTGAGTATCCGGTACCCACGGCGCGGCTTCGTCTCGTTCACGAACCGGTTCGCGAAATCGGGCAGCTTCTGCTTCGCCTGCTCGGCCCGGCTCGAGTCGATGGAGCCAGCGGCCGCCTTCTGGTCGATCTGCTGGGTCACGGCGGCGACGACTGCGTTGACAACGGTGTTGGGGTCGACGCCGTGCTCGGTCGCGACCTGCGCGATCGTCTTCCCGCCGCGTACCTCACTGCGAAGGTCCTGGGGCGTGACGCCGATCGTGGTCGCAGCCGCCTGACCCGCGACCCGGATGCCGCCATGGCCCCTCCCGCCCGGGCCGCCGGGCCCGGCGGCGCCGGCGGCGGAGACGCCGCCGGCGACGAGCAGACCGGCGACGGTCATGGATGCAAGCACCTTCTTCATCCGTGTCCCCTTCGTGTGCGAACCCGTCCAGAGAAGCGCATCAGCATGAACGGACTGTCAGGTGGACGCGAACGGCGGGCCAGAGCGCTGCCACCAACTCCGCGGGCGGGACCTTTACCCTGGTCATGTGGCCCAGGAGCAAGACCCGGGCCCCGCTCGCCCGTCGCAGGGATCGGACGAATTCGAGTTTCGGATCCCCGCCCGGGCCGAGGAACTGCGGAACGTTCGTCACGCGCTCGCCGCGTGGCTCGCGGGGCAGGATGCGCCGCCGGACGTGGCGGCGGACATGGCGCTCGCCGCCCACGAGGCGGCCGCCAACGTGGTCGAGCACGCCTATCCCAACGGCGCCGGTGATGTCATCGTTCGGGCCCGTCGCGAAGACGAGGGGTTGCTCGTCGTCGTGCAGGACGAAGGGCACTGGCGGTCGCCGAGCCGAACCGACCAGCGGGGCCGGGGGCTCACCGTGATGCGCAGCCTCGTGGACGAGGTCGTGATCGCACCCTCTCCGTCGGGGACCACGGTCTTCTTGCGGCGCCGGCTCACGTACGCCCCCTGACGCGTTCGCCCGTGGCGCGAGCCACCATGGTGGGGTGAGCGCCCGCAAGCGACGAGACTCGTCCGACCGTCTGGACCGTTATCGAGCCAAGCGCGACTTCGAGTCGACGCCCGAGCCCGCTAGTAGTCCCGAGGGCGACGGCGCCTCGGGGCGTTTCGTCATCCAGGAGCATCACGCCCGCCGCCTGCACTGGGACCTGCGACTCGAGCACGACGGGGTGCTGCTGTCGTGGGCACTCCCCCGGGGCGTGCCGCCCGACCCGAAGCGCAACAACCTCGCGGTCCACACCGAGGACCACCCGCTCGAATACCTCGACTTCGAGGGCGAGATCCCGAAGGGCGAATACGGCGCAGGGACGATGCGCATCTGGGACCACGGCACGTACGAAGCGCACAAGCTCGAAGACGACGAGGTGATCGTCACCCTGCACGGCGACCGGGCCCGCGGCCGCTACGCGCTGTTCCAGACCGATGGCGACAACTGGATGATCCACCGGATGGACGCGCCGGAGGACCCGACCCGCGAGCCGATGCCGGAGCACATCGCACCGATGCTTGCCACGCTCGCGGATCTCCCCCGCAACGAGGAGAAATACGCGTTCGAGATCAAGTGGGACGGCGTGCGGGCCATCGCCTACGTCGACGGTGGCCGCGCCCGCTTCGAGGGCCGCCGGGGCAACGACATCACTTCGCGCTACCCCGAGTTGCGGGGGCTCGGTGCCGCGCTGGGCGCGACGCCGGCGGTCCTCGACGGCGAGATCGTCGCGTTCGACGGCGAGCGTCCGAGCTTCGAACGACTCCAACGACGCATGCACGTCTCGAACGATCGCGCGGTACGTCGCCTCATGGGCGAGGTTCCGGTCGTGTACGTGCTGTTCGACCTCTTGTGGCTCGACGGCCACTCGACGATCTCGCTGCCGTACCGGGAACGGCGAAAGCTGGTCGACGAGCTCGGGTTGCAAGGAGCGTCGTGGCAGACGCCCGCAACGCACGAAGGCGACGGCGGCGCGCTGCTCGAGGCGAGCCGCGGGCTCGGGCTCGAGGGCGTGGTCGCCAAGCGCCTCGACAGCGTCTACGAGCCCGGGCGCCGGTCACGTGCGTGGCTGAAGGTGAAGAACCATTGCAGTCAGGAGCTCGTTATCGGCGGCTGGGTCCCCGGGCAGGGCATGCGCGCGAGCCTGGGCGCGCTCCTGATCGGCTACTACGAGTCGACGGAGCCGGGGGCGCGATTGCGCTACGCGGGACGGGTCGGTACGGGATTCACCGGCACTGATATCAAGCGGCTGCTCGACCTACTCGAGCCGCTGCGCCGTGACACCAGCCCGTTCACGCCCAAGCCCCGCGTGAAGGACGCGGTGTTCGTGGAGCCGGAGCTCGTGGCCGAGGTCCGATTCACCGAATGGACGAGCGCGGGGGTCGTCCGCAACCCCACCTACCTCGGTCTCCGCGAGGACTCCGACCCCCGCCAGGTCGTGCGAGAAGAGGTCGTGCGCGACGTCTGAGCCGTCCCCAAGCGCCGGCTCAGATGGACGCGCTAGAAGTCGATGGCCATCTCCGTCGGGTCGTCGGGGTTGACGTGGCAGACCAGCTGCTTCCCGCTGCTCAGACCGTTGACGACGATGGGCGCCATCGACTCCTGATGCGTCACCGGGTAATCGGGCCGGCCCTCGACGTGGACCATGAGCTCGATCTCCATCGCGGGGTTCATCCCCACCCGGCTCCCGGTGTCGCGGAACTGGTGGATGGTGGCTGTGCCCTTGAGCCCGGTCGATCGAAGCCGCCCGCGGTCGCCCTGGGACGCCAGGTTCTTCATGTAGGAGGCGGCGTTGGCGGTGCCCTGGGCCATGTCGCGCGTGGTCGGCATCTTCGGCATGTCGCGAAAGATCTGCCCCCAGGACTTGTCGCTCCCGTCGTCCTTGGGCTTCTTTTCGGCCTTGTCCTTCTTGAACAGTCCCATGGGGTCTCTCTCCTGCTCGATCTGGCTCGTGTGGCCCGGCGGTCGGCCCTGGTCGCATGAAACCGCGCGCCGGCCCGAGGGCGCCTGAGTAGCCGGTACTCAAAACGGCCCGGCCGGGAAATGAGTAGGGCCTACTCAGGCGGTCCGGCCCGCGGACAGGGCACCCTGGGAGCGACGGCGGGCGTCCGCCCCCGAACGACGACCTGGAGGCAGGCCCGTGGGCTTCTTCAAGGACATCAAGAGCACGCTCGGCAGCGCGACCGAGGCCGCCAAGTCCGCCAAGCAGATGGGGGACGAGATGGCGGGCATCCAGTCGGGCCAGGTCGGATACGACCCCAGCGATCCCGCCTTCGAGCCGATCGAGGGTGTCGACTGCGACACCTACGCCCGGATCATGGGCGGGCTCCAGAAGAACAGCGTCATGGGCCCGGAGAACGTCGAGGCCTACGTGACGAACAACGGGGTCAAGCCCGGGACCTGGGGCGACGTGTCGATCGGATGGACGCAGCGGATGCAGCAGTACCAGCACGTCGCCAACCGCATCGGGACGCTCATGTCGCAGGCGGCGATGTAGCCGTTGCGCCGACTATTCGAGGAGGAAAGCACCGTGGGATTCTTCAAGGACATCAAGAGCACGCTCGGCAGCGCGACCGAGGCCGCCAAGGCGGCGCCGGCGGCGAAGCAGGCCGCCGAGGCGCACGCGGCCGACCTGCAGGCGGGGCTCACCGAGAGCACCGTCGACCCCAACGACCCCGGGTTCGAACCCGTCGAGGGCGTGACGCTCGAGCAGTACGCCAAGCTCTGCAAGGCGTTGGCGGGCGCGGGGCTCAAGGACGAGGCGGAGGTCGACCAATGGGCGCAGCAGCATGGCCTCGAGTCGGGCCAGTTCAAGCGCGTGAGCGACGAGTACACCCACCGCATGGGCACGAACCGCGCGCTCACGAACCGGTTCGGCATGCTCTACGCCCAAGGATGAGAGCGCTGGCCAGGATGTCACACGGAGGCGGGCGCCGGTTGCGACCGGCGCCCACGGGGTCAGCTGCCGTCGCGGTTTGGGGTTTGGCTTCCCAGTCGGGCGGCGTACACGGCCGCTTGGGTGCGGCGCTCCATCCCCATTTTCGCGAGCAGGTTCGACACGTAGTTCTTGACGGTCTTCTCGGCCAGGTTGAGGCGCTCAGCGATCTGTCGGTTCGTCAGACCGTCGGCAATGAGCGCGAGGATCGTGCGCTCCTGCGCGCTGAGCCGGGCCAGCCGCTCGTCCTCTTCGGGCTCGGCCCGCATGCGGTCACGCGCTCGGGCGGCGACCGCCGGGTCGAGCAGAGATTGCCCATTGGCGACGCGGCGCACGGCGTCAATGATGTCGGCCCCTTTGAGCTGCTTCGCGACGTAGCCCGACGCGCCGGCGAGCATCGACTGGAACAGCGCCTCGTCGTCGGTAAAGGAGGTCAGCATCAGGCAGTGGATCTGGGGATGACGTGATCGCACCTCCCGGCAGACCTCGATGCCGTCACCGTCCGGCAAGCGCACGTCGAGGACGGCGACATGAGGGTTCGTGGGGGGGATCCGCGCCAGCGCCTGCTCGGCGGTCCCGGCCTCGCCGACCACCTCGACATCGCCGTCCGCTTCGAGGAGCTCCTTCAGGCCGCGTCGCACGACCTCGTGGTCGTCCAGCAGGAAAACACGCAATCTATTGCTCAAGGGGTGCTTTCGGATCAAAATGACCAACGGTGGCAGCGCCAGCACGTTCGACGCACGCCTCCAGCAATTGCTCGACGCGATGCTCGGGATCAGCTCGGAGCAGAGCCTACCCAGCGTCCTGCACGGAATCATCGAGTCGACCTGCAAATTGGTGGAGGCTCGCTACGGAGCCCTCGGGGTCCTTGGCGATGACGGCCGGCTGAGCGAGCTCGTCACCGTGGGTGTCGACGAGGCCACTGAGGAGGCCATCGGCCGGCTTCCTGAGTTCCACGGCGTCCTCGGGAAGCTGACGACCTACCCGAAACCCTTGCGGACGCGTGACATCAGCACGCACCCGGACGCCCAGGGGTTTCCGGAGAACCATCCGACGATGCGGTCGTTCCTCGGCGTCCCCGTCCGGGGGTTGGACGCCATCGGCAACCTCTATGTGGCGGAGAAGGTGGGCGCCGACGAGTTCACCGAGGAGGACGAACAGCTCGCGGTGGCGTTTGCGGCCGCGGCCAGTGTGGCCGTGGACAACTCGCGACTGCGGGAGAGGCTCGGGAACATCGCTCTCCTCGAGGAACGCGAGCGAATCGCCCGCGACCTGCACGACAAGGTGATCCAACGACTTTTCGCGGCGGGAATGGCGCTCCAGACCGCGCTCCCACTCGCCACACGGACTGAGGTGGCAACCAGGATCTCCCTCGCCATCGAAGACCTGGACGAGACGATCCGCGAGATCCGGTACACGATCTTCGCCCTCGAGCGACCCACGCACCGCGGCCTGCGCGTCGACATCTTCGCCCAGGCCGACGGCGCACGCGAGGCACTCGGGTTCTCGCCGGAGCTGAAGCTCGACGGTCCGATCGACACGGTCGTCACCGACGAGACGGCTGAGCATCTGCTGGCGACGCTTCAGGAGGCGCTCTCGAACGCAGCGAAGCACGCGCGTGCCTCCACGGTCGACGTCCGTGTCCAGGCGGGCTCCGACCTCCTCCTCCGGGTCGAAGACGATGGCGTCGGCCTCCCCGATCGGCTTGACCGGAAGAGCGGGCTCGACAACATGCAACAGCGAGCAGAGCATCTCGGCGGGAGCTTCACGGCGCGCAAAGCCAAACGACGCGGTGGCACCGTCGTCGAATGGCGCGTGCCGCTGGCCTGAGGTCTCTAGGTCTCGGCGGCGCCGCCGCGCTCGAGCACGGCGGCGACTTCGGTCATGAAGCGACGAACGGCCGATTCGGTCAGGTACTGATCGGTGGTCTCGTCGTTCCCGTTCGGCGACACCTCGTAGGAACCGGAAAAGCTCAGATGCGAGTGTCGTGTCGGCATCGGATCGAGGCGCATGTCGCCGTCGAGCGTTCGGAACGGACCATTGTCCGCCGACCAGCGCACGGGAACGACGACACTGCGCTCGATCATTCGCGCGTCGCCGAACTCGACGGCGATCCGTTCGGACCCCACGAGCGCGACGGAGGCCAGCTTGGTGAGCCATGCGCTGCCGTCCGAGACCAGCACGCTCCCGGCCTGCTCGAATCCCTCGTCGACGGGAAAGAAGTCGTGAACCTCGGGCACACCCGGACGGTACGCGGCAACGCAATCGGTCAACAGGGCCGAAGGTCACTGTTGGCACATTTTCGCCGGAGCTTCGGGCGAGGCTGACCGCGCCTCGATGCGCGGGCCATCATGGGGGCCGGATGCCCTTCCGGGACCGGCACGAGGCAGGCCGACGGCTGGCCGAGCGGCTCTCGGGTCTACGGAGCTCGCGGCCACTCGTCCTCGGGCTCCCGCGCGGCGGCGTGCCGGTCGCGTTCGAGGTGGCTCGTGCGCTCGACTCTCCGCTCGACGTGCTCGTAGTGCGCAAACTGGGCGTCCCGTTCCAGCCGGAGCTGGGAATGGGCGCGGTCGGCGAGGGCGGCGTCCGCGTCCTCAATCCTGAGGTCCTGCGGGAGGCGGGCGTCACCGATGCCCAGCTGGCCGAGGTCGAGGCCCGGGAGCGGGCCGAGGTGGAGCGGCGGGCGGCCAGCTTGCGAGGTGGCCGCCCGGCCGTCCCGCTGACGGGTCGAACGGTGATCATCGTCGACGACGGCCTCGCCACGGGCGGCACCGCTCGCGCCGCCATCCGGGTCGCGCGCGAGCGGGGCGCGTCGCGTGTCGTGCTCGCGGTCCCGGTCGCGCCACCCGACACTGTCACCGCGCTGTCGCGAGAAGCCGACGAGGTGGTCGCGTTGGAGACGCCGGAGCCGTTCTTCGCGATCGGCGGGTGGTACATGGACTTCTCGCCCACATCGGACCAGGAGGTCGTCGACGTGCTCGCTGTCAGCGGAGCTGACCAGGGAACTGGCGGAGCCCACAAAGAAGTCGACCAAGAGATCGAGATCCCGGCCGGGCCACGGGATCTGCCGGGGCATCTGACCATTCCGGCCGGCGCGATCGGCATCGTGGTGTTCGCGCACGGAAGCGGCAGCGGCCGGCACAGCCCGCGCAATCAGGCAGTGGCGCGCGCCCTCAATGAGGCCAGCCTCGGGACGCTGTTGTTCGATCTGCTGTCGCCGGACGAGGAGACCGATCGCACCAACGTGTTCGACATCCCGCTGCTCGGGGAACGGCTGGGGGCGGCAACGAAGTGGCTCATGGACGACCCTGCACGCGACGATCTGCCGCTGGGCTACTTCGGCGCCAGCACCGGTGCGGCGGCAGCGTTGTGGGCGGCGGTCGAGCCGGGCTCGCCGGTCGAGGCGATCGTGTCGCGCGGTGGTCGTCCCGACCTCGCCCGGGACCGGCTCGAGGCCGTGCGCGCTCCCACACTCTTGATCGTCGGCGGGCGCGACGAGGCCGTCCTCGAGTTGAACCGCGAAGCGGCGCTGCACTTGCGTTGCGAACATCGCATCGAGATCGTTCCCGGCGCCACGCATCTCTTCGAGGAGCCGGGCGCACTCGTGAAGGTTTCGGAGCTCGCCGCGCGATGGTTCGTCGAGCACATGGCGCGGGCGCGCCCGTAGGCTCGCGCGGCGGCGGCGGCTTCGCCGACCGTCGCCGCAAAGCCCGAGCTCGCGAGGGCGACAGAAGGAGAGAACGTGGAAGTTCTCCTGCTGCAGAATGTCGACGCGTTCCTCGTCTTCGACCTCGACGACGCGCCGCACAACGCGGGTGGGACCCGCCTCGCGCCGGACGTGACCGAAGCGGAGGGCACGCTGCTGGCCCGGGCGATGACGTACAAGTTCGCCGTTCTCGGGCACCCGCTGGGCGGCGCCAAGGGCTTGGTACGCGCGAATGCCGACCGCCGTGAAACCGCGATGGCGCGGTACTGCGACGAGATCCGTCCTCTCGTGGCGGCGCGCCGGTTCGCGACCGGCCCCGATCTCGGCACCTACGAGGCCGATTTCACGTCCCTTCGCCCCGCCAACTGGGAGCCGCATGTCGTGAACTCGGTCGTGGACGGGGTCGCGTTCGAGGATGTCCTCACCGGCTTCGGCGTCGCGGTGGCGGCCGACGTCGCGCTGGGCGGCCTCGACGGCCGGACCGTCGCGCTCGAGGGATTCGGCAAGGTCGGCGCCGGGGTCGCCCGCGAAATCACACGCCGCGGTGGCCGCGTCGTCGCGATCTCCACGGTGGCCGGGTGCGTCACCGACCCGGCCGGCCTCGACCTCGACGAGCTCTGGGAGGCACGCACCGCCCACGGAGATCAGCTCGTGTCGGAGCTACGCCGCACGTGTCTACCGCGCGAAGCGCTGTTCGAGGTTGACGCCGACGTGCTCGTCCCCGGCGCCCGGGTCGGCGTGCTCGACGAGCGCCGCGCGGCGCGTGTCGCGGCGCGCGCCGTCGTGCCGGCGGCGAATGTGCCGTACACGGCAGCCGGTCTTGCGGCACTCGGGAGCCGAGGGATCGCCGCCCACGCCGACTTTGTGTGCAACGCGGCCGCCGTCGTCGGGTACACGTCACCTGCAAGCGCGTCGCAACGGGACGTTCTCGACCGGGTGGAGGAGACGATCGGCGAGCTCGTGCGCGCCTGCGCCGGCGACACCGTCGGACCATTCGCTGCTGCAAGCGCAATGGCCGAGCAGTTCCTCCGGACCTGGCGGTCGCCGGCTGCATTGCCACCGGGGCCGCCGCTGGCGTAACGGGAGGGACCGGACGGGGGAACAGTGACTACGAGGTTTTCGGTTGGCCCAAGGAGACGCCCGATCGACGAGCGGAGGTTGTGATGCCGGACACACGGGAACGCGTTCGGATCGAGGACGGGCCCAAGCGGGTTCGAACGTACCTGGGCGGTGAGCTCATCGCCGACACGAAGCGCCCCAAGCTGGTGTGGGAGGTGCCCTACTACCCCGCCTACTACTTCCCGCAGGCGGACGCGCGCATGGAGCTCCTCAGCCCCAACGGGCACACGAGGCGCTCGACGAGCCGGGGCGAGGCCCACAACTTCAACGTGAAGGGCGGAGACCGCGAGGTCGAGGACGCCGCCTGGCACTACCCCGAGTCGCCGGTCGAGGAGCTGCGGGGCCTGATCCGCTTCGACTGGGACGCCATGGACGGCTGGTTCGAGGAGGACGAGGAGGTCTACGTCCATCCCCACGACCCGTACTCGCGCATCGACATCTTGCACAGCGCGCGCCACGTCGAAGTGGAGGTGAAGGGCGTGAAGATCGCCGACACGCAGCGGCCGACGCTGCTGTTCGAGACGCGCTTACCGACCCGCTACTACATCCGCAAGGTCGACGTCCGCATGGATCTGCTCATCCCGACCGATACCACGAGCGGCTGCGCGTACAAGGGGTTTGCAAAGTACTGGTCGGTCGAGGCCGGTGGCGAGACCTTCGAGGACCTGGCGTGGTCGTACCCGACGCCGTTGCCGGAGAACGTCAAGATCGCGGGCTTGGTCGCGTTCTACAACGAGAATGTCGACCTCATTGTGGACGGCGAACGCCTGGAGCGGCCCAAGACGCACTTCTCCTGAGTCGCGGCTACCGGCTGCGCGCGGGCGTCGCGCCGTTGGCGGCCAGGCGCCCGGTCACCTCATCAGGAATGGTTACCACCCAGCCTCGACGCTCGAGCCCGTCTCGGTTCACTTCGAGCTGACCGCCGTCGATCCCTGCGCTCGAGATGCGCACGACCCATTGGTCGCCGTGGTCGACCACGGTGCTGAACGTGTGGCGCTCGCCGGGCGAGACCGGCCCGAGGTCGAGCCATGCGTCGCGACCGTCGTCCGCGACCTGGATCTCGACGGGGTACGGGGTCGGGTTGTGGATCGTCAGCCGGTCGACGTACGACGGGCCTTCGACCGCGGCGGACACGCCGAGGATCACCGCCAGCGCCACGAGCCCTCCCACCGCGAGCAGAGCGATCTCGCGCCCGAGTCGGGGCGGCGCAGCTCGTGGTCGCGGGCGGGTCAGGACCGGGCTCATTGCCGCGCCAGCTTGGTCGCTCCGGGATGCGTCTTTCAACTTCGCCGAGCGAAGCTGAGAAACGCATCGATTCTCTACGCCCGATCGGCTCGACGGCAGTCGCCGCCCTTGCAGCTGCGCAGCGCGGCAAGCTGCTTGGCGAGGTCCTGGACGACCTTCGGGTCCGCCGTCGTCGAGATGTTGTGGAGCTCGTCGGGGTCGTTCCGTAGGTCGTACAGCTGACGCTCTCCGGTCACGTATTCGACGTACGTGTAGCGGTCGGTACGCACCGCGGCGTAGGTCGGTAATGCACGCGTCCTCCGCGCCCTTTGCGCGCCCCCGTTCGTGAACTGCTCGACGAGCACCGCCGTGCGCGGGCTCTTGCCGGGCGACTTGCCGTGCAGCGCCGGTTCGAGCGATCGGCCGTCGACGAAGGTCGGTGCCTTCGCGCCGGCGAGCGCGGCGAACGTCGGTGCGAAGTCGACGTTCGCAGCGAATTCGTCGACCTTCTTTCCCGCCGGGACGTCCGGGCCGCGGACGACGAGCGGCACCCGGATGTCCTCGTCGAAGGCGGTGATCTTGCCTTGCGGCAGACGGTGCTGACCGAGGTGGAAGCCGTTGTCGGAGGTGAACACGATGTACGTGTTGTCGAGCTTGCCGGTCTGCTGCAGCGTGTCGACCACGTGCTCGATGAGGTCGTCGACGGCGAGCATGCTTTGGAGCTGCTTGCGGTACAGGGCGTCGATCGAGGCGATCTGCTGGTCGCCGAGCAGCGGCCGCGCTTGGAGCCACTGCGGCTCGGCGCTCACGTCGGCCTGGTTGAACGACGCCGTGCGCGGCGCCTGCACGCCCGGGAAGGTCTCGGCGTAGCGCGGCGCCGCCGTGGCCGGTTGGTGGGGCACGAAGGGCGCCACATAGAGGAAGAACGGTTTGTCGCCGCTCTGCTGGATGAACTCGCCGGACTTCTGCGAGAGGACGTCCACCAGGTAGTCCTGCGGGCTCGCTCCGTACCGGACGAGCTTGCCGTTCTCGTTGAGCCGGTAGTTGTACTCGGAGTAGCCGCCGTTGCCCGTGGGGCTCGCCCAGACGTCCCATCCGGGCGGAACGAACGTCGCGTCGGCGCCGTTCGGGTACCCGTTCAGGTACTTCCCGAGCAGGCCGGTCCGGTACCCGGCGTCGTGGAGCCACGTGGCGATGGTCGACTTCTCGTCGCCGTTTGAATGGAACTTCTCGAACCCGCCCAGCGGCGGCCGGTTGCTGCGCACGTCGTGGTTGTGGACGTACTGCCCGCGCAGGATGGACGAACGCGAAGGACAGCACAGCGAGTCGGTCACGAAGTAGTTCGAGAACGTGGTGCCCTTGTCGACGAGCAGGGAGTTGAACTTCGGGAACCTCGAGGCATCGAAGTACAAGTTGCGATCGAGGTCGTCCGTCAGGATGAAGACGAAGTTCGGATGCTTCCCGGGCTTGGCCTTCGACTCCGAGGCGGCCGCCGATGCACCGGTCCCGCCGGTGAGGCCGACAACCATCCCCAAGGCTGCCAGCAGGACGGCGAACGACCGAGCGCGGCGTTGCGTGCTCATGGGCGCAGTGTGCCGGGCACGGGTGAGTGAGCGGTCAGGGCGACGTCAGGAGGCGGTGATGCGTGCGTGGTGCGCAATAGTCGCGCCCAGCGCACGCTTCAGGAGAAGTGCTCGAGCAGGGCCCGGGCGTAGTAGTCCTCCCAGGGCTCCGGCGGATGCTGCTCGGTGTACTCCTTGTCCAGCCGAACCAGCATGTAGACGAGCTCACTGCGGACGGGAGGGGCGCCGAGCAATTCGGGCAGCTCCGACAACCGCACGAGCCAGTCCGCGTACCACGACGCCCAGTCGTCGTCGGCGCCGTCGACGATCCGGTACACCTGGTGATGCGTCTCGCCCGCCTCGTGCAACAGCTCGCTGATCCGCTTCCTCGTGTCGGCCATGGCCGAACTGTACGCAAAGACGGAGCTTCGCTTCGCTTGCCTTCTGCTTGTCCATGCGAGACTGCGGTGGTGCCGAGGTGCGCATGACGGCGACGACGCGACCGCATCTCCCCTCCGATGCGCGCCGCATTCTGTGGGCGCAGGCGCTGCGCGCGTTCGCGTACGGGTTCGGCGCCGTGTTGCTCGGATCCACCCTCGACCAGCGCGGGTTCTCGTCGGGCGAGGTCGGGCTCGTGCTCGCCGCCGTCGTGACCGGCACGGTGGTCTCGTCGATCGCGGTCGGCCGTTGGGGCGACCGGTTCGGGCGGCGCCGCGCCTACATCGTGCTGTACCTGGCGCTGGCACTCACCGGCGTTGTGTTCGCGTTCGCGGATCAGGTCTGGGCGCTGATCGCCATCGCTCTGACGGGCGCGCTGTCGACCGAGGTCGTGGAATCGGGAGCGTTCACGTCGCTCGAGCAATCCATGCTCGCCACCGATCTGGCGGGCCGAGAGCGCGTCCGTGGCTTCGGTGTGTACAACGCGGTGGCGACCGCGGCCGGGTCGGTGGGGGCGCTGGCCGCAGGCGGCCCCGAGCTGCTCCGGCGAATCTGGTCGGGGACCCCGATCGACGAACGGTTCTTCCTGGTGTTCGTCCCCGTCGCCTTGGCCGGTGCAGCGGTCGCGTGCACGCTGTCCGGGCGCGTTGAAGCCGATCCGCGCCCGATCGACGAGCCGGTGCAGGCGGGGCTGCATCGCTCCCGTCCCGCGGTCCTGCGGCTCTCCGCCCTCTTCGCGGTCGACAGCTTCGCGGGCGGATTCGTCGTGCAGTCGTTCATCGCCTACTGGCTCACCGTCCAGTTCGACGCCTCGATCGGCGTGCTCGGCTTGGTGTTCTTCTCGGTCGGTCTGCTACAGACCGCGTCGTTCCTCATCGCGCCGCGCCTCGCCGAGCGCTTCGGGCTGCTACGCACGATGGTCTTCACGCACCTGCCATCCAACGCGCTCCTCGCCGTGATCCCGCTTGCACCCAACCTGCCCGTCGCGATCGCGCTGCTCTTGAGCCGGTCCCTGCTCGGGCAGATGGACGTGCCCACTCGCCAGGCCTACGTCATGGCGCTCGTCGACCCCGCCGAGCGCACGCCCGCCGCCGCGTGGACAAACACGGCGCGTTACGTCGCGCGGCCGGCCGGACCTGCGCTCGCCGGGGTGAGCCAGTCGGTCGCGCTCGGGCTGCCGTTCTTCCTCGCGGGCGGGATCAAGGCGCTGTACGACATCGTGCTCTGGCGCTGGTTCTGTTCGGTCCGGGTGCCGGACGAGGCAACCCCGGAGCCGTCGAGAACCGCGGCCTAGGGTTCAACGGTGGCGCGCCCGGAGATCTGGACGACTGGCATCGCATGGCCGGGCGCGGTCGAACGGGCCGCGGCGCGCGCGGAAGCGGCAGGTTTCGACGGGTTGGCCGTCGTCGACTCGCAGAATCTTGCCGGCGACCCGTACGTCGGCCTCGCCCTCGCGGCGAGGGAGACGGAGCAACTTCGGCTCGGCACCGCGGTGACGAACCCCGTGACGCGACACCCTGCCGTCACGGCCGCGGCGGCGGTGACGCTCCAAGTCGCGTCGCAGGGGCGCTTCGTGCTCGGCATCGGGCGCGGTGACTCCGCCCTGGCACACCTGGGTCGGGCGCCGGCGACGGTGCCGATGTTCGAGCGGTACCTCGTCGTGCTGCGGGCGTACCTGCACGGCGACGAGGTCGCGTTCGACGAGCTCGGCTTCCATGAGGCGGTCGCGCCACCGGTCGACGCGCTCGGCCTAGCCGAGGCGCCGGCGGCGAGTCGTCTGCACTTTCTGCCGCCCGGTCTGCCCACGGTGCCGGTCGAGGTCGCCGCGACCGGACCGCGCGTGCTCGCGGCGGCGGCCTGCCACGCCGACCGCGTGCTGCTTGCGCTCGGCGCCGACCCCGAGCGCGTGCGCTGGGGTATCGAGACGGTCCGGGCCGCAGGCGGGACATCCGTCGGCGCGTTCGTGAACGTCGTCCCTCATCCGGATATCAGCGTCGCCCGCGAGCTCGCCAGCGGCGGCGTGGCCACGTTCGCGCGGTTCTCGGTGATGCACGGCACCGTGAGCGGCCCCGTCGATGCCGACCAGCGCGACACGCTCGCGGCCGTGCACGGCGCCTACGACATGACCCGCCACACACAGGTCGGCTCGCCCCAGGCGGCGACGCTCACGCCGGACTTCATCGACCGCTTCGGCATCGTCGGCGCCGCCGACGCGTGCGTGCGCCGGCTGACCGAGCTCGTCGACCTCGGCCTCGACAAGCTGATCATCACGGGGCCCACCCTCGGCGCCGACCCCGACGAAGCGCGCGCGGCCCGCGCCCGTTTCGACGCCGAGGTTCTGCCGGCGCTGCTGTCCTGAGCGCCTGAGCACGCGTGACGAAGCGGGCGTACGCTGCGACCCATGGACTTCCCGATCATCTCGGCGGACTCGCACATCACCGAACCCCCGAACGCGTACATCGACAACATCGACCCCAAGTGGCGCGAGCAGGCGCCCCACCTCGAGTTCATGGGTGATGAGGTAGGCGACCTCTTCGTGATCCCCGGGATGAAGACCCCGGTCCCGATGGGGCTGGTGGCGGCGGCGGGCAAGCCGGCCGAGGAGATTCGGCTTGCCGGCGTCCGCTTCGAGCAGCTCCACCGGGGCGGATGGGATCCCGAGGTCCGACTCGCCGACCAGGAACGTGACGGTGTCGCCGCCGAGGTGCTGTACCCGACGGTCGGCATGCAGCTGTGCAACCACAAGGACTTCGACTTCAAGAAAGCCTGCTTCGACGCGTACAACCGCTGGATCGCCGAGTACTGCTCGGACCACGCCGACCGTTTGCTCGGGTGCGGGCAGACCGCGATGCGTTCACCGGAGGAGGGAATCGAAGACCTCAAGGCCATCGCGGCATTGGGGCTGCGCGGCGTGATGATGCCCGGGAACCCCGCGGTCGACGACTATGACTCCCCCGCCTACGACGCGTTCTGGGAAACCGCGGTCGAGCTCGGGCTGCCGCTGTCGTTCCACATCCTCACGACCCGCGAGACGTCACCGACGCGCGGTCCGCGCATGAACATGTTCCTGTCGGTCGTGCGCGGCTGCCAGGACATCATGGGAACGCTGGTGCTCGGCGGCGTGTTCGAGCGCCACCCTGGCCTCAAGGTGGTCTGCGTCGAGGCGGACGCGGGCTGGGTGCCACACTACATGTACCGGCTCGACCACGCTTACAAACGCCACCGGTACTGGCTGCCTCCCGGGCAGGAGCTGTCGCGGCTGCCATCCGAATATTTCGCCGACCACATCTACGTGACGTTCCAGGACGACTGGGTCGCGTTCAAGACCGCCGATCTTCTGAACTGGCACCGGCTGATGTGGGCGAACGACTTCCCGCACAGCGACTCGACGTGGCCTTGGTCACAGGAGATGCTCGCCGAGCACGCCCGCGACCTCACCGACGAGCAGCGCCAGGCGATCCTGTCCGAGAACGCGGCATCGCTGTACGGCGTCGACACGACTGCGCTCGCCGCCGCCTGATCCGTTTCGCTTCAGCGGTTGCGCAAATGGGGCAACATCTGCGGCGCGATGCGCCGGTAGTACTCGACCACGTCGCCCTTGGTGATGCCGTCGTCGGGGAACAGCACCTTGTCGGCATTGGAGACCTCAACCGTGTGCGAGCCCACTCGCACCGCCGTCACGATGCCGCCTCCGCCGCGACCTCCTCCAGGGTGCGCCCGCTCTTCACGGATTCGGGCCTGCTCTTCACCAGGTTCCGACGGGCATCGGCTTTGTCGTCCTTCGTCTTCACCAGCAGCCACTGGTTGTCGCGGAACCTGGTCAGCGCCCACGTGCCCCGCAGCTTCTTCCCCTCCAAGAAGACGCGGATATGGCCCTTCTTCAAGCCTTCTTCGATCGGTGTGTTGCCGTCGTCGGTGAGGTTGCGGTACGTCCCTATGTCCCAGACGATCACGGTCCCAGCGCCGTACTCGCCCGGCGGAATGATCCCCTCGAAGTCGATGTAGTCGAGCGGGTGGTCCTCGGTTTGGGTGGCGAGCCGCTTCTCCTTGGGGTTCGTCGACGGCCCCTTGGGGACCGCCCACGACTTGAGCACGCCGTCCACTTCCAGCCGGAAGTCGTAGTGATGGCTGCGGGCGGCGTGCTCCTGGACGACGAAGCGAGGCTGACGAGAGCGGCGGGCGCTGCGACCGCGCGGCTCGGGAGTCTTCTTGAAATCCCGCTTGCGGTGGTACTCGCGCAGCTTGTCGGCTGCCACTGCGCTCCCTCCTACCCGCAGCACCTCACAGGGAATCTTGCGGAAGGGACGCCGACACGATGCTGGGCGTCACCCACGTTGCCAGCGTCCGCACCGGACTCTTGGCCTAAACAGGGATGACTGGGAAGCGACTGATTTGCGATGACCCGGGGAAGGAAGGATGCGGTGAAGGGCCCGTGAGCCTCCTCGATGATCTCCCCCCGGAGGAACGCAAGAAAGTGCGCCGAACCGGGAAGACGTCGTGGTCACCGCCGATGCTCGCAACCCTGACCCACCAGCACTTCTCGAGCCCCAACTGGATCTACGAACGCAAGCTCGACGGCGAGCGGGTCATCGCGGTTCGTCCCGGTCGCTCCGCGGAACTGTATTCGCGCAACCACCTGCGGATCGACGGCGCCTACCCAGAAGTGGCCGAGGCTCTCAACCGTCAGGACGCCGGCGACTTCACTGTCGACGGCGAGGTCGTCGCGTTCGAGGGCAGCAGGACGAGCTTTGCGCGTCTCCAGCGCCGCATGCAGACCCGGGACCCCGAGCAGGCGCGGCGGACGGGCGTCGCCGTCTATTACTACGTGTTCGATGTCGTCCAGATCGACGGGCACGACATCACCCAGCTGCCGCTTCGGTGGCGCAAGCGGCTCCTGCGCAAACTCTTCACCTATGCGGACCCGCTCCGGTTCACGACCCACCGCAACACGGAAGGTGAGCGCTTCCACGCCGAGGCGTGCCGCAAGGGCTGGGAAGGCCTGATCGCAAAGCGGGCTGAGTCGATCTACGTGCACAAGCGTTCGACCGACTGGCTCAAGTTCAAGTGCGTCAACAGTCAGGAGTTCGTGATCGGCGGGTACACCGATCCGGCCGGAAGCCGGGTCGGGTTCGGAGCCCTCCTGATCGGCTACTACGACGACGGGGAGTTTCGCTACGCGGGGAAGGTCGGCACCGGGTTCGACGAGCGCACTCTGCGTGACCTCGATGAGCGCCTCCGCCGGCTCGAAACCTCCGAGTCCCCCTTCGCCGACAAGGTGCCCGGGCGAGATGTGCACTTCGTGAAGCCGGAGCTCGTCTGCGAGATCGGCTTCACGGAATGGACCGTCGACGGTCGGCTGCGCCATCCACGCTTTCTTGGTCTACGACGCGACAAAAAGCCGCGTGAGGTCGTGCGCGAGCGGCCCGGTGCAGGTGATCAGGCAGCGCGTGATGCGGCGCGCCGGAGCGCCCGGAAGGCACGGACGAGATCGTCGAGCTGATATGCGGCTTGGGCGCCGCTCGGGTTCGGGAGGAGCCAGATGACCGACTCGCCGAGCGTTTCGGTTTGGCGGCCGAGCGAGGCGCGGGGGCGGCGGAAGGCGACCCGATAGGCGCCCATCCCGGCGAAGGCGACGAACGACGGTCGGTAGCGCCTGACCTTGCGCTCGAGATGACGGGCGCCTCGCCGCAGCTCGGCGTGGTCGAGTTCGGCGGCCGCTGCCGTCGTCCGGTTCACGAGGTTCGTGACGCCGATGCCGTACTGAAGGAGGTCGCGATCTTCGAACGGGGAGAGCTCGCGCTCGGTGAGCCCGGCCCGATGCAGGACCTTCCAGAACCTGTTGCCGGGCCGGGCGAAGTGGTGACCGACGGCGCCGGAGTACAGGCCCGGGTTGATGCCGCAGAACACGATGCGCAGGTCAGGGGCGATCACGTCAGGGATGCGCTTGTCGATGGCCGCAGCGAGCTCGTCCTTCGTCGGGCGACGTGTACGCGGGCTCTCGTCTCCCCTTGGCACTGGCGGGGAGGCTAGGCAGTCGGCGCTCGCCGGCCGATTGATTACCCGCCCGCCCGCCGGGGAAGGAAGGAACCAGGAGAACACCGCCGTGGATCAGCACGCAACACTCACGCTCGTCCCCGCTCGGCGCGCACCACGCCTGGCCCGAACGTTCGCCGCTAAGACGCTCGCGGCCTGGGCCGTCCGGGCCGAGGACGTGCAAACGGTGCAGCTCGTCGTGAGCGAGCTCGTCACGAACGCCGTGCTCCACGCGCCGGAGAGCCCGAGGATCACACTCGATCTCCTCATGACCGGCGGCGCGGTGCGCGTCATGGTCTCCGATCACAGTCCCCGAGCGCCCCAGCGCCGAATCCATCCGACTCCGTGGTCGACCGAGCGGGGCCGGGGCGTCGAGCTGGTCGATGCGCTCGCCAGCCGCTGGGGCACCGAGCCCCGGGGATCGGCAGGAAAGACGGTTTGGTGTGACCTCAGCGCACAACCGGTGACGACGCGCTGACTCGCCTCAATCAGGCAGGGACGCGCAGCACGACGAAGGCGATGTCGTCGCGTGGCCGGCCACCGTGGAAGTCATGGAGGCTGCGCTCGATGGCCTTGACCGTGTCGTCGGCGCTGGAGCCGACAGACGAAAGCAGCGTCTCCCGGAGCCGTTCCTCGCCGAAGAATCCATCGGGGCCACGGGCGTCGGTCACGCCGTCCGTATAGAGCAAGAGCGCTTCTCCGGGGTCCAGCCGCACCACGCGGTCGACAGACGCGAGCTCGGTGAACGGGCCGAGTACCCGTCCCGGGACGGCGACGCGCTCCACGTTGCCGTCTGCACGCAGCACGAGCGGGGGCGGATGCCCGGCGCAGGAGATCGTGAGGCGCGCCCCGTCACCCTCGGGGCGCAAACGCACATAGGCGACCGTGCAGAACCGCTCGTCCGTCTGACGCAGGACGGCCTCGTTCACGAGATTCAGTACCAACCGCGGTCGTCGAGTCTGAATGGCAGCGGCACGGGTCGTATACCGAACCAGCGCCGTGAGCGCGGCCGCCTCCGGGCCCTTGCCGCAAACGTCGCCGATCACGACCGACCAGTCGTTCCTCGCACTCTCGAAGACATCGTAGAAATCGCCGCCCACATCGCTTCCGTCGCGCGCCGCCTCGTAGTGAGCCGCGATCTCGACTCCGGGAATCGACGGCAGGTGTGGAGGCAGCAGGCTCTGCTGAAGTGTCTGGGCCAGCCGGGCAAGCCCGGCGCGGCTTGCACGCAGCTCGCGCTCCTTCTCGGTGCGGTCGATGAACTGCCCGAGCTGAGCGCCGACGGCGTCCATCATCTCGAGTAAGTCGTCGTCTGGCTCTCGGATCTCGGGGGCGAAGAACTCGACCACCCCGAGCACGTCACGGCCTCGGCGAATGGGAACGGCGAAACCTCCGTGCAGTCCGTCCGCAGCGGCTACAGAAGCGCGCGGGAAGTTCTGGGCGTCGACGACGTCGGCTATCCACGCTGATCGTCCCTCGGCCCAGACCCGGCCCGGGAGCCCCACGCCCTTGCGAAACGCCGTTCGAGAGGTCAGCTCCTCGAACGCGGATGCGGTGCTGTCAGGCGACCGCCAGGTCGCGATACAGCAAAGCACCGACCGCTCGATATCGAGTCCCCAGATCGCTCCGACGTCCCAACCGAGTGCCTCCCCGACGGTGCGAAGCAATCTCGGCGTCGCTTCCGTCAACGAGTGCGCCTCACTCAGGGTGCGTGCGAGCTCGTACTGGACTCGGAGTCGCGCCTCGGCGCGGCGCCGTGCCGTCACGTCCAGGGACATCGAGGCCACGCCGGCGAGTCGTCCCCGGTCGTCGTGCACCGGCGAATCGATCACATGCACGACCACCACCGAACCGTCCTTGCGCTCAACGGAGAACTCGCCTTCCCATGTGCGCCCGGCTCGGAGAGCTCGATAGATCTCGCGTGCCAGTTCAGCGGAGACCGGAGAAGCGGCGTAGGCGGCGGAGTCGTGCCCGATCAGCTCGGAGGCCGGCCGCCCGTAGAGCGCCTCCGCATAGGAGTTGCACGAACGGATCACGCCGTCGAGATCGGTGACGATGATGGCTGCCTGCATCTCCCGGACCAGCGGGGAGTCGAGGCGTGCCCACTTGGGAACGTCAGACTCAGCCGTGTCCATGGGGCAGGGCACCTCCCCGGATCCCGAGAGAGGGAGCCAGGTCCACTCTAGCTGTCGTCCGTCGTTCGTCCTTCTGCCGTGCGCGATCAGCGCGGCACCGGCGATGTCTGTTTGTGCCTCGCGGCCGTGGCGGGTGATACTCCCTCTGCGCCGCCTCTGTGCGCCCCGGTCCGGGGGCAGGGGGATCGCGCGCTTGCTCGATCCTTGGCAGGAGCGATGCCTGACCCCGTATTTCGCGTCGACATACGCGCGGCTGATACCGAGGTAAAGGTCGAGCTTGTCGGCGAGCTCGATGTGTCGACCGCGCCCGAGCTCCGCCGACATGTGGATCAGATCGTCGCCGGCGACGGTGATGTTCTGGTCGATTGCTCCCGGCTCACCTTCGCCGACTCTTCGGGCCTCGACACGCTCATTCGCTTGGCCAAGACGCTGCGCGACCAGGAACGCCGATTGGTCCTCTCGAATGTCCGACAGATCGTGCGGCGAGCCATCGAGGTGTTGCAGATCACCGACCTCGTGGAGCTCGACTAGGCATCGTCCGTTTGGGCGCCAGAAGTTGCGGGCTCTATATCTGCTGACGATCGCGAATCACGCTGATGAGGCTGCCGCGCGCCACGATCTCGACCTGGCGGGGGCTGAGGCGGTGTTGCATCGGATAGGTCTCGCCTCTGCTCTCGTTGACGACTTCGACGCGATCGCCCCGGCGGAGCTGCTCGGCCGGCTCGGTGATGGAGAGCAAGTCGCCATGCTCGATCCGGTCGTAGTTCCGCGGCTCCGTGAACGTGAGCGGCAGGACCGCGAAGTTCACCAGGTTCTGGTAGTGGATTCGGGCGAAGGTCTTGGCGAGCACAGCGCGCAGGCCGAGGTACCGGGGGACGATGGCCGCGTGCTCCCGGCTGGAACCCTGCCCGTAGTTGTCACCCCCGACGATGAAGTGGTGCTCGGTCTCACGGGCGCGCTCCGGGTACGTCTCGTCGACGACATCGAAGGCGTAGTCGGCCATCGCCGGGATGTTGCTGCGGTACGGCAGCACGCGGGCACCGGCCGGCATGATCTCGTCGGTGGAGATGTCGTCACCCAGCTTCAGCAGCACCGGCCCGGACACGCGGTCGGGGAGCGGATCGAACTCGGGGAGCGAGACGATGTTCGGGCCCTTCTCGAGCTGGACATCTCGCCCGTCCGGCGGCGGCGGCACGAGCATCTCGGTGTTCACGTAGCTGCGGCTGGGGGGCTCGTAGCGCGGATAGGCCATGTCGAGGTCGCGAGGATCGGTGATCACTCCCGTGAGCGCAGCCGCCGTCGCGGCCTCGGGGCTGCACAGGTAGACGAGATCCTCCTTGGTGCCGGAGCGGCCGGGGAAGTTGCGAGGGAACGTGCGCAGGCTCGCCCGACCGGTGGCGGGAGCCTGGCCCATGCCGATGCAACCGTTGCAACCGGCTTGGTGGAGGCGAGCACCGCCGGCGATGAGATCGAGCAGCCAGCCTTCACCGGCCAGCGCCTCGAGGGTCTGCCGCGACGTCGGGTTGACGTCGAACGACACACGTTCGTGCGTCTGGCGACCCTTCACCATCATCGCCGGCACGGCGAAGTCGCGCAGTCCCGGGTTCGCCGACGATCCGATGACGACCTGGTACACGTCGCGCCCCGCCACTTCGCGCACCGGTACGACGTTCCCCGGGCTCGATGGGCAGGCGATGAGGGGTTCGAGGGTCGAGAAGTCGATCTCGTCCTCGTGCTCGTACGTCGCGCCAGGGTCGGCGCGCAGCTCCTGCCAGTCGTGCTCGCGACCCTCGGAGGCGAGGAAGCGCCGGACCTCGTCGTCGGACGGGAAGACGGTCGTGGTCGCGCCGAGCTCGGCGCCCATGTTCGCGATGACGTGGCGGTCCATCGCCGACAGCTGCTCGAGTCCGGGCCCGTGGTACTCGATGATCCTGCCGAAGCCGCCGTCGACGCCGTGGCGGCGCAGCATCTCGAGGATGACGTCCTTCGCGCTCACCCATTCGGGAAGCTCGCCGACGAGTCGGACGCCCCAGATCTCGGGCATCGGGAGATAGAAGGGCTCCCCCGCGATCCCGAGCGCGACCTCGAGCCCGCCCGCACCGATGGCCAGCATGCCGAGTGATCCGGCGGCGCAGGTGTGGCTGTCCGAGCCCAGCATGGTCTTTCCCGGCGCGCCGAAGCGCTGCATGTGCACGGGGTGGCTGACGCCGTTCCCCGGCTTACTGAACCACAGCCCGAACCGCCGGCACGCGCTCCGGAGGAAGAGGTGGTCGTCGGCGTTGCGGAAATCGGTTTGGAGGACGTTGTGGTCGACGTACTGCGCCGACACCTCGGTGTGCGCGCGGTCGAGGTCCATGGCCTCCAGCTCGAGCATCACGATCGTGCCGGTGGCGTCCTGGGTGAGCGTCTGGTCGACGCGGATGCCGATCTCCGCTCCCGGCGTCATCTCCCCATGGACGAGGTGGGCGCCGACGAGCTTCCGCGCCACGTTCTCGGCCACGCATCGACCTTAGACACTGCGGATGCATTCGCTCGATTCAGGCGAGGCGCCGCGTCGGATACGTAGCATCCGCCCCGATGAGCACCAGCCGCGGCGCCCACTGAGCAATGGCAGCCGCGCTCGGCTGGGGAGCGGTGGCGGCCTCGTCACTCGTGCTCGGTGCGCTGCTCGGAGTCGCACGAACGTGGCCGGGCCGGTTGATCGGACTGGTTCTCGCGTTCGGGGCCGGCGCACTCATCAGCGCGGTCAGCTTCGAGCTCGCAGCCGAGGGCATACGGGCGGGTGGCGCGCGCCCAGTCGCGCTCGGGCTCGCGGTCGGTGCTGTCACGTACTTCGTCGGCTACCTCCTCATCGACCGGGGGGCACCCGCAGGGCGAGCGGGAGCGCGAGGAGCCGAAGGCGAGGCCGGCACCGCGCTGGCCCTCGGTGCATTCCTCGACGGCATCCCCGAGCAGCTCGTGCTCGGGATCGGTCTGGCGGCGGGCGAAGGCGTGAGCATCGGTCTGCTGGTAGCGATCTACGTGTCGAACCTCCCCGAGGGGATCGGGTCGGCAAGCGGCATGCGTGCCGCGGGACACAGCCGCGGGCAGATCGCCCGGCTGTGGGTCGGCGTGGCGCTGCTGTGCGCTCTGGCGACCCCGGCGGGCTATGCATTGGCGGACGCGACCGCAGGCGGTTTCAGGGGTGCCGTCAACGGCTTCGCGGCGGGTGCGTTGCTCGTGATGCTCATCGACTCGATGATCCCCGAAGCGAGGGAAACCTCTGGCCGCGTGGCGGGCTTGGCCGCGGTTCTCGGTTTTGCCCTCGCAACGGGGCTCTCGACATTGACTTCCTAGACCGGTGGCGAGGCCGCCGCACCGCCCCGGCCGATTGGTCCCGGGGGTCGCGCGATCAGGTACACGAGTACACCCAAGAACGGCACGAAGACGATGAAGATGATCCACAACGCCTTCACCCAACCGGAAAGATCGTGGCGGGACAGGATGTCGGCGAACGCCACGATGAACATCCAGATGAACGCGACCCTTTCGCTAGTGGTCTTTGGGGAGAGCCTTGGAGGAACTGCCGTTGTCGCCGCCGGCCGCGATCCCACGCGGCGGGTGGGTTTGGTACCAGCGGGACGCGTTCACGACCGCGGAGAGGACCAGGATGCGCCCGACCACGAACGCCCACAGCAGTAAGGCGAGGGCCGTGCTCAGCAGACCGTAGGTCTCGGACTTCGCCTCGATCTGGCGGCCGATCCAGACAACCGTGATGAGGTGCAGGACCTCGACGCCGACACCAACGACGATCGCCCCGGGCAGGAGGTCGTGCCACGTCGCACCGTCGGCGTGTGGCAACGCCCGCATCGACACCAGCAACCAAGCCGCCGTGGGAACGCCGATGAACAGCGGCACCAACACGACGCCGGCGACCGAGGCGTGGAGGCCCGCGATGAGGCGGGCGAGGACCACGGCGCCGGTGACGACAAGGATGAAGCCGAACGCCTGGCGTACAGCCCGCGCCGGCTTGGAGAGCGTGACTCCCCAGATGAGGCCGTGCACGGTCTGAAGCGTCTTGACCGCGGCCTTGGCAGCGAAGAACACGGCGACGAGGCCCCCGACCAACGCGATCAGCCGGGTCGAGAACGACTCGTGCGCGAGGTTCCGAACCCCGCTGGCCACGAGCCCGGCCGCTCCGAAGTCGGCTGCGACCTCCGTAGGCGGCCGATTCGACTGCCCGGCCGCGAAGCCCAGGGACGCGACCAGCACAAACACGTAGGGCACCATGAACATGAACGCCCGGAAGGCGACGGCACCCGCGAGGACCCCTCCCCCCGTGACGACGTCGTGCTCCGCCACGCCGAAGACTGCATCCAGGAGCTTCGATCGCGGCCGCGCTGCTTCGATCCGTTCGCGCGTCGCATTGATGCGATCGCGCGCCGCACCAAGTCGATTCGTGACGCGACTCACGACGGTGCTCGCGGCATCCGCCTGCTTGTACGCGACAGCTCTTCGGACGTCTATCCGGAATACGCATGCGTGCGAGTCACATCAGCGAGCCCGGTGCCTCGCGCCGGGCTATTGTCCGCGCCATGTCAGATGAAACGAGTACGCCCGAAGGCACAACGTTGGATCAGCCGTCGCGAGCCCGAGCGCCGCGCTGGCGACGGATTCTCGTCGCCGTTCTCGTCGTCGTCGGTTGCGTTCTCGCGCCGATCTCCGTCATCGGCTTATGGGCGCGCAACACAATGCTCGACACCGACCAGTACGTCGATACCGTCGGGCCGCTCGCCAAGGACCCGGCGATCCAGAAGGCCGTCTCCGACCGTGTGTCGAAGAGACTCGTGTCGAGTGTCGACATCGAGGGCGAGATCAAGGCGACCTTCCCGCGCGCCGAGTCCTTTGCGCCGTCTATCGCGTCGGGGCTCGAAACCTTCGTACGCGAAGCGACGCTGCGGATCGCGCAGTCCGACCGGTTCCAGACGTTCTGGGAGAACGCCAATCGTCGGGCCCATTCGCGTCTCATCGCGGTGCTCGAAGGGGAAGGCACGGAGACGGTCCAGACCCGTAATGGTCAGGTGGTCCTCAACGTGGGTCCGCTCGTGGACCAAGTCAAGAAGAGGCTCGACGACCGCGGGATCACGATCTTCGACAACGTCGAGACGAAGGGGCAGTTCGTGCTGTTCGACTCCGAGCAGCTCACGAAGGCCCAGTCGGCAGTTCGACTCCTCAAGCGGGTGACCTATCTCCTACCGATTCTGGCCCTGCTTGCATTCGCCGCCGCCATCGCGCTGTCGCCCAACCGGCGCCGCACGGTGCTGCGGGCGGCGCTCGGACTCGCCTTCTCGATGGCGCTCGTCCTGATTGTCTTCAACCTGGCGCGCGGCAGGTATCTCGACGCGGTCGAGAAGGCAGGCCGCAGCCGGGAGGCGAACGCCGCCGCCTTCGACCAGATCCTCGAGTTCCTCCGCCTCTCCCTGCGTACGACGTTCGCGGTGGGACTGGCGGTGGCGATCGGCGCCTGGTTGGCCGGTCCCGGCCGGCTCGCGACGCGCATCCGCGAGGGCGTGCTCGGGCTCGTCCGCGGCAAGGGAGACGCCGAGGTCACCGCCGTCGGCCGGTTTGTAGGCACCTATCGCGTCGCGCTGCGCGTCGCGGTCGTCGGCCTTGGCGTGGTGATCCTGGTTGTGCTGAGCCATCCCGGGCCGGTCGCCGTGCTCGTGATCGCAGTGCTGGTGGTCGTCGGGTTGCTGCTGATCGAGTTCCTGGGCCGGGGCGCGGCGCGAACAGAAAGCGCGCCCCGCGTCTAGGCCGTCAACCGCGGCGGTTCGACCGGCTCACCACCGGGAACGATGAGGCGCGCTTCGTACGCAGCGACCACGGCTTGCGCCCTGTCACGCACGCCGAGCTTGGTGAAGATGCGCTTGACGTGTGTCTTGACGGTCTCGTGGCTCACGGTCAACCAGCTCGCTATCTCACGGTTGGAGAGCCCGCAGGCGACGAGCACCAACACCTCGCGCTCCCGCGGTGTGAGCCGGTCCACGTCCTCGACGGCGCCGGTGGACACGTCGGTGCGACTCGTGAAATCGGCGACGAGCCGTCGCGTCACCTCGGGTGTCATCAGTGCCTCGCCGTCGGCGACGACACGGACTGCCTCGACGAGCTCTTCGGCCCGGATGCGCTTCAAGAGGAAGCCACTGGCACCGGCCCGGAGCGCGCCGAACACGTACTCGTCGTGGTCGAAGGTCGTGAGGACGATCACGCGGGGCCGGTCCTCATCGCGACCGTCGCGGCTTGCCGTAATGCGTTGTGTCGCTTCGACACCATCCATCGGGCGCATCCTGACGTCCATGAGCACGATGTCGGGAGTGATCTCCTCCGCGAGCTTGACCGCGTCATGGCCGTCGGCGGCTTCAGCGACAACCTCGATGTCGGGTTCTGCGTCCAAGATCGTCCGTAGGCCAACGCGCGTCAGCACGTCGTCGTCGACGACCAGCACTCGAACGACGGCGTCGCTCACGGCGATCCTCGCTCGGTCGGGATGCGGACGCGCACGACGAACCCACCGTTTGACCCTTCCCCCGTATCGATGTCGCCGCCCAACACGGCGACACGCTCACGCATGCTGATGAGGCCCTGCCCCCGATGGTCCGAGTTCTTCCGGCTCCGAGATCCGTCACGTTTCGGAAGCGCTCGTCCGTCGTCGACCACTTCGACGCGCAGGGCATCCGCCTCATAAAAGATTGTGACGCGAGCACGCGAAGCACCAGCGTGCTTGAGGACGTTGGTCAGCGCTTCCTGGACGATGCGGAACGCGGACCAATCGATCAACCGAGGAAGCGGTCGGGGATCACCCTCGAGGGTGAGGTCGACGGGAACTCCCGCGCTGGTGATGGCGCTCGTGAGCTCTTCCACGTCGGACAATCCCCGGCCGTTCGTAACGACTGGTGAGCTGTCGACCAACCCGAGCGCGGCGTCGAGGTCTCTGAACGCGTCGCGTCCTGTGCTCTCGATTGACTCGATGAGTTCGCGGGCGCGCTGCGGGCGGTCGGCGAGAAGCCGCCGCGCGCCACCAGCTTGGAGAAGCACGACGTTGAGCGCGTGACCGACGATGTCGTGAACTTCGGAGGCGATGTGTCGACGCTCGCTGGCAGAGGCGTCAAGGGCGTGCAGACGAGCTTGGAGGCTTGCTGCTTCGCTCGCACGCTGTGCCCGTTGCGCTCGCACTCGCTCCGCCACGTTCGCTGCAAGCGTCAACGCCGATAACAGTGTCACCGCTATGAACAGCTGAACCAGGAGCAGCGTGTCGTCCGGGGAGCCGGAAGCGACGAACGACGGATGGGCATAACCGCTGACCGCCGCCCAGTTGACCACGAACGCCATCCCCAGCCCCGCCGTCGCAACGAGTGTGACCCCGCCGCGCAACGCGGCCCAGATCAGGAGGGGCAGAACCGCGTAAACCAGAGGCTCGTTCGCGACGAGAACCAGCACGAGCGTGATCGTGGAGGCGAGGACCGTCAACGCTGCCGTCTCTCGTACCGACGTTGGAGGATCGACATGGTGGCGAAGCCGTTCGGCCCACGCGAGCACGGGTGTGCCGACGACGAGCACGCCGAGGGCGTCACCGATCCACCACTTCGTGGCCACCCATGCCGCCGGCGTGTCTGTCCCGTGGAGCGCGGCGACGGCTCCACCTATGGCTCCGCCCAGCATGGGACCGATCACAACGGCGGTCACCACGAAGAGGGCAAGCGCTCGAAGCGGCGACGCGTCGCGCCGGTAGGTGCGCCGGAGGAGCGTGGCGCCGAGGATGGGCTCGGCGACGTTCGCAAGCGCAAAGCCGAGGGCCATCCCGACCGTCTGGCCGTGCTGCAGGTCGACGGCTATCTCGGCGCTCGCGACGACCGCGATCAAGACCGGCCAGTGCCGTCGCTCGGTGAGCACGAACGCGGCGAGCGTCACGCCCGCCGACGGGAAGAACGCGACGCCGGCGGCGGGAGCGCGAAGGAACCAGAAGGGCAGCTCCGCGCCGAGCGCGTAGAGACCACCGACGACCAGACCGAGTCCGACCAGCCTTGTCGCTGTACTCGGCCTGCGGAGACTCGATGCGACGTTCGTTTCCGTCGTCCTGTCCCTTCTTCGCCTCCACGACCACGGTAGCGGCGGCAACACAGGGCCGACCAGGACGACACGTCTGACGCCCTTAACGACGCGCGCCTCGTACCGCAGCGACATCACCCCTCAGGGGGATGCCTCTTCGCCGCGACCCGCGTATAACCGTCACGCGACAATCGAAGGTCTGTGTCGCCTTCGCGTTCGCGAGCAGTCGACGTGGGAAGCGCTCCGTCAACCGACCGCCAGGTTCGGCCGGAAACCCCCCGGTACCGGCCCCGGGGGCGCAGACTCCGCATTGGCCGCAATGCGGACGCGGGGGCGGCACGGGCCGAGACTGGGGCAGAAAGGGAGCGGGCAGGGCACGTGCGCGATGGGACCGACGAGTTCAGTCACGAGCTCGCCCGGCGTCGACAGCAGGGACTCGTCGAGCTCACCGCGATGTATGTCGAGCGCCGGCAGGAGTACCGCACGACCGTGACGGAAATCTGTCAGGCGCTCGGCGTGGGCCGGCGCACTCTCGAGTACGCGTTCCGCGACGTGCTCGGGACGAGCCCCAGGGCCTACTTCATCCACTGCGCGCTGGAGCGCGCTCACCACAAGCTTCAGGTGTCGACGCCGGCTGACCACACGGTCACCGAGGTCGCAACGGAGTTCGGCTTTTGGCACCTAGGCCGGTTCTCGGTGACCTACAGGGCGACGTTCGGCGAGACGCCGTCGGAGACCCTGCGGGCCCTCGCCTGACTGGCGCGCACGCATTTGGTCGTGCGGGTACCGGCAAATGTCGCGGAGTTCGAGGCTCAAAAGGCGCGCATCCTCGGATCGTGATCGCCCCGATCGAGTTCGCCGGTCCGCGACTCGCCAGATGTTGCCAGCTACGGTTCATTCGAGCGCGGCGGACGCAACGACGTCGAGCGGCCGAAAGGGAGGGAGTGGCACATGGCGACGAGAAGGGCAGGACCTGTTGCGCGGGACGAAGCCAGCGACCTCTGGTGGGTGTTCCTCGTCACCGGCATCATCTGGCTCTGGGCCTCCATTGTCGTGCTGCGCTTCGACAACCGGTCGATCACCGCGGTCGGCATCATCCTGGGAGTCGTCTTCCTCGGCGCTGCCGCCAACGAAGCGATGATCGCTGTCCTGGGCGTGGGTTGGCGATTGGCCCACTGGTTGCTCTCGGCGTTCTTCGTACTCGGTGCGCTCTGGGCGTTCATACGTCCCGAGGACGCCTTCTGGGCGCTCGCATCCGTGCTCGGCTTCGTGCTTATCATCAAAGGCACGATCGACATCGGTGAAGCCGTGGCGACCAAGCCCGTCAATGACCTTTGGTGGCTCCTGCTGGTTGTCGGGATCCTCGAGGTCTTCCTGGCGTTCTGGGTGTCGCAGCAGTTCTACCCGGCACGTGCACAGCTCTTGATTCTCTGGGTCGGGTTCGCGGCGATGTTCCGGGGCATCACCGAGATCGCGCTCGCGTTCCGCCTACGCAAGGCCTAGCGAATCGATAAGCGACGGAAACGGAGGGAAAGGTGACGCTCGCAGAGGATTCCGGATCGGGACAGGTCTTCCTGTCCATCCTCTATTTCTTCCTGTTCTTCATCTGGATCTGGTTGCTCATCGTCGTCTTCGGAGACATCTTCCGAAGCCGCGATCTCGGAGGGATTGCCAAGGCCCTCTGGGTGGTCTTGTGATCGTGCTGCCATATCTCGGTGTGTTCGTGTACTTGATCGCGCGTGGCCACAAGATGGGTGAGCACGCGGCCGAAGCGGCACAAGCGCAGCGCGACTACATCCGCAACGTGGCGGGGTCGGCACCGAGCAGCGCCGACGAGCTCGCCCGACTGGCCGACCTGCGGAATCAGGGGGTCATCTCCGAGGAGGAGTTCCAACGGCTGAAGGCCAAAGTCGTCTCCTCCTGACGCGAGCAGCCCGCGCCGGTACCTGTTGAGCTCAGCGCACGACGCCCTCGCGCAGCAAGCCGAGTTGGTCGAAGACCGAGAGTTCGTCCCAGTACTGGCGCAGTGAGCAGATCCGGTCGCCACGAAACTCCGCGACCGTGATGCCGTTCAGCGTCACGCGCACACGTGTCGGCTCGACGACCTTTCCGCCGGCGACCTCCAATGGACCGGTATGCGTCATGCTGACATTCCACTCCACGCATGCGTAATCGCCGCCGACTTCGAGGGGCGAGACCTCCAGCTCGATGGCGGAGAAGGAATCGTCCCGACGCTCCAGCTCGACCATGAGCTCGCTCAGTGAGGCAGTCGCCATGGCCGGCGTCCATGCACGCACGTCGTCGGTGTAGATGTCCGCTGCGACGCGGCGGTCTTGCTCGATGCCGGCGTGAAGCGCCTGCACGAGGGTCGCTGCACGCCGAGCGTTCGACGTCATGTCGCGTCATCGTGGAGCTCGAGAACCTTGGCCTTGGCAGCTGAGAACTCGTCGTCCGTCAGCACCCCGGACTGATGGAGCGCCGCGAGCTCCTTCACCTCGGCCAGCGGGCCACGACCAGACGGGGTGACGCGGCGCGTTGACGCGTACGCCTGCCGGAGCTGCTGGTTGTACGCATCCTGTTGTTCGCGACTCCTGGGTAATGCGTACGGCATATAGGTCTGACGAGGGCGGAGGAGGAAGAGCACGCGTCGCTACGGCCCGTTCACGACGCGAGGATCTTGGCCTTCTGCGCTTCGAATTCGGCGTCGGTGAGGATGCCCTGTGCCTTGAGGTCGGCCAGCTCCTTCAGCTGTGAGACGGTGTCGGGCGCGGCGGCCGGCGCCGGTGGAGGCGCTTGCGCGTACTGCTGTTGCGCGTACTGCTGTTCTTCTTGCTGAGCCCAACGGTTGGCCTGCCGGCGCGAGACGCGATTCGAGACCGCGGTCGCGGTTCCGGCGACGACCGCCGTGCGGGCGACACCTCGTAGGAGTCCGGGCATCGGTCATGTCCTCCTTCGCTGATTACGTGTCGGTCGCGTCGAGAGACGCAGCGAGCGCGTCGTGCGGGATGTATCCGGCAGCGACGAGCTCCGCGCCACCTCGCCGCATCGCCTGCGTGAGCGGGGTCGCCCACCGGTTCTCGAAGATGAGGACTGCGGCCGACGATCCAGGGTCGATGACCGATTCGGCGTCGGCCAGGTCGCTGCTGTCGAGTAGCCCCGAGGACGCGCCCTCGAAGACGGCAAGGTCAAGCTGGCCGTCGTGATCGATATCGCTCAGCTCGATGGCTCGGATCGAGCCGTCCGTGTCGCGCGTGACGAACACGAGGTCGAGGATGCGGATCAGGCCTCGGTCGACGAGATCGACGAGGATCGGGAATCCTTCGCCGGTCATCTTGTTCCCGGGAAACTGAACGATCAGATAGCTGATCGGTCCCATCGCATCCGGTTGGTCCGGCATTGCCTGACCACCCCCTTCTGATCGAAGTCGAGCCGTGGCGATGAAAGTTTCGCGCAGGACGCTCGAGGTTTGTACTGCGGCAAAGCGAATTACGCGAAATGTGCGAGCCGCGCCAGGCGACGTCCCGACACGAGCGCGCGAACGAGGACCTTGAGGCAGTGATCGTCAACTCTCCTGCCGCGCTGGGTTGGCGGGGAGGAGCCAGGCCGCCGCCAGACCGATGAGGCCGATGATGGCGAGAGCGAGCATGGCGAAGACGTACGCCCGGTTGCCCGACGAAACCGCGGCGACCAGGATGGTGCCGGCGATCGCCGTGCCCAAGGACGAGCCGAGGTTGGAGACGCTCCGCGAGACCCCGGAGATCTCGCCCTGCTGCTCCTCGGGGAAGCTGGACTGAACGACGTTGACCGAGGGCGTCAGCATGACCCCGACGCCCAACCCGATGAGGAGAAGTCCCGGCGGGAAGGCGAACACGCTGGGCGAGACCCTGACGGAGGCGATCAAGAGGACGATTCCCGCGATCGTGCCGATGAAGCCGGCCACGATCAATGTCCGCTGGGCGAACTTGCGGGCGAGGCGCTCCGCGGCAAGCGACGACACCAGAATGCCGACAGTCGCCGATGTGAAGACCAGGCCGGTCTCGATGGCGTTGTAGCCGCGCACGATCTGCAGAAAGACAGATACGACGAAGGACACTCCCAGGAGCATGAGCCACTGGATGTTCTGCGTCACGAGGCCGAGATTGCTCGTGCGGTTCCGAAAGAGGCTCGTGGATAGCAACGGTTCCTTCCCCGCTCGCTCTACGGACCTGATGTAGAGGAAGAACCCGACAAGGAACGCTCCGCCCAAGGCAAGGAAGACCGCCGTCAAGAGAGCGTTGGTGTCGGCCTCGAGTATGCCGATGACGACGAAGACCATCCCGAGCGCGGACAGGATCGCGCCGACCAGGTCGAAGGGCCGCGTCGGGTCAGGCTCGACAGGGTCGACGATCGAGCGGCTGAGGAAGAGGATCGTCACGATGACCGCCGCTTGGAACAGGAACGCCACGCGCCAGCTGATCGCGGTGGTGATCAGACCCCCGATCAACGGCCCCGTCGCGGCGCCGACGCCGCCCATCCCGCTGATCAGGCCGAAAGCCCGAGCACGTGACGTGAGATCGGTGAAGATCATGGTCGTGAGGATGTAGACGGGAGGAATCAACAGGGCGGATCCGACACCTTCGAACAGGGAGTTGCCGACGAAGAGAACCCCGATACCCGGTGCGATTGCACTCATGAGAGCGCCAACCCCGTATACGGCGAGACCCATGATGAAGCAGCGCTTGCGTCCCCAGCGATCGGTCAACTTGCTGCCGGCGATCATCAGCGCCGCCATCACGAGCAGGAACATCGTGATCGTTGTTTGCACACCCTTCACGGTGGTGTTCAGGTCCTCGCTGATGTCGTTGATCATCACGTTCATGTTCGAGCCCGCGAAACTGCAGATGAACTGGGCGAGCGCGAGCGGTACGAGCGTCGCTCGAGGAGAGACTGCGCGCTTTCCGATTGTGAGATCGTCAGCCACCTGGCGCGGTTCCCCGGCTAGACGACGTCGACGCGGCCGGCGCCGTGGTCGAGCTGGTAGTCGAGGTTGATCGCAGCGTTGATCAGTGCAAGGTGGGTGAACGCCTGCGGGAAGTTCCCGAGCTGTTCACCGGAGAGCCCGATCTCCTCCGCATACAGGCCGACGTGGTTGGCGTAGGTGAGCATCTTCTCGAACGTGAGGCGCGCCTCGTCGAGCCGACCTGACCGCGCGAGGGCGTCGACATAGAAGAAGGTGCACAGCGAGAACGTCCCCTCGGATCCTTGCAGGCCGTCGGGGGACGCCTTGGGGTCGTACCGGTAGACGAGGCTGTCCGAGACGAGGACCCTGTCCATGGCCGACAAGGTCGACTGCCACTTCTCGTCGGTCGGAGCCACGAAGCCGACCAGTGGCATGAGGAGCAGCGAGGCGTCGAGGACGTCGCTGCCCTCGTACTGCACGAATGCCTTCAGGTCGTCGTTCCAGCCTTTGGTCATGATCCACCGGTAGATCTCGTCCCGCTCCTTCGTCCACCGGTCGAGGTCGGCGGGGCGGCCGTATTCGGTCGCCAACCGGATGGCGCGGTCGAATGCGACCCACTCCATGAGCCGGCTGTATGTGAACGGCCGGCGACCGCCGCGGGTCTCCCAAATGCCCTCGTCGGGTTCGTCCCAGTGCTCGCACAGCCAGTCGACGATCCGCACGATGTGTCTCCAGCCCCGGTCGCCGATACCCAAGGCGGCTTTGTTCGCGAAGTAGAGGGAGTCCATCGCCTCGCCGTAGATGTCGAGCTGGAGCTGGTCGGCGGCGCCGTTCCCGATCCGCACCGGACGCGAGCCCTCGTACCCTTCGAGATGTTCGAGATCCTCCTCCTCGAGGTCCGGGCTGCCGTCGACGCGGTACATGAGCCGAAGAGGTGCGTCACTATCGGCTCCCTGTTCGATCGCGTTCCGTAGCCAGAACGCGAGGCCGGCGGCTTCGTCGGTGAACCCGAGGCCCAGCAGGGCGTACACGGAGAACGACGCATCGCGCACCCAGGTGAAGCGGTAGTCCCAGTTTCGCTCGCCCCCGACCTGCTCCGGCAGCCCTGCGGTCGGAGCGGCAACCAGCCCGCCAGTCGGGGCGTAGGTCATGAGCTTGAGGGTGATGGCCGAACGACCCACCGCCTCACGCCACCGACCGCGGTACGTGCTCTGATGCAACCATCGTTTCCAGAAGTCGACCGTGTTGGCGAAGGCAGCCGCCAGCTCGCCGTGGCCGATCGTGCTGGCGACGCCGCCGGACTCGAGCAGCATGCCCTTCAGGTCCCCGGCACCGACGGTGAACCTCGCCCGGACGTCCTGGTCGTGCTGTTCGATTGGATCCGTGCTGACGAGGTTCAACGTCAGCGACGGGCTCTCGAAGACTGCGCTCGTGCCGTCGAGACGGGTCTTGTGCGTCTGACGCCCGTAGTCGAATCGCGGTTCGACTCGAGCCTCGAGCTCGACTTGCCCTCGAATCCCGCGAACCGCCCGGACGAGGCGGTGATGGTCGGTCTCGGCGCCGGGGTTCTCGATCGGCATGAAGTCGACGACCTCGGCCACGCCCGCCGGTGACAGGTGCCGCGTCACGAGAACGGCCGTGTCGGGCAGGTACATCTGCTTCGTGACATGGCCCGTGCCCACCGGTGCGAGCGTGAAGCGTCCACCGCGGGCGTGGTCGAGGAGTGACGCGAACACGCTCGGCGAGTCGAAGCGTGGGCAGCAGAACCAGTCGACGGTGCCGTCGGTTGCAACGAGCGCCGCAGTCTGCAGATCGCCGATCAGGCCGTGATCGGCAATGGGGGGATAGGTCGGCATCGTGTGGTCTCCTCTCGAGGGCGCGCCACCAGTCTGCGTCAGCTCCCTGCAATTGTCATCAGCTCGGGAGGGGAATCGCGAAAGCTTTTGCGACTGGTCTGGATCATTGCGCGAATCGGATAGTCGAGCTAGCTCCGCGCGTTCACGATGATCACCGTGGCATTGCGGCTTGGGGACGCGCGGCAATCGCGAGGTTTGAGACCTCCCCCGGTGCCAGTCATCGGCTTCGCGTTGGCCTTGGCCGTATGGATGGGACTCGAGCTCGGGTGGCGGCTGAGGCGGCTGCGGGCCCGGATTTCCTAGTCGGCAGTGAGAACGAAGAGCATCCAGGCGATGCGAAGCCGACCGCAACCCTCGGAGAAAAGTAGACGCCGTAACTGGAGGTGGGATGGAAACAACCCGGGTTGAAAAAGCGGGTACCGGCTGGATCGCGTACTCCGGTGTGATGCTCATCCTCGTCGGATTCCTCGACATCGTCGACGGGTTGTGGGCAATCGATCGAGCTGACAGCAAGGCCAACGGACTGTTGTACGCCGACAAGCTCGGCGGCTGGGGCTGGTTCTACTTGATCCTGGGAATCATCTTGGTTCTCACCGGCATCGGGGTCTTCTTTCGTTCGCAGTTGGCACGATGGATCGGCGTCATCGCGGCCGGGGTCGCGGTCGTGGCGAACATGCTGTGGGTGTTCGTCTTCCCGATCACGTCGCTGATCATTATCCTGCTGGCCTCGCTGGTTGTTTACGGTCTCGTCGTATACGGCGAACGCGAGCTGACCGCCTAAAGCGGTCCGCGCAGCCATGGCCGAGCCGAACCCGTGCCTCCGGTTGGGGACTTTCCCAACCGGAGGCGCCACGTCTGGCGTCGAAACATTCGCTTCGTGCTGCGCAAAGGCAGTGGTAGGGGCTGATGGCGACTTCGAGCACCAAGAAAATCGTCGAGCTCTCCGATGATGATCTCGAACGGCTGCTGCATCTGGCAGGAGGCGCGGACAGCGTCGAATTGAAACTGACGGTGCCGGAGGTCGAGCACCGCGCGGCGACGTCTGCGCTCGAAATCGACCCGCTCGACGCGCAGATCCGGCAGGTGTTCTTCTTCGACACCCCGGACCTGACGCTCAACCGGCAAGGCATCGTCGTGCGGGCGCGTCGAGTGCAAGGCAGAGCTGACGACACGGTCGTGAAGCTGCGCCCGGTCGAGCCCGACGACCTCCCCGACCATCTCCGCCGCTCGAAGAACCTCGTGGTGGAGGTCGACGCGATGCCGGGCGGATACGTCTGCTCGGCTTCACTGAAAGGAAAACTCAGCAGTACGGATGTGAAGGAAGTCGCGGCCGGCGAGCGGCCGATCCGCAAGCTCTTCTCCAAGGAGCAGCGAGCGTTCTTCACCGACCACGCACCCGGCGGCATCGCGCTGGACGACTTGTCGATCCTCGGTCGGATCACGGTCTTCAAGCTGAACTTCGCGCCGCAAGGGTACGGTCGCAAGCTCGTCGCCGAGATGTGGCTGTACCCCGACTACTCGCGCATCCTCGAACTCTCGACGAAGTGCCCGCCGCCCGACACGCTCCAGACCGCGGTCGAAACGAGGCTGTTCCTGAGCAAGCACGGCGTGGATCTCTCCGGCGAGCAGCAGACGAAGACGCGCACGGCGCTCGAGTTCTTCACGCAGCGCGCCGTCGAATAGCGGTTCAACCATCGCCGGCTTTCCGGAGTCCCATACCCGCCTCCCGGCCCCGGCGTAGGCCCTCCCTGGGGCCATCCGCCGTGGGTTGTCCGCCACTACCCTCCGGCGGTGGCCGAATGGCGTCGCCTCACGTTTGCGCTGACTGCGCTCACGGCGGTCACCGTGGCCGGCACGGTCGGATACGTGGTGCTCGGCTTCGGGCTCCTGGATGCGATCTACCAGACCGTCACCACGGTCACGACCGTCGGGTTCCGGGAGGTCCAGCCGCTCTCGACCGCCGGCAAGATCTTCACGATCGTGCTCATCGTCCTCGGCGTGGGGACGGCTCTCTACACCCTCGGCGTGATCATCGAGACGCTGCTCGAGGGTCATCTGCCAGAAGTGTTCGGGAGGCGCCGCATGGAGCGCAGGATCACCGGCATGAAGGATCACGTGGTGGTGTGTGGTTGGGGACGCGTCGGCAAGGCGATCGTTCGAGACCTCGTGGCAATGGGCGGACGCGCCGTGATCGTCGACAACGACGCCAGCCGGCTCGAAGGCCTGCCCCATGCCTTCGTGCTCGGCGACGCCACCGACGACGAAGTTCTCGAGCGGGCCGGCGTGCGTCGAGCGCGCGCCGTCGTGGCTGCGCTCGACACGGACGCCGGCAATCTCTTCGTGACGCTCAGCGCCCGCGCCATCCGGCCGGAGCTGTTCATCGTGGCGCGCGTGCGCCTCGAGGAGAACGAGGGCAAGCTCCGACGGGCGGGCGCCGACCGAGTCGTGAACCCGCAAAGCATCGGCGGCGCGCGCATGGCGGCGTTCGTGGTGCAGCCGTACGTGACCGAGTTCCTCGATGTCGTGATGCACGAGCGGGACATCCAGTTCCGGCTCGAGGAGATCCCGGTCCCGGAGAGCTCTCCGATCGAGGGGTGCAGCATCCGAGACGCCCACGTGCGGGACCGCACGGGCGCGCTCGTCCTCGCCCTGCGCGACAAGGACGGCTCGTTCACCACGAATCCCGCGCCGGAGACTGAGATCCGGGCCGGCCAGGTGATCATCGCGATCGGCACGCCCGGTGATCTGCAGAAGCTCGAGCACTTGGTCGCCGGCGGCGCACCTCGCGTGCCTCTCTGATGCGCCGCGCTCGCCGCTTCCGAACCTCGACCGATGAGTTCTGCACGCCTGCGCCGTCGTAGCTGAGTGAAGGGAGACTCCGATGCCGAAACTCCGGGTGCACAACTTCTCCATCTCACTCGACGGGTACGCCGCGGGGCCCGACCAGAGCGTCGACAACCCGCTCGGTGTGGGCGGCACGCGACTGCACGAGTGGGCGTTTGCTACCCGTAGCGGCCGAGCCACGCACGGCATGGAGGGCGGCGCCGAAGGCGTCGACGACGACTTCGTCGCGCAGGGCGACACCGGCATCGGCGCCACGATCATGGGACGAACATGTTCGGGCCGATCCGCGGGCCATGGGGTGACGGCGAGTGGAGGGGCTGGTGGGGGGACAACCCGAATGGCTGTGGATCAGCCCAGATCGGACCCGAATCACAACCACGGCAGCACATCAAACGAGAGCGACCTCAGATGCTCTGTAACGATCGAGTCGTCTCGACCTTTACGGGCGATACTCGACTCCTGCCTCTCACAGGACCGCGTACGCGACCGCGTCCGCCAGGGACCTGTGCAGCCGATATGAGCCACCCGCGAGGTCGTCGTTCTCGTCATCCGGCGAGGGGTCCAGAAGTCGTACGCGTGGCCGGCGTCATCGAGGTTGAGGTAGCGACGAGTGTCGCGATGCTTGTAGAGGTGGATCCTCAGCCTACTGCGCGTGTTCCACACCGCGCCCATGTACATGAACTCGCACTCGTGGAACGACGGAAGCGCGTGGCTCTGTCGTGCCAAGCGCGCGACACCTTCGAGCGGCCGCCACTCCGTCTCCTGTGGGAACTGCATCCCGTGTCTTGAACGGTCGTCGCAGCATCGGTCACCGCTTCTCTGCGACTGGCGCGCGAGTTAGGTGGGCGTACCCTCCGTCGACAGGGCTCATCAGAGACCATCCCTCCGCCGCTCGACGGTCAAGGTCGTCGGCCAGGAGCCGGAGCGACGTGGACAGCTGGGCAATCGATGCGGCTCCTTCGAAGCAGTACTTCTAGAGCACATCGTTGTTCTCGTCGTCCCACCCGTCGCCCTCGTCGGCGAAGCCCTCGAGAACGGGTGCGTCGAGCTCATGGCCAGGACCCCGGTCGGCGTCGGAATCGTAGGGATCGGGCATGCTGCCTCCTCGGGGTGAAATGGAAGGGCCTCCCGGCTGGGAGGCCCTTGGAAGCACACGCTTCGATTGGTGGCGGGGCGGGATTTGAACCCGCGACCTTCGGGTTATGAGTCACGCCGGGCAGTGTCCAGCAGGACCACACCTGTGTGCTTCAGTCCGCTTACCTGCGCATTCGCGGTGCTGACGGTCCACCGAGTCCGGTCCGTTCCAGCGCTTTGTCACCATTCGGGTTGCAAGATGGTTGCAAGCCATCGGCCGGTCCGAATCCCGGGACGCTCCTTTGAACGTCGAATTGAATGTCGATCGCGCGTGACGGCCAAGGACCATAACGGATCGCTGGAGCCGACCCCGAGGAGGGTGAGGTCGGCCGAGCCGCTCAAGACGCTCTGTGACCGACATCAGGCGTCGGACCGAACATTGCGATCGCCCGCGGTCTTGCGGAGCTGAGCCGCGAAACCTGGTCAGCCTCACAAACACCTCATCAAGTCCGCTTCAGTGGGCGCCGTTATGAGCCAGTCGGTCGCATGACGCGCAGCACGGGATGGCCGCGCACGTCTTCGAGCGGGAAGAAGACCCGATGGGTCGCCTGGTCGACGGCTACCGAGTGCGCGCGATCGGCGAGTTTCGTCTGACCGAGCTTGACGAGAGAGGATCCCCGAAGCTCGAAGACCGCGACAATGCCGCTCTCGCTCGCAACGTAGAGGCGACGAAGCTCGGGATCGTATGCCAATACGTCGGGATCTTTGCCGACGGAGTGTGTCAATACCTGTTTCATGGCGGTGAGATCGACCACCGAGAGCCGAGCGTTACGTTCGCAGGCCACGAAGGCGAGGCGGGCAGTCGGTTCGAGATAGATGCCGTGGGCTCCCTTACAGGTCGGGAGATCGACCTGCGCGGTGATGTCTCCTGTTTGCGGATCGAGGCTGACAAGTTGATCGGGTGTTCTCGCGGCGGCGAACACAGCATGCGAGCCCGGGTCATAGGTGACGTTGCCGGTCTCGTCTCCGAGCTTGACCGCTCGTCTCTGCTGTCCAGTCGCCGCGTCGAAGCTGGTCACGCTGCCGGCGTTCTTGTTGGAGACGAATACGGCGCGGTCGTCGGGGTCGTAGGCGAGCCCATCTGGGAAATCGCCGGTTGGAGCGTCGAAGCGGATCGTGAGCGCGGAGGCGTCGATGGCAACGACCGTGTCCGTGCTCGTCGCTGACGCGTAAGCGATGCCGAGGTCAGGCACTGCTCGGACGCCGTGGACCCCGGGGATGGCGTGTACAACGCCGGCGACTTGGAGGGTGAGCAGATCGACGACGTCGACTTGGTTGGCGCCGAGGTGGGCGATGAAAAGTCGGTTCCGGGTGGGGTCGATGTCTTGGTAGTCGAAGCGCGATGCAGAACCAGGCAGGCGAACGTCGCGCACGTGCGCGAGGGGCAGGTTGGGTTTCCGGGCGTCGGCCGGACTGGCGGGCAGAACGAGACTCAGCGCCACGACGACGCCGGCGAGGACGATCGCCGGACGGTTCACACGCAAGAGCCTCAGTCTATGCAGGTGTAACCACGGTTGCATTGCAGGCAGCTTCGGTCTTACCGTGGGTGTGTGCCGGGTCGCCTGGAGTGGGTGCTGCTCGCCTACCGGATCCCTCGAGAGCCCTCGACGCCCCGGATCTCGGTGTGGCGCAAGCTCCGCCGCCTCGGCGCGGCCCAGCTCGGCGACGGGCTGGTGGCGCTGCCGAACGACGCCCGCACCAAGGAGCAGCTGGAGTGGATCGCCGACGAGGTCCTCGAGGCCGGCGGCGAGGCGACGCTGTGGATCGCGTGGGCGGGCTCGGCGGGCCAGGAACGCACCCTCGCCTCGACCATGGCTGCCGCGGTCGCGGAGGAATACCAGGCCGTGATCGATGCAGCCGACGCCGCGAACGGTGAATCGCAATCGGCGCAGCGACGGGTCGCGGCGCGACTGCGGCGTGAACTGCATCGGCTCGCCCAGCGCGACCACTTCCCGCCTCCGGAACGCGAGAAAGCACACCGCGCCGTCGAAAGGCTCAGGGCGGGCGTGGAGGCGTCGCGATGAGGTGGGCGACGCGCGCCGGGTGCCACGTCGACCGGGCGGCGTGCGCGTGGCTGATCCGACGTTTCATCGATGCGGAGGCGCAGTTCGTCTTCGTCGATGACCCCGACGAGGTCCCGGAGGGCGCGACGCCGTTCGACATTCGGGGCGCCGACCTGTCGCATCACGGCGGCGACTGCTCGTTCGAGACGATGCTGCACCGCTACGGCCTGGACGACCCGGTGCTGTGGGATCTCGCCCGTATCGTCCACGAAGCCGACTTGGCCGACGACCGCTTCGACGCGCCAGAAGCGCCAGGTCTCGACGTGATCTGCCGCGGGTTGACGATGGTGCGCGGCGATGACGACGTCCTCGCGATCACCGGGCCTCTCTTCGACAGCCTGTACGAGTACCGGCGGCGGGCGCTCCTGTTGGGCAAGGACCCGGCATGACCGGCATCGAGGAGGCCAGCGCATGATCGCCTGTCTGCGCACTGTCGCCGTGCCACCGGAGCAACGCCAGGACTATCTGGCCTGGATCCGCGAGGGCCGCGCTGTCCGCGAAGCGCACGGGATCCTCGCCGAGCTCGTGCTGGAACCGAGCTCGGGCGACGGTGAGACCGTGGTGCTCACGATCTGGCCGAGCCACGAGGTCTTCGACGCCTGGATCGCCACACCCGAGCGCGACGAGCTCACCGTGTCAGAGATGCACCAAGCCGTCGAGTACCGGCCGATCACCCGCTACGACGTCGCCGGCGGCTACCTGAACCTGACCGGCCTCGCCGACCACGAACCGACCAGTCCCAACCAGGAGGACCTCCCATGAAGTGGGTGACTCGCGCCCGTCCCAAGACCGACCGCATCGCCTGTCCCTGGCTGATCCGCCGCTTCATCGACGCCGATGCCGAATTCCTCTATATCCCCGCCGACCAAGTGCTGGATGTCGCAGCGCGAGAGGGCGCGCGCTCGTTCGACGCCCCCGGCGCTGAGTTCACCCACCGCGGCAACCAGTGCAGCTTCGAGGTCCTCATCGACGACTTTCACCTCGGTGGCGACCCCGCCGTCGCGCGACTGGCGCGCATCGTGCACGCCGCCGACATCGAAGCCGAGCTGCACACCGACCCCGCCGGGCCAGGACTCTTGGCGATCGGACTCGGCGGCCTCGACGTCGAGGACGACGACCACCGGCTGCTCGAACGAGCCACCTTCGTCTACGACGCGCTCTACGCCTGGTGCGCCAAGAACGTCGCCGCCCAGCCGGCATGAGCGACCATCTCGGCTACGACGACCTGCGCGCCGACACGGTCCGACAGGTGGCCAAGCTCATGGCCGCAGCCGCCATCACCGCCCCGAAGTCCGGCGGGCAGCTGTTCCTGCAGGGCAAGCACCTCTTCGTCGAGACCGTCATCGTTGACGACCACGACACCCTTGCCCGGCTCGCGAACTGGATGCGCGCCCGGGGCAAAGAGCGACGAGAGAACATTTGGTTCCGCGACGCTGACGTCGCCGACGCGATCGACGCGACGCTGTTCGTCGGCCTCGCCGACTGGTACCCGCCCAACTACGACTGCGGCGCCTGCGGCTACGCCACCTGTGCCGAGTTCCTCCACGCCACCAAACAACTCCACGACGACTCGGCCGAGCTCGAGTTCGCCGGACCGCAATGCAACCTGCGCGATATCGACCTCGGCATCGCTGTCGGCTCCGCCGCCAAGACCGCAGCGATCCATTCCGTCGACTGCCGCTGCCAGACGCGTATCGCCGTCGCTGCCCGCAAGCTCGGTGTCATCCGCGCAGAAATCGCCGTCGCCCTGTCCCTCTCGCTCACTCACAAGTCCGTCGGCTTCGATCGCAAGATGCCCGAAGTCGACTTCGACGCCCTCGACCTCCCGCCGACGAACACACTCCCGATCGGCGTCGAGGGTGCCGCCCGCCTGGGCGGAGCACGCAACCGTCAACAACCTCGGCGTCCGCTCACGGACACGGCGACCAACGACCGCCGCTAACGCGCCACGACCACTGCCCAGGAGGAAGCCGCCGGCATGCCATCTGTTGCGATCACCGTGTTCGAACCGAGCGAGATCGTCTGGACCGCGTTGGTCGCAGCCGCCATTGTCACGGCGGTCTTCGCGGCGCGACGGGCGATCCGGACACCGCCGCGACTCGTGGCAGCCGCCGTCGGAACGCTCGGCGGGTGGTTGGCTTGGAACTTCACTCTGCACGCCACGCACTCCAGCGGTTTCGACGTCGACGCCCCTTTCACCGCGGTCAGCTGGCAGGACGCCGGCAGTGGTGTGCTCGTCTTCGTCGCTGTTGTGCTCCTGCTCGGGTTGATCGTCGATCGAGATCAGCCTGCCGGGCGCGTCGTCGCCATGGCGGCGACCGCGGGCATCACAGCACTCATCTTCGACATCTTCGTCCTCTAAGGAGGTTGCCATGGCAATCGCATCGACGGTCTACGCCGCCTGTCTCTGTCTCGTCATGCTGTTCTCCATGCGGACGGTGCTGCGATTCGACCTCTGCACCGAATTCGGCCCCATCGGCCATTACGCAGCCAAAGCGACGTGCTACGCGCTCTCTGTCATCTTCCTGATCGGTTTCATCGTCGAAACCGGACGCCTCGTGGCGGCTGTTTGAGCGGCTCGGCGGGGCAACCGGACGCGCTGCTGTCACCGTGAGCTCCATGGCGCACCATCGCGGCGCGGTCGCACTCGTCCTCGGCGTCTGCCTGCTGATGGCAGCGTGCTCGTCGTCGCACCCCAATACCTCGCAGTCCTCCCGTTCACGACGAGTGCGGCCGACGCCGCCGTCCAACTCGACGAACATCTACGCCGCGGCCGGCAAGGACATGCTCAGCCCGGCCGTAGCCGGGATCCCCTACCGCCTGTACGCGCCCGACAGCGGCGGCGACGGCGTCGACGTCATCGATCCGACTGCCGGCAAAGTGCTCGACCACTACAAGACCGGCCTCAACCCGCAACACGTGGTCCCGTCCTGGGACCTCAAGACGCTCTATGTCACCAACGACCTCGCCAACACGCTCACGCCGATCGACCCCATGACGGGCAAACCCTCAGGCCTGGACATCGCGGTGGACGATCCTTACAACATGTACTTCACGCCCGACGGCGCCCGCGCGATCGTCGTGGCCGAAGCCCAACAGCGCCTCGACTTTCGCGACCCGCACACGTTCGCCCTCACCAAACAAGTGCCCGTCGATTGCAAAGGCGTGGACCACGCCGACTTCTCCGCCGACGGCGCCTACCTGATCGCGACCTGCGAGTTCTCCGGCAAGCTCGTCAAGGTCGATCTCCGGACCGAAACCGTCGTCGGCTATCTCGAAATCGGCGGGTCACCCCAAGACATCAAGCTCGACCCGCAAGGCCGAATCTTCTACGTTGCGGGCGCCGCGTCTGGCGCCGGTGAGACGAGCGGATCACGCTGGGGTGCTGCGGCTGTTGGCCGAGCGCAACACCGATCTGGGTCGGGCTCGGAACCGGACTGCGTGCCGGCTGCATGCCCTGCTCACCGAGCTCGTCCCCGGCGGGATCCCCAATGAAATCAAGGCCGCCAGCGCCGAGCGGCTCCTCGCCAGCGTGCAGCCCGTGAGCCCGGTGGAGGTCGCTCGCCACGCCCTGGCCCTCGAGCACCTCGACGACCTCCCGTCGATTCGATGACCAGATGCGCGCCTCCAAGCAGCGCATCGCGGACGCGATCGCCGCCTCGGGCACGTCGCTCACCGAGCTCTTCGGCGTGGGACCGGTCGTCGCCGCGATGCTCCTCGGCTACACGGGTGACGTCGCCCGCTTCACCAGCCGGGACCGTTTCGCCGCCTACACCGGCACCGCTCCGATCGAGGTGTCCTCGGGCGGGCGGATCACCCACCGGCTCTCGCGGCGCGGCAACCGGCAGCTCAACCACGCCATCCACATCGCTGCGATCACCCAGATCCGCTTCGCGCACTCGCCGGGCCGCGCGTTCTTCGAACGCAAGGTCGCCGAAGGCAAGACCAAAAAGGAAGCCGTGCGCGCGCTCAAGCGGCGCATCAGCGACGCCATCTACCACCAGCTCGCCCTCGACGCCCGCATCACGGGCCCGGCAGGGCAAGCGGGGACGACTCGTCAATCCAGCGTGGCCGGCTCCACACCCCGACGGCCGGCTCTTCGGATCAGCCACTCCCGGACCCCAACCAACGCTAGAACCCGTCGTGTCCCTCCGAGAACGCCGAAGTCATCGCGCCCTCGAACACGAACAGCAAGCACCAACGGGTCTTGACAACAAAGAGGAAATCGATATGTGCGCGCCGACTCGAGGTCGGGAGCGTCGTTCTGGCGCGACGTTCTGTACTGCGACCATGAGCGCGGATTGGCAGTTCTGGGCGCCCTGCATCGAGTCGCCTCAGCATGCCGCTGGCCCGGCTACGCAGCGCTCGACCAACGAAGTCGGTGTTGGACCGTTGCAGCCGTCGCGGTCGATGATTCCAGCGGACGAGGGATACTCGACCTTGGCTTATCACTCGCGTACGACCCTGAGGGAGTTGTTGTGGCGTACGAGCGACAGCACGGCGAGGGCAACGTCCCGCTCATCCACATGTCGTTACTGGCCCACGCTCCTGAGCGCGTCGGGGCGCTCCGGCTGGCGCTGTCGTCGGTCGTGCAACCGTCCTCGTCGGTGCTGGACGCGGGATGTGGGTCGCTTGGGATTCTGGCCATCATGGCGGCAAAGCTCGGCGCCCGACACGTCGTCGGCGTCGATTTCGGTCGGCTCGGTGTGGCGCGGGCACTGGCGCAAGAGAACGGCGTCGCGGACCGAGTTCGGTTCGTCGAGTGTGATCTGGCCGACCTCGACGATTCCGTCGGGACCTTCGACGTGATCGTTGGGATGATCTACAACAACGATCCGAAGCGCGACCTTCCCCAGCAGCAGCTCATGTCCGCGCTTGTCCAGCGCTTCGGTCACGCCGACACAGCGATCATCCCGGACACCGTGCGCTACACGGTCGCCGCCTACGACTCGACCACCTCGGACACGACTGGCTACACGCGCCAAGGAGACTGGGAGGACAACATCCGCCGGGTTGAGGGCCAGACCGGGGTGACGTTCTCGGTGGCGCGGCGGCTCGTCGACCGGGAATGGTGGAGTCGACTCGGCCGCGACGTGCCATGGCTTTCGCAGGGAAGTCTCACCGCTCGCTTCGGATATCCGGATCGGCGCTCCCTTAGGCTGCTCACCGCAAGAGAGCTTTTCACCCAGATCGACTACACGAACCCGAGGACCGCCTCGACATATCCGCCCTCGGTGACCCTTCCGGTGAGCCAACCGGGCCGAGTGGACACGACGATCTGGTGCCAGGACCTGATGTTCGGTGATCAATTGATCCGCAGTACCGAGACCACGTATCCCACTGCGCCGCACGCGGATGTCCAACCAGGGGACGCGGCGATCCTCTCGACCGGTGTCGAATGGGGCGAGGCCCTCCCCCTGACGTTGCGTCGCGACAGCCGGGCTGAGTGAGTGCGGTGCTCGATTAAGGGCTCCGCCGAGGGGCCGGCGCCTGTCGGCTCGGCTCCAGATAAGCGGCTCCGAGGACCTGGTGTTCAGCCCTCGCGGTTGGCCGCGACGCCGTGGGTCGGCTGGTCGCCGTTCGGTGCCGCTGGGAACTCGATGAGGACATCGAGCCCGCCTTGTGAGCGGGCGTTGAGCGTCAAGTGCGCGTCGTGGACTTTGCTGACTGCGTCGACGATGGAGAGTCCGAGGCCGGAGCCGTTCGGGAAGTCGTGGCTTGTGCGTGTGCCACGGTGGAACCGTTGGGTGAGTCGGTCGACGTCGTGCTTGCGAATGATCGGGCCGCTGTTGGTGATGTGAAGCGTGGTCGTGTGATTGTTCGTGCCGGCGGCCATTGCGATGAACCCGGATGGAATGTTGTAGCGGATTGCGTTGTCGACCAGGTTGCGGGCCAGTTGCTCCAGCAGCGTACGGTCGCCTCGCACCCAGGCCGGTTGGAGGCTCAGGTCTAAACCGAGCTCGTTGTCCTCGGCCTGGGATGCGGTGCGCTCGAGCGCGGAGCGGGCGATTGCGGCAAGGTCGACGCGGTCGAGGCGTACGACGGCGCTGTCGGTGCGGGCGAGGGTGAGCAGGCTGTCGATCAGCCGCTCGGTGCGGATCGTCGACTCGCGAACGACCTGGGCCATGTTCCGCAAGTCCTCGTTCGTTGCGTCGGGGTCGGCGAGGGTGACGTCGACCTCCGTTCTGATGACGGACAGGGGGGTGCGGAGCTCATGGGACGCGTCGGCGACGAATCGTCGTTGCGTGTCGAACGCGGTGTCGAGGCGTTCCAGCATTTCGTCGAAGGTGTCGCCGAGCTCGGTCAGCTCGTCGTGGGGTCCGGGGAGCGCGACGCGTTCGTGCAGGTTTTGGTCCGAGAGCCGTTTGGCGGTGGCGGTCATGTTCTTGACGGGTCGAAGGACCCGCCCCGCCATGTACCAGCCCAGCGCGACGGAGCCCAGTGCCATGGCGCCGAGCGCGATGCCGGACTTCTCCAGCAGCTGATGAAGGCTCTCGTTCACGAATTCCCGCTGCGCGTCGCGGAACAACAGCGCTCGAGAGCTGTCCGGCATCGACGGGGGAGCGACTTGGCGGTCGGCTCGAACCTGGTCAGGTGACAAGCCGAGCCGTCTCGCGACTGCGGCGCGTACTTCGTTGGGCCTGTCAGTCAAGCTGTGGCGCACGAGGAAGTAGTTGAAGGCGAGGAGCACGGTTCCGGCGGCGAGGAACAGCAAGCCATACGTGAGGGTCAATCGAAGGCGAACCGTCAGACCGTGCTTGCTGCGAGGACGCGGCGACGCGTCGCTCGCCGCTTCAGTGCCGTTGGGCGGGCGTCTCATCGGATGCGGTAGCCGGCACCGACGACGGTCTCGATCACCGGCGGGTCGCCGAGTTTTCGCCGCAGGGTCATCATCGTTACTCGAGGGGCGTTCGTGAACGGGTCGGCGTGCTCGTCCCAAGCCCGGGTGAGCAGATCCTCGGCGCTGATGACCGCACCGTCGGCGCGTAAAAGCACTTCGAGCACGAGCAGCTCCTTCGGGCTGAGATCGAGGTTCTGACCGTCGCGGGTGGCCAGCCGGCGGCTGAGGTCCACTGCGATGTCACCGCGGCGTAGCACGGTCGTCACTGGGACGGGCATACGACGGCCGAGTGCACGAAGGCGGGCGACGAGCTCCTCGAACGCGAAGGGCTTGCCGAGGTAGTCGTCGGCTCCGAGGTTCAGACCGTCGACCAGCTCGTCAACTGCTCCGGACGCGGTGAGCATCAAGACGCGCGCGCTGGAAGCCTCGTCTCGCAGCGCTCGGCAGACATCGTCTCCGTGGACGACCGGCAGGTCGCGGTCGAGCACCACGACGTCGTAGTCGACCGTGTTGATGCGGTCGAGGGCCCCGCCGCCGTCGTAGGCGAGGTCGACGGCCATTCCCTCTCGGCGAAGTCCGCGGGCGATTGCGTTGGCCAGGCGCTCCTCGTCCTCGACGATGAGCACGCGCATGCGCTCAGCTTCGCATCCGTTCACTCGTATCGGAGCGCGGCCGCGGGTTCGAGCCCGGCGGCTTGGTTCGCTGGGCCGAGCCCGGCGAGGATACCCACCAGGCCCGAGGCTCCGAAGGCCAGAATCGCGGCGGGCCACGACATGACGGTCCGCTGCGACGAGAAGTGCCGTCGGGCGCCCACGGCCCGGCGGATCCCGATCTCCCGGGTGCGCTCGCGGACCGCGACGAGCATCACGTTGGCGATCCCGATGCCGCCGACCACCAGGCTGATGCCGGCGACCGCGGTGAGCAGGCGTGTGAACGTCGCCGACGACTCCTTGCGTGCCTGCACCAGGCTGGTGGGATCGATGACGAGGAAATCGTTCGCGTCATTGGTGCCCAGCTTGTGGGTGCCGCGGATGGTGTCGGTGACCTGCTGGCCGAATTGCTTCTCCTTGCCCGGCGCCGCCGCCACTCTGATCTGGTTGAGGTTGGGCTCGCTGCTGACGAGGCGCCCCTCCATGGATCCCAGCGGCACGATGAGGTCGTCGTCCGGGTTCAGGAAGCCCACACCGCCCTTCGGCTGGAGCACGCCCACGAGCACGAAGCGCGAGCCGTTCACGTCCACCACGGTGCCGGCACCGTTCGTGGGGTCGACAGCCAGGTCGTCGGCGAGGGTGGCGCCGATGACGGCGACGGGGAGACGCCGAGCGTTGGCGAAGGCGCTGAAGAAGGTTCCCGACCGCAGGTCGAGGCTGTCGATGGACTGGACTTCGGGCGTCGTGCCCTGGACGGCGCTGGTCTGGCTCGTGCCGTTCGCGCTGATGGTGTATTGACCCTGCACGACCGGCGCGACGCTTCGAATCGTCGAAGCGTGCGCCAGCGCTTGTGCGTCGGTCATGGTGATCGGTGTCCCGCTCCCGGCGGCGCCTCGCAGTCCACGCGAGAACCCGCGGCCGCCCGACACCGTGAGCGTGTTGGCGCCAAGCGCCGCGAACTGGTCGTTTACGTCGGCTGCCGAGCCGTTCCCGACGGCGACCAGCGTCACGATCGCGCCGACGCCGATGACGACTCCGATGATCGTGAGCGCCGATCTCGCTGCGTTGGCTTGCAGGCGCCCGAGCGCCAGGCGGACCGACTCGAGGATCATCGGCCGAGCCCGCCGCCGCCACCGCCTTGGCTGCCAGTTCCGCCGCCGCCCCGGCCGCCTCCGCCGCCGAAGCCGCCCGTGCCGCCGCGCTCGCCGCCGAGCCCGCTCGTCGTGGTGGTCGCCGTCTGGGCGGGCGCGATCGTCCCGGTGACCACGACCTCACCGGGCTGGAGGCCGGTGACGATTTCGGTCTGCGAGCCGGTGGTGAGCCCAGTGACGACCGGACGTGTCTGTTGCTTGCCGTTGCTCACGACCTGCACGGTCGGGCTGTTGCCGGTGCCCCGAACGGCGGACGTGGGCACGATCACGACGTTCTGGCGGTTGACGATGTCGATGTGAGCCTGGCCGGTCATGCCGGCGCGCGTGTCGGGCGGGAGTGGCGCCGTCGGGGCCACGGTCACGCTGAGCTGCACCGGGGAGGACGACCCCGCGGTTTGCGTTTGGGTCGCGGTTTGGGTGCCGAGGCCGAGCACGGCTCCCGCCACGTCGGTTCCCGGCGCCGAGTCGATGGCGAGTGTCGCCAGTTGGCCGAGCTTGACGTTGGGAAAATCGGTCTGGCTCACGAGCGCGTTCGCCACCATCGGTCCCACACCGAGGTCCGCGACTGTTGCGCCACTCTGGAGCGTCTGGCCGACGGCGGCCTTCACATCGATCACCGTGGAGCCCGGCGGGTACGACACGAACTGGCTGAGCGACAGACTCCCGGTCTCCGGGAGGCCGTTGTCCACCTGGAAGCGCTCGAGCGCGTTCAGGGTGCGCGACCCGAACGTCCCGTCCGTGTCCTGCTGGGTGTCGTAGCCGGCCGCGGTCAGCGCCTGCTGTAGCGCGTGGATGTCGTCGCCTTGGTCGCCGCTCACGAGGTCCCGGTAGAAGGGAGCCGAGCTCGGGATCCCGTACACGAGGGTGTTGTTGAGTGCAAACAGCTGGACGATGCCGTTGAGCTGCTGACCGGCGACGAGCGGGACCGCGGTAACCACGCCGCCGGCACCACCGCTCCCTTGCGAGGTGGTCCTCGAGCTCGACGACGAGGTCGCGGCCGAGGTGGGCGCTGACAAGGTCGACGTCGACGCGAACTGGAACGTGAAGGACGCGTCGACCGTCTCGGTGAGGTCGCCGCGTTGCGCGGTCGCGGTCTGCAGCTTGTCCCCACTGGCCGAATCATCCCGAGCCAGGAGGTACACGACGACCGCAACAACGACGGCGAGCAGCGCGCTCCCCACGACGACGAGTTGCCTGCGATGGAGGCGGAGTCTGGCCATCGCTGTCACCTCGCGATTTCGGGTCGTTGGTCCGACTCTACGGAGCGACATGTAAGGACGAGATAAGGAACGCGGCCGGCCTTACGTCGTCCTTATCCGACGGTCCGTACTGTCCGCCGTGTGGCTCAGCAGATCGTCAAGCTCTGGGGGCTCGCGCGTACCTACCGACGCGGTGCCGTCACCGTGCCCGTCCTCCAGGATGTGGATCTCGAAGTCGAGCTCGGTGAGTGGGTTGCGATCATGGGGCCCTCTGGTTCGGGCAAGTCGACGCTGCTGAACCTCGTGGGTCTCCTCGATCAGCCTGACGCCGGTATCTACGAGCTCGACGGCGAGGACGTCTCGGATGTGCCAGAAGGTGAGCAAGCTAAGCTGCGCAACGAAAAGATCGGCTTCGTATTCCAGTCGTTCAACCTGCTGCCACGCACCAGTGCGCTCGACAACGTCAGCACCCCCCTGCTGTACGCGCGCGTTCGACGCGCCGAACGGGCTGCCAGGGCGCGGGCTGCGCTGAAAGCGGTCGGTCTCGGCCAGCGCATATACCACGACGCCTCCGAGCTCTCCGGCGGCGAGATCCAGCGCGTCGCGGTCGCGCGGGCTCTGATCAACGAGCCCGCCCTGATTCTGGCCGACGAGCCAACCGGGAACCTCGACGCAGCCACAGGCGAGGAGATCATCGGCTTGTTCGAGCAACTTCACGCCGCGGGCCGAACGATCGTGTTCATCACGCACGAGGCCGAGCTCGCCGAGCGAGCCGACCGGCAGTTCGTTCTCCGAGACGGCCGTCTCGCCGCCGCGTGACCCACACCGAAGGAGCACCATGCCCGACGAAACCAACAATGAGCCCACCGCACCGGAGGCCGGATCAGCCCCTCAGTCTTCCGAACCGCGAGCGGTCCCCATCTACGACCGTCCGGAGCCGAAGAAGGGCCGCGGCCTCCTGATCGGCATCTCAGCCGCCGCGCTCCTGATCGGCCTCGGCGGCGGGTTCGCGCTCGGGCGCGGCACCGCAAGCAGCGGCCCCTCGTCGCTTGCTGACGCCATCCGTCTCACAGCGCAAGGGAAGCTCGCCCGGGGAGACGTCGCGACCGCACTCCGGAGCAGCGGTGGCTTCGGCGCGCTCGGCAACCGCAACGGGCAAGGTCGCGTCGGTGGTGGCGGAGGTGGCACGGCCGGCGGTGGCGGCAACGGTCGCGGCGCCGGTGGAGGCCTCCAAGGCACGATTCAATCGATCGACGGCAACACCCTGACCCTGTCCACGCGCGCCGGAACAGTCAAGGTCACGCTGACCGACAAGACGCAGATCACCAAAACCGCCCCGGGTCAACAAAGTGACCTCGCCCAAGGCCTCCAAGTGCTCGTTCGCCCAGACTTCGCCGCCAGCAGCTCCGACGGCTCGGTATCCGCGGCCAGCGTCGAAGCCAGACCGCAGGGATGACGACAGGCGTCGCGTCTACGCCAACGCGCCGGGCGGCACACCGCCCGTCGTGCCGTCACTCAGGTAGATGCCGTCGCCCCCGCGTCAGTAATCAGTTCAACGCCGACGGCGCATGCGACGCCGACGCACCGCGCCTCGCACCGCGCCACCGCCCGCAGGTTCGTCACCTGCTGGCCGATCGTGCTCCGAGGTGGCACATAACAACACGCCAGACAAAGCTCGTGATCGCGCCAGATCCGGCGATATGCGCCCCCGGCCCCGCTGGGCGTTATTGACACGGCCCCCGCTCCTTCAGAGATGCCTGATGGATGCTGTGTGCGGGCGTTGAGCTTGTGCTCGTAGCGTCCTCGGGTTTCGGTCGGCTGGCTCTCGAACTGCCTGCTGCTCGCTCGTCGGGTTGGCTTTCGAACGAAGCGTCAGCCGGCCGGGTCCGGTCACGGCGTGGCTCGAAAGAGGCGAGCAGCACCTTCATCAGGAGTGCCCGTCGTGGCGTTCACTCGTTGACGAGGAGGACTTCCATGACGGCGATGATCGGGATTGACCCGCATAAGACGACACATATGGCAGTCGCGATCGATGGCGACGAACAAGCCATCGCGCGTCTCGAGGTGAGAGCAGATCGGGCGCAGACGCAGCGGTTGTTGGCGTGGGCGGCGCCGCTGGGAGCGGAACGTACTTGGGCGATCGAGTCTGCTGGTGGGCTGGGCAAGCTGTTGTCCCAGGAGCTGGTCGCCGCGGGTGAGCACGTCGTGGACGTGCCACCCACGCTCGCGGCGAGGGTGCGGCTGATGGGTTCGCAGAAGGCGGCGAAGAACGACGGCAACGATGCGTTGTCGACCGCGATCGCAGGGCTGCGTCATTGTGGGCTCCGGGCGGTGCGCAGCGACGATCACTCGACCGTGTTTCGGTTGCTGGCCGGCCGTTACGACGACCTGATCGGGTTACGCACACAGGCCACGTGCAGGCTGCATGCGGTGATGCGGGAGCTCGTCGCCGGCGGCGCACCCCGCCGATGTGCGCCGCCTCGATCGTGAGCTCGCCGCGGTCAAAACCCGCATCCGAGACGCGGTCGACGCGTCGGGCACCACCTCGTGGCCCTCGCGCCTATGGGCGGAGGCAGTCGTCTGCCAAAACGATGCGCGCGCAACGTTTTGGCGAATTGGCCCATCCGCAGGCGCGAGGGCATGAATCTTAGCGTTCCAAAGAAGGCTCGCCGATAACCTCCGACGCCTCGACGCGGCCGAGTCGAAAGCGTGGCGAGCGTTCGTGGCACGCGTTCGGGAACTCGCCGCCGAGGACTGATCGCCAATAGATCGGGGGGGCGCGCACCCGACGCCCCGCGGGCCCTTTCCTCGCCTATGTCCAGCATCGGGCGTTTACCCGCCTGGACGCGCTGGGGCTAGTTGGTAACGGTGATGTGGTTATTGGGCCGGCGGGCGGCCCGGAGGGCAGGGGCGGTCGTCGACGAGGCAACCGTTGCGGTCCTCGGGTAGGGGTCGAGTGAGCAAGGGCAGACTGACCGCTTCTTCTGCGGGTTTGAGTCGCGCTTCGTTGCGTCTCCATGGTCGCCGTCCATTGTCGGACCGTCGGCCTGGCCCTGGACGACGCCGGTTGTTGCGTGCACGCGGTCCACCGTCTTGGTTGCGAGACGAACCGCGCTTATACGTTTATGGAGGTAAAACATGCGCAAGCTTTTCTTCGCAGTACTCCTATGCATGGCGGTAGGAGCACTTGCGGTTCCGTCGGCGCTCGCTTCGACCTCGGGTGCGCACTTCATGTCGGCCACCTCGAGTGTCGACAACAGCGGCGCCCTCGTCGTCAGCTGGGATGAGGCAGGACTCGGAAACGAGAACATCGACTACACCCTGACGGCTGACGCGACTGCCGTCTGGGCCTGTATCAACGGCGGCAACAACCACCCGAAGGCCTCCAACAAGGAGACCAGTGCAGGGCAGGTATCCGCCGGGGGCTCGTTCCAAGCCAAGAACGGCCGCGTGCGAGCCAGCCTCACGGCGGGCCCGCTCGACTTGCCGTCGGGGTTCTCTTGTCCCAACGGCCAGCGCCTGGAACTGGCAAAGGTCACGTACAGCAACATCGTGCTGACTGATACGACAAACAACGTGGTGGCCACGCCGGGGGACGTGTGCCGATCGTTCTTGCCTACTCTGTTCCCTTGCTGAGCCAGTAGGGCTCCAACTCGTTGGGGGGTGGGCGGCCTGCCTACCCCCCAACACCTTTAGGTACCGCTGCGCACTTCTCTGCGACTACCAGGCCGTGAAGAACAGCCGGGTCGGGAAGCGCATAGCCAAACAAGCTGATGGGTAGGAACATCGTCAGGCGCTTATGGCGCTGAATAGAGTTCCTACCCCCCCCGCTGTTTTCGGGAACCCTGCCCCCCGATTATGGCGGGGGGTTCTCGCGAACAGCCGTCAGAGGCGCTCTTCGGGCCTCTGAGCGGGGCATGCCCGGCTTGTCGATTATGTCCCTCCCTGAATCCCTTACGGTATAAGGGTTTCCGGGCCTCGTATTTCGTTGCGTCGGGGACCGTCCGAACCCGAAGCCGTACGGAGGCCCGGCAGCTTTGCCCGGTGACACGACCCTCGACCGGCGCCACACTCGCTCTCGTGGGTGGACGACGACGGAAGGGGCATGGCATGAGACTCGGAATCCGTCTCGGCGTAGGGACAGCCGTCGTGGCTGGCGCGTTGGCTCTTGGGGCCGGCCCGGCTCTAGCCGATGCCGGCGCGCCTGGAACAACGTTCCCTGTGCAACCGAACGACAACGTCGCAAACGGCTGCGCGGCCGTCACGACGAATCCCGGTACGGGTCCGGGTGGCCAAGCGGTGCTCCACTTCTCGGACACCGCCAACGGCATCTTGTCCGGGCTAATAGTGGACGCCTGCTTCGGCGGGTAACAACGCTCACGCCGTTCGGCGGCGGTATCAGTCGAGCACGTAGATAGCGGCGTGATTGGCCGCGCCCGGTGGTTCTGTGATGGTGGTGGCATGAGGTGTACCGGGCCGGCCCGATCTCGCACCGTATTCTTTCCGTTTGCGGAAACCATGCACGCGGAGCGGCGTCGGCTCGAGGACGGAGCCGATGAGATCAGCGCGGGGCCCCTAATTCGTGGGTTCGGCGATTCGCCTTTCAGTGGCGACAACGCCGCGGGGTTCCAATCGCTGATTGCAGTGTTCGACGAGGCTCCCTCTCGCGCATCGTTTCGTCCGATACGACCAGCGGTGCCGTGCGCGCTGGCGAGGGCGGGCACGATCGGACGGTCCGTCCGCGACGCGCTTGCTGGCGATGTCGACGTGCGGTGCTTCTAAGGGCGGCGCCATTCGCCTGCCGAAATGATGCGCGGACCGTCTTGGCGAATTGGCGCACCCCCAGGCGCGAGGGCGTAAACCCAACTAGGTGTGGTCGGTGACGTCGAACAGGCGTGTGAGGCTGCGTCGGTTGCTGACGCCTAACTTCGTGTACGCGCGGTGGAGGTGGCCCTCGACGGTGCGTGTCGAGACGAAGAGGCGCTCGGCAATGGCGCTCGACGTCAAGCCATGGGCCGCCAAGCAAGCGACCTCGCGCTCACGGGGGGTGAGCGGGAGCGGTTGCTTGAGCTCGTCGAGCACTGGCGTGCGCGCCCCCTCGCAAGCGGCGGCGAGCACCCGGGCGCGGGCCGAGTTGCGTTCGTTGCGGCTCATGAGCCCGGCTCGCTCGAACGCGGCGCTCGCTCGAGCGGCCGCCTCGGCGGCCAGCAACAGCGCCCCGAGCTCCTCGAAGTCCGCAGACACGGCTTCGAGGGCAGGCCCGTCGTCGTCGTCGGCGACGGCGGCCGCGTGTGCGGCGAAGCGAGGTGCCCACCGGCCCTCCACGTCGGGGGCGAGCGAGACCAGCTGGGCCGCCGCGCGCCGGTCGCCGCCGAGGCGCACGGCGTCGTGCAGCGCGAACAGCTCGGCGGTGTGCTGGCCGTGCGTGCCGGACCAGGCCGCGGCATCGAGGAGGAGCTCGACGGCCCTCGACCGCTCGCCCCGGGCCAGGGCGGCCCAGCCACGCGCTCGGCGGGCCATGCCTTCGAAGACGGCAGCGTGAGCAACCAGGTCGTCGGCCTCGGCGCTGGCGGTTGTGGCGCCATCGCCGTCACCGGCAAGGGCGCACGCCTCGACCAGCTGAACGAGCGGGAACGGGAGGCGCCAGCGGGCGATCTCCCGCATGCCAACCACGCTCTCCCGCAGCCACCGAGTCGCGGTTCGGGCGAGGCCGCGGTGGAGCGCCACCATTCCTCGTGCGAGCGCGAGGAAGCTGTCGGTAGCGGTGTTCGCGCGACCGGGCGCGGTTGCCGTGTCGACGAACGTGATCGCTTCGTCGGCCTCGTCGAGCCGGCCGCTCGCTACGAGCGCGGGCAGTTGGGTGGACAGCACCCACGAGGGTGCCTGGGGGAGCTGTTCCTGGTTGCGCAACGCGGGCTCGAGCATGCGTTCCGCCAACGCGCATGCGGAGTCTGGCTTCCCGCTACACAGCCACGCCCCACCCAACGCCGGTACCGCTCGCAGCTGGCTGGCCTCGTCGGGCGGTCCATCTCCTCGCGCGGACGCCAGCGCGATGCCGTCGTCGAGCCGGCCCGCGAGGCAGAGCAGGGTGGCCCGCTGCGAGCGCAAGAACGCTCGTAACTCTGGGTCGTGCAGGTGCTGCTCGGCGTCGAGGAGTGCCGAGTCGAACTCGGGTCGGAACCCGTACTCGGTCGTGAGCCCGAAGTGCCGGGCGATCGCGAGGTCGACGTGCTCCTTGTCGGAGCCGGCGCGTTCCGCCAGCGGTTCGAGGACGTCGAGCCCTTCGGCGCTCCGGCCCTGGCGGTTCAGGGCGTCGCCCAACACGAGCGACGCGCCGAACCCGCCGCCCTCGGTTAATGCCCGCCGTGCCAAGTGCTCGGCGAGCACATGGTCGTACATCGTGTTGGCGATCTCGGCTGCCGCGGTGAAGAACGCGGCGTCGGCGTGGCCGCCGCTCTCGAGGCGCCAGGCCGCCACCCGCAGCAGGTCGGCACGCGACGTTCGCGCGGCGCTCTCCATGGCGTCGGCCAGACGGTCCATGACGCGGTGACGCTCGGGGGTGGGCATGGCGGTGCGGAGCGCCTCGGCGTAGAGCGGGTGCGCGAGGCGGACCGGGTGCCCCGTGCCTTCGTCGATGACGGCCAAGCTGGCGCGCTCGACTTCCGCCACACCCTCGGCGTCGCAGAGGTCCGTCAACACGGCTAGCTCCAGAGGCTCACCCACCGCCAAGTGGTCGAGGACGGCACGGCCGCGGGAGCGCACTCGCCGGAGCCGGTTTTGGAGGATCATCGAGAGGCGGGTGGAGGGATCGAAGCTGCCGGTCCAGCTCCACACGCCGTCGCTGACCGTGAAGGCATCCGTCTCGAGCGCGCTCAGGAGCAGCTCCCGTACGAACAGGGGATTGCCTCGGCTCAGCTCCCAGAATCGCCCCAAGGTCGAACGGCCGACGGGGTGATCGAGTGCTGAGCCGACGAGGATCTGCACGTCGCGAACGCTCAGAGGCTGCAGCGCGAGCCGCTCGACGAGCCCGTCCTTCCATAGCGCCACGACCGGGTCCGGCACCTCGTCGCCGGTTCGGGTCGTCAGCAGGACCCGCCCGACGCCGGTGACGACCAGCTGGTGCACGAGGGCGGCGGTGCCGGCATCGAGCCACTGCGCGTCGTCGACGGCCAGCACCAGCCCCGCGCCGGTTGCCCGCTCCACGAGGGCCGCCATCGCGGCTCGCAGGAGCCGCAACCGGTCCCCGGCTGAACCGCCGTCGAGGTCGGGGAGAAGATGCGCGAGCGCCCCGAACGGAATCGACGCCGAGGCCGCGGTCGCCGCTGTCCACTCCAGGTGGAAGCCGCATCCGAGGGCAACCGCCGCCTCCCGGGCGAGACGGGTCTTGCCGACCCCGGGATCGCCTGCGATCACCACCCCTCCGGCGTCGGGGCTCCGGATCGCCACGAGCACGAAGTCAAGCTCTTCGTCCCGACCCACGAGCGGCAAGCGAGCGGCCACCGGGCAATCCTAAGGGTCCACCCGGAAAACGCGTACCCGACTACGCGTGCCATGCGCCGGGCGCCGGCACACAATCCCGCGTCGTCGCCGCGCCCTAAGGGCAGGGAGGGCGCGGCCGCCAACGCCTTGTGTGTTCTCGGAGGGCAGGTCGTGATTGGACGGAGTCCGATACGCCGGCGTTCGTCACCCGGGCAAGCCTGGACCCCTGAGTATGGACAAGAACACTCGCCGTGCTGGAGAACGCCTTCAACCGAGGAGCGCCGAGCGAAGGTGGCAGCGCTGCTCGCGGCGTATCGGACCTACCGGGAGATCGCTGATCAGCTTGGCGTCAGCCACGGGACGGTCGGCAACGACGCCGCCGTGATCCGCGAGGAATGGAAGCGCCGAGCCAACCACGATTTCGACGCTCACGTCGCCGAGGAGCTCGCCAAGCTCGACCAGCTCGAGCGCAGCGTGTTACCTAAGGCGCTCGCCGGGGCGGCGGATCAGGGTCCGCTCCTCTCGGCCGTGGATCGCGAACTCGCAATCATGGGTCGTCGAGCCAAGCTGCTTGGGTTGGATCGACACATGCGAGTGGAGAGTGCGCACGCCGTGGAATACCGAACGCGCCTCGACACGGAGATCGAGGCGTTGCTTGAGGAGATGCGCGACTCAGGCTAAGGGTTCGACGGCGGCGAACGCAGCGATCGGTAATCGACCTTCAGTCTCAGCGACCGATTCACCGGGCAGCCAACACGAGCCTGCCGACGGCGCGCATGCCAGCGCAGCCGATATTCCTCGAGGGTCCGCACCCTCAGGCGCGAGGGTCGCTCAGTTCGTCTGTCGAAACGATGCGCCTACAGCGCCGCTCACTCAAGTTCCACAGAGGGCGGTGTAACGGAGCGAACGCCGGCTGTAGCCATCCAACCGGCCACGGGGATGTCGAGTTTGGCTTGCGCGTCGGGAAGCTGGGTCAGAGCTCGAGCGACAGCAAGGTCCAGTTGCGCACCCCAGAGCGGTTCTTGCGCCTTGAACATCACATTGCCCAAGGTGGATCGTGCCCCCTGCCATGTGAGACCGAAGGCACCCGCGAGCGCGCTGGCCCTCGCGCCTATGGGCGGAGGCAGTCGTCTGCCAAAACGATGCGCGCGCAACGTTTTGGCGAATTCAGTTACCTGAAGTCGTAAAGGGCAGCGCCCCGGTGACGGGAGCGTTCGGATATACGGGCAGGTTCATCACCCGGCGGTTGCTGCAGTCGGCGAGCGTCGTGCGCACCTTGACCGACCACCCCGATCGGCCGAACCCGTTCGGTGAGCGGGCGGAAGTGGCTCGGCTCGCGTTCGACGACCGGCCTGCGCTCGTTGCGAGCCTGCGCGGCGTGGATGTCCTCTACAACACGTATTGGATTCGGTTTGCGCGTGGAGACGTCACGTT
>WNGE01000213.1_pt1 | contig 143239 bp, 128 predicted proteins | sample 5400651 | NCBI WGS metagenome assembly WNGE01 (sample SAMN13153370, study PRJNA577476) | soil metagenome | isolation source: 60 cm soil or saprolite under grassland replicate 2 | place: USA:California | collected 2016-06-15
TCCACGTCCTGCACCGAACCGTGGAGGACTGATGACTGCGATCGGCGCCGTGTTCTTGCCGCAGCTGCCGCCAGAGCGGCTGCGCGAGGTAGCCCGCTGCGCCGACGACGCTGGCCTGGATGAGCTGTGGCTGTGGGAGGACTGCTTTCGTGAGGGCGGCATCGCCAGCGCGGCCGCTGCGCTTGCGTGGACCGAGCGGCTGCGCGTGGGAGTCGGCCTGCTTCCTGTGCCGCTGCGAAACGTCGCGCTGACCGCGATGGAGTGCGCCGCCTTGCACCGGCTGTTTCCGCAGCGAGTGCGGCTCGGCGTTGGCCACGGTGTCCAGGAGTGGATGGCGCAGGTCGGCGCGCGGGTCGAAACGCCCATGGCGCTGTTGCGTGAGCACCTTACGGCGCTGCGCGCTCTGCTTCGCGGCGAGCAGGTGACCATGGACGGCAGGCATGTGCGGCTCGACGCGGTCGCGCTCGACTGGCCACCCGCGTCGGCCCCCGCGGTGTTCGCGGGCGCCGTCGGGCCGCGTTCGCTGCGGCTGTCCGGCGAGCTAGCCGATGGAACGATCCTCACCGCCGGCACGCCGCCAGCCCGAGTGCGGCGAGCGCGCCAGCTCGTGGATGACGGCCGCGCCGCGGGCGGGCGCACCGGGCCGCACCAGATGATCGTCTACGTTCACGCCGCCACCGGTCCGGGCGCCGCCGAGCGTCTTGAGGCCGAGCGGGCCCGCGCTGGCTATGACTCGATGGACGACATCGGTGTCGCCGGCGACGCGCGGGCGGTCGCGCAAACCGTGCGACGGTGGGCGGAGGCCGGCGCCGACGCGGTCATCCTCCAGCCGACCCCTGACGACCCTGACCCGGAGGGCTTTGTGCGTTTCGTTGCCGGCGATGTCCGTCCTCTCGTGCGGTGACTCACGAGGCGGGTTCCGGCACGTGCAGACAGGGACGGACCGTCAGCGCGGGCCAGGCGGCGTGCCGACGGGCGTGCCGAACGCCGCCAGCGCGGCCGCCCGGCCCTGGCCGGCTTGTTTCAGGTACCCGTAGGTCCCCTGCTCGCGCAGTTCCCTAGCTGCCTGCACCACGGCGCCAATCGCGGCGAAGGCGAAGGCGCCGCCGACAGAAATCCGGCTCACTCCGGCCTCCGCAAGCTCGGCCACGGTCGGGCCGCCGGGCATCGCCAGGACGTTCACCGGCCGGTCCAGGGAGCGCACCACCTCACGAACCTCCGCCAGGCTGGTCAGCCCGGGTGCGAACAAGACGTCAGCGCCGGCCTCCTGGTAGGCCTGCAGGCGCGCGATCGTGTCTGCCAACTCCCGCCGTCCGTGCAGGTAGTTCTCGGCGCGTGCGGTGAGCACCAGCCGGGCAGGGCCAGCGGCGGCCGCCTCGGCAGCCGCCGCGACGCGGTCGGTGGCCAGCGCCCGGTCATAAAGCGGGTCGTCCGCGTCGCGGGTGAAGTCCTCGATCGAGCAGCCGGCCAGGCCAGCCGCCGCCGCCAGCGCTACCGTTTCCGCGACACCCGCCGGGCTGCGGGAGAAGCAGTCTTCGAGGTCTGCGGAGACCGGCAGCGTGGTAGCGGCGACAATCGCCGCCGAGTGCTCAAGCGCCTCCTCGCGTGTGACCGAGCCATCCAGCCTGCCCAGGGTCGCCGCGAAGCCGCTGCTTGTCGTCGCCAGTGCGGAGAAACCAAGCCCTTCCAGAAGCCTCGCTGAGCCTGCGTCCCACGGGTTCGGCATCAGCAATGGCGTCGGGCCATGGTGCAGTTCAAGAAAACGCTCGGCCTTTTCCCTGTGGCTGATCATGGCATCAATCTAGGGGAGGCGCCTCAGGGTCGGAGGCCTTTCGGGTGATGGTCCTGGACGGCGGTCAGGACGACGTTGTGTTCGAGCAGCGCCTTGTCGTGCGCCCTTTCTATGCCTCCTGGACGGCGGGCAGGGCCTGGCCGGTTTCGAGCAGCGTCTTGAGGCTCGACAGAAGCTGTGGCCAGCCCTCACTGACCATCTCAAGCACGGTGCTGCCCGGATCGAAGTCGTCATGCACGACGGTCAGCTTGACCATCTGCCCGAGCGGTTCGATGTCGAAGGTCACCTTCGACCGGCGCTCACTGGCAATTTTGCCGAAGACCTCCTCGCTCAGCCCGACAGACTTTGCGAACGCGGGCGTGAAAGTGTGCCAGGAGTAGACCAGCCGGCGGTATGGCTCGGACTCCAGAACGACCTGAGCAGGATCGGCGATCGTCACACCATCCTGCTCCCACGTCATGACCGAGCCCGCGGTCCAGGCCGACTCGACGGTGGCGCCCCAGTAGCGACGGGTGAATGCCGGGTCGGTTAGCGCCTGCCAAAGCCGTTGCGGTGTGGTGTTGATGTAGGTGGTATAGACGAACGCGGTGCTGCCCATCGGTTCCTGCTCCAATGCGGTCTTGAGGTCGGCGAGCGCGCGCGCCCGCTCGCGGTCGTACTGGTTGATCCAGCGCTCGGCGATGGCGTTGATCGGCGCGGCGTTGAGGTAGTGCAGCTTCTCCCGGCCCCGCCACACCGTGGTCACCAGGTTGGCCGCCTCAAGCACCGCCAGATGCTTGCTTACCGACTGCCGTGCCATGTCCAGCCCGGCGCACAGTTCCCGCAGGCTCTGCCCGTTTCGTGCGTTCAGGCTGTCCAGCAGCCGGCGGCGGCTGGCATCGGCTAGCGCCTTGAACACCTCGTCCATCGTTCGCCATCCCCGAACATGCAGCCGTTCGGCTGCCTAAAGCTTAGGCAGCCGAACGGCTGCATGTCAACGCTGGCGGGCCCGCGCGTTTTGATCGTGGCTGTCCCGCTACCTCAAGGTCGCAGATGAAGCGGCGCCGAAGCCCGCGCCGAAGCCCGCGCCGACGTCTTTGTACTCGACAGTGTTGTTCTGGCCCCCGAAATACCGGCCCGCAACGACATTCTGGAGTACAAAGCGCGCCTTCGCTCTCCGATTAACGCGCGTCCCAGCGCCCGTCCGCCTTGGCCGCTTGCACCCGGGCGAGTCCCGCGGGCCGCATATGGCCGTCTGCGATCAGCCGCTCGGCCAGCTCCTTATTGCGCGCGGACCACCTGGACTTGGGCCTTCTCGGCTGGTAGCGCAGCAGGTAGTGGTCGTCGTCGTAGCCATGCATCTTGGAGTCGACCCAGCCGAAGGACATCGCGACCTCCAGGGCCTGGGGGAAACTGATCGATGCGATTCCGCTGTCCTTCTTGGCGAATTTGACCCACAACCCGGGCTGGTCCCCGTGATGGGCGTCGAGCCACAGCTCAAACGCCTGCGCGGTCTCGAAGGGTATGACGGCCCATCCATCCGATGGGTGCCGTTCGATCTCTTCAGCGGCCATGCGGGAAGTCTGCCACCAAGCCGGTCCAGCCCCTGGTCCGCCTCACCCACCCGGAGCGCCAGGATCGAACTCGTCGGTGTTTGCGAGACGGGAATCTTGTTGCAAGGCAGCAGCCGGCCGTCCATTTGACGCAGCATCGTGGCGTCCGCGCTCAGCGGCTCGCGGTCCCGCGCCACCAGATGGTCACAAGCTCGCGGCCGGCCGAGCCAAAGTCCCGTGGCGGGTCGGGGTCACCCTTGCTGACGGGAGTTGAGAGCTTCGCCATCGTGGGTGTGGCCGGCGCCGCGCGAATGGCCAGCTTCGGCGCCATGGTCCCCGCCGCTGTTGGGCTCGCCGCCCATCATCCGCAGCATCGGGGCGCCGCCCGTGCGGACGAACCAGAGTGTCATGATCGCGGCCAGCGCGAGGAACGCGATGTTGAGCCATGTCGTGTAGTTCCAGGATATTCCCGCCTCCGTGACCTTGGCTGAGCTGGCCGGGGGGACCAGGCCCAGCCCGCCAAACACGAACTCGACGATGTATCCCGCGGCGGCCATCGCCGCATAAAACGTGCAGAAAAGGAACAAGGCCATTCGAGTGCCGTAGTACTTACGGTAGATGGCCAGTATCGGCAGGATGATCAGATCGGCGAAAATGAACGCGATCACGCCGCCGAAGCTGATGCCGCCCTTCCACAGCACCGCCGCCAGCGGGACGTTGCCGATCGAGCACACAAAGCTCAGCACGCTGACCACCGGGCCGATGAGCGGGCCCCATATTTTTGCGGCGGTGGCGTCGCCGGCCAGGAAGAAATGCCGCCAGAAACTGTCGGGGACCCAGGCGGCAACGGCGCCGGCGATGAGCAGCCCACCCACGACGTCGCGCCAGATAGCCGCTATCTCCATCACGAAGATGTGCGACACGGATGTGAACCCACGCGCCGAGGCGAGCCGCCGCCAAAAGGAACCTGATCCACTCGCCGACATGTCCATGGCGGCGTGTCCCTCCATGGATCCGGCGATACCGCGGTCGGCCTGCTGCCGCGCCGACCGCACCAGCCTGTCCCGCAGCAGCAGGCGGAACAGCACCGCGAGCAGCACGATCATGATCGGCCCGCCGACGAACTCGGCCGCGGTGAATTGCCAGCCCATGAGCAAGGCAAGGATCACCCCAAGTTCGACGACGAGGTTGGTCGAGGCGATCTCGAAGGCCATCGCCGCGGTGAAGTTCGCCCCCTTGCGCACGAGCGAGCGGGCGAGCGCCACCGCGGCATAGGAGCACGAGGAGGATGCCGCTCCAAGCCCGGTGGCGAGGGCGATCGACCGCGCCGAGTCGGTGCCAAGGAAACGGAGCACGGTCGATCGCCGCACCGCCGCCTGAACTACCGCAGACAAGCTGAAGCCGAGGATGAGCGCCCAGGTGATCTCCCAGGTCATCGAACCCGCGATCGCCAGCGCGTGACCGACCGCGTCCAGCAGGCGCATGCCACTCCCCTTACCGAAGCCTCGGTCACCATATACCTCTACGGGTATATCTCAACCGGTTTCGTTCGCCCGCGCGCCGTTATCGTGTGTCTGGCGGGCGTATCCGAACAGCCCAGACCTGATGCCCGGCGCAGATGGGAGGACGGGTGCAGTATCGCGTCTCGAGGGCCGTCGCGGGGCCAATCCTGCGCCTGCTGTGGCGGCCAACGATCACCGGCGCCGAGAGCGTCCCAGAGCGTGGTGGGGCCATTTTGGCCTCGAACCATCTGTCGATCGTCGACTCGTTCTTCCTCCCACTCATGCTGGATCGTCCGGTGACCTTCGCCGCCAAGGCCGAGTACTTCACAGGAACACGGCTCGTCGACCGGGCGACCGCCTTCTACCTGCGCCGGACGAGGCAGCTTTCTGTTGACCGGGGTGGAACACGCGCCGCGCGCGGCATGCTCGAAGCGGCGCTGGACCTGCTGCGGCGTGGGGAGCTGTTCGGCATCTACCCGGAGGGAACCCGTTCGCCGGACGGGAAGCTGTACCGCGGCAGAACGGGCATTGGCTGGCTCGCACTCGCCTCAGGGTTGCCGGTGATCCCCGTGGCGATGATCGGTACGCGGCACGTGCTGCCACCGGGCAGGGTCATCCCACGGATCGGGGCGATCGAGGTGCGCGTCGGCAAGCCAATGACCTTCGAGCACCATGCCGACGCCGTAGCTCCAGCCAAGGCGCGCCGCGCGGTGACTGACGAGGTGATGCGCGCCATCGGAGAGCTCTCCGGCCAGGAGTACGCGCCCACGTACGCCTCGACGCGGAAGGAGCACCTCGCTGCGGCGAAGCACTCGGACAGGCGGTCACGCAAGGGCGGGTGAGCCGCCGAGCCACAACGGGCGCAACCGTCGGGTCAGCCTGTCGCGGTCGGCGACGGCATCACAGGTGGCGGTCGTCCTCGTCGTCCTCGTCTTCGTCGTCGTAAGGGGCGGCGTCTGGAAGCGGAATGACAGGGAATGCCTGAGTCTCCGCTCCTGGCGGGGCGGCGCGGGGGGCCCGTTCTGCGTATCCGGCCTGAGGCGGCGTCGTGCCACGTCCTGTGTGCCCAGGCAACGGCGCCGACCACGTCCGCTCGTCCTGCGCAGCGCTCGGCGTCCCCGTTGACACCGCGCGGAAGTCCTCCGTCTTCGCGCCCGGATTCCAGGCGCGGCCGGCCGGCGCGGACGGGTGCGCACCGTGGGCTTGGGGGGGCACGAGGCCAGCCTCGCTCCGCGGCGGGCCGGCCTGCGCGCTTCCCGCGGGCGTGGCTGGCGGCCTCGCGCTCGGCTCAATTACTGGCGGGCTCGCGCTCGGCTCAATTAGCGGTCGCGCGGTGGGCTGCGCGGGCCGTCGCGCGGGTGGCTGGGCGGGCGGTCCCGCGGGCGGCTGCGTCGACGGTCGCGCGGTGGGCTGGGCGGGCGGTCGCGCGGTCGGCTCGGCCACTGCCGCGGGAGGCGGAACTAGTGCGCTCACCGGGGCAGAAGTGGCTGGCGGGTCCTCTGGCGCCAACGAACGCGGCGGGCTTGCCGCCGCTTGGGCGTGACGGCTTCCCGCAGGTGGAATTGGTGAGCTTGCGCCGCGCGGCGGCTTGCCGGCCTTGTGCCGGCCGCCCGTGCTTGATCGGCTCGGGCGACCAGCCGGTCGCGCAGTCTCAGCGGCCTCGATGGCAGCAGAAAGCTCAGGCGAGCCAGCGGCGCTTGGCGGCCCACCAGCGCCATAAGGGCCTGCGGCGCTGTACGGCCTGCTCGCGTCCGGGGACGTGGGCTCGAACCAACCACCCAAAGGTCCGGAACCGGCGGTCTGAGTCTTTGGATCACGCTGGACCGGCGGACCAAGCGGGTCCGGGTCCGCACGCCGCACAGCGTCGTCGCGTCCGTTAGCGTCGGTCTCTGAGTGCCCCAACGCCCGGCCGCCGTTCGCCGCCGACTCGAGAAGGTGCCACGGTTGTTCGCGTTCCGACTTCGAGGCCCACTCCCACGGCTGCTCTTGCGTGGGGTCGGTGGCCCCGGCCGGCAGTTTCGGAACCGAGCCTAGCTCCGGCAACTGCGCGTCGCCCACCGACGTGTACCACTGCCCCGCCGCCTGCGCCGCGTTCGACGCGACGTCAGCGCGTGGTCGTGGCGGCGGTCTGTGGCGGGGGCCGGTGAACGTTTGCTTCCGCCGCCTGCTCATTCGCACGGCGAGCGAGAGCGAGAGCAGTAGCAGTAGGCCGGCGCCGCCGATGAGCGCGTCACGCAGCACGGTGGCGCCGCGGTGCGTGGTGACCTGGCCCCGCCGCGGGGGCGCGCTTGACGGCGTCGCCGGGCTCTTCGGGTGGGCCGCCGCTTGGATCTTCGCGGCGGCGGTCAAGGCCCCGACCGCATCGGCCGTTCCATAACCCGAACCGTTCCGCCTGCCACCGGCTGGGCGGTACCGTGTCCCCTCGGTCAGGGCCTGGCCGACCTGCCGCGGCGTCAGAGCTGGATACCGCGAGCGGATCAGCGCTGCCATGCCCGCCACCTCGGCGCTCGCCGCGGTCGTGGTCGACAGGAGGGTGTAGCCGGTGCCGGGAGTTGCCGTGAGGACTCCATCGCCCGGCGCGGTCAGGGTCACATAAGAGCGTCGGCTGGAGAACTGGGACTTGGCGAACGTCTTGTCGAAGGCGCCGACCGAGATGACTCCCGGGTACGCGGCCGGGTAGTTGACCTGGCCTATCCCGGGGCCGTCGTCGCCGGCGGGCGCGACGAGCACGACAGCCTTGGAAAGCGCGTACGCCACCGCGTTCCGTTCGGCGCTCGCACCGCCCGCGGCGGCGGCGGCTCCCGGGTTGCCGTCAGCGTAGGCCGCGCCCGGATCAAGCGGCAGATCGATCACCTTCGCGCCGTGGTTGGCCGCATACCTGATGCCCGCCGCGATCGCGGCGGGCAGCTTGGCCGCCATGGCGGTGTCCGCGCGCAGCGGATCGGGTTCTTCGAGCGTCACCCGAACCGACAGGATCTTTGCCTTGGGCGCCACGCCGATGATGCCGTCGGCGTGGCCAGAGCCGTGCCCGTGTCCGGCGATAAGCACCGCCATGGCCGTGCCATGGACTCCCCAGTAGCTGTCGCCCGGGTGACGCGCCGAGCCCGTGTAGTCAGGGCCACTGGTCACGTACCCGGCCAGGTCGGGCTGGTCGGGATTGACGCCGGTGTCGAGCACGGCGACCGTGACATCCGCGCCGCGGCTGACCTGCCATGCCGTTGTTACATGCGCCTCGCTGAGCCACCACTCCCCGTCGCGCACCTGGTCGGCCGCGCCGGGGGCGGCGGCGAGCGCAACGGCGACCAGGGCGGCCGCTGCGACAGCCGCCGCGGCGCGCGGCCGCGGCGGGCGACGCGGGAGGTTCAGCGATACCACAGCAAGGCCTTCCTGTGCACCGGCACTCGGAATTCTGCCACGTTTGGGCCGATGAGTCCGTGTGCTGCCGGTTCTCGCCAACACTGGTCCGCTGGTTACCCGCCAGCCCAGCCAGGCCGATGGGTTGGTTCTCCGGCCGACGGGGTGGCTCTCAGGCCTTCTACGGCGCGGCGGCCAGACGCACATGGGCGCCTGGCGGCAGGCCGAGCCGCTGTGCCGCGTCGCCGGCATTGACCGCCAGCGACACCAGCCCGGCCGAGTCTGTGAAGGCGACGAGCTCGCCCGGAGCGACGGCGGCGAATGTCTCCAGATACGGCACGGTGAGCTGCCGCCTTCCACAGCGAACCACGAGCGTGCTGCCGAAACTGGCGCCGAGCAGGCCGATCTCGGATGCAGTGATCGAAAGTTGTACGTTGCCGAACCTGTCCACCGACATCACCTCGCCCTCCACCTCGCCATCATGCAGGCGGCTTGTCGGGGCCGGCAGCGTCACCAGGTCATCGACACCTATCTCGGTGCCGACAGCGTTCAGGTCGGCGCCGTTTGCCAGCCGGGCGGCTACCGGAGTGAAGATGTCGCGGCCGTGGAAGGTGGGCGACACCGGGTGCAGCCAGAGATCGCTCTTGCTGAGCTTCACGGCGCGCTCCGCCCCGCCCACGCCCGCGACAGCCCAGGAAAGCAGTCCGTTGTCCGGGCCGACGAAGAGCAGCCCGCCCGCTTGGACCGCGACGCCGAGGCGAGCAGTTCCGACGCCGGGATCGACCACCGCGACGTGAACCGCGGCGGGCAGATAGGGCACGGTCTGGGCGAGCACCGCCGCCCCCCGCCGCACGTCGCCCGGCGGCACGAGGTGCGTCACGTCGATGATGCGGGCATCCGGGGCGAGCCGCGTCGCCACTCCATGGCAGGCGGCGACGAATCCATCCTCCAGGCCGTAGTCGGACAGGAACGTCAGGCAGTTAAAAGTGGCCACGAGTTGTGAGCGTACGTGGGACCAGGCCACTCAGGGTAGGGCCGTGGAGAGCATACGATGGTGCGCACCGGCCACAGACACAGTCATTCGCGGCCATGGTCATCAGCGCCGTCGAGCAGGTGGGGTGGCGAAAATGCCAGAGCCGCTGTCCGAGCGGGACATGCGCATCCTGGCGTTCGAGCGCCGCTGGTGGCGCTATCCGGGTGCCAAGGAGCAGGCCGTACGCGAGGTCTTCCGCATCCCGGTCACCCGTTACTATCAGCTGCTCAACGAACTGATCGACCGGCCAGAAGCGGTGGCGTTCGATCCCATACTTGTGAAGCGCCTGCGTCGCCAGCGCGTCGAGAGGCGGCGGCTGCGCTCGGCACCCCGCCAGCCCTGAGCTGACTGGCCCGCGATTTCCCGCAGGTACGAATCGCGGTACGACGCTATGCCTGAGGGGACGCGTGACCAGCCCATACTCCACGCACGGCCTTCCGCGGCCGACAACGCCCGAGGGGCGGGCAGGCCTCGCCGCCCTGCTGCATGATCCGGGCGGCGCGCTCGTCGCGCTCGACTACGACGGCACACTGTCTCCCATCGTCTCCGATCCGCGGGCCGCATCGGCTCACCAGGGCGCGGCAGCGGTACTCCAGAGGCTGGGCGGCCGGATCGGAACGCTCGCCGTGATCACCGGCCGACCGGCGGCAGCGGCGGCTGACCTTGGCGGATTCCACAGCGTGAGCGGCCTGGTGATCCTCGGTCACTACGGATTCGAGCGCTGGGAATCAGGTGTGGTCACCGCTCCGCCGCCGCCGCCAGGAGTGGCGGCGGCGCGCATCGACCTTCCGGCGGTGCTGGCCGACGCGGGGGCCCCGGCGGGCACGTGGGTTGAGGACAAAGGCCATTCGCTGGCGGTCCATACCCGCCGCGCGGCTGATCCGGACGGTGCGCTCGCGATCCTCCGCGCGCCGCTCGCCGCGCTGGCCGACCGCGTCGGCCTGGCGGTTGAACCTGGCCGGATGGTCATCGAGCTACGCCCGGCTGGCATGGACAAGGGCGTGGCGCTGAAAAATCTTGCGGCTGAACGGCTTTCGCGTGCGATCTTGTTCTGCGGAGACGATCTCGGTGATCTTCCGGCCTTCGCCGCTGTGCGCGAGCTTCGCTCGTCCGGCATCCCAGGGCTGGCGGTATGCAGCGGATCCACGGAGGTAGCTGCTCTCGCCGAAGCGAGCGACCTGGTGGTCGATGGCCCAGCTGGCGTGATGACCCTGCTTGCGGGCCTCGCGGACATGCTGGGCGGCTGACCTGTGCCGGGGGTAGCCGTGGACGCTCAGCCGAGGGCGTCGAGCTGGTCGGCGAACCATTTTTGGGGTGGCAGCAGCGTCGCCGTGGCCGCGATGCGCGCGCACCGGTCACGCCGCTCCTCCTGCGGCATGGACAGGCCCTCATGCAGCGCCTCGGCCGTTCCGGACACGTCGAATGGGTTCACGAGCAGCGCATCCTGGCCGAGTTCGGTCGCTGCCCCAGCCTCACGCGACAGCACAAGCGCGCAGCCGCGCTCGGACAGGACGGGTCCCTCCTTGGCGACCAGGTTCATCCCGTCCCTGATTGGGTTGACGAGCAGAACGTCAGCGAGCCGGTAGGCGGCGAGCGAGCGTGGGTAGTCGTCATTGACCTGAAGGATCAGCGGGTTCCAGTCGTCGTCGGCGTATTCGTCTTCGATTTCCCGTGCGATTCGTTGCACCGACGCAGTGTATTCACGATACTCGGGCAGATCATGCCGCGATGGGTAGGCAAATGCCAGGTGCATTACTTTGCCCCGCCACTCCGGATGAGTAACGAGCAGTTCGCGGTAGGCGGCAAGGCCGCGAACGATGTTTTTGGACAGCTCTGTGCGATCGACCCGCACGATCAGCCGATGGTCGCCGATCACCTCTCGCAGGGCTTGCGTGCGTGCGGCGACGTCAGCGCCGGCGGCCCGGTCGCGCAGTTCGGCGCCGTCCACGCCAAGGGCGTGCACCGCGACCTGGGTGGTCAAGCCCCGGTAGCGAACGGTGCGGCTGGGGTGATCCACATCTGCGTTGAGAAATTCCGCACAGCAGTCCAGGAAGGCGCGCGCCCAACGGTCGGACAGGAATCCGGCGTGGTCCGCACCGAGGACGCCATCAAGCACCTCGCGGCCAACGTCGGCAGGCAGCAACCGGAAATAGTCCGGCGGCGCCCATGGCGTGTGCGAGAAGTGCGCGATACGCAGCTTCGGGCTGGCGTTCCTGAGCATTCTTGGGACCAGGGTCAGGTGGTAGTCCTGGACGAGAGCGCGGACGCGCGTGGGGTCGGTGACCTTGCCACTCGCAGCGGCCAGCGCGGTCGCGAATGCAGCGTTGTAAGAGCGGTAGGACTCCCATTCACGTTGCCACCCGCGGCCGAAGTGCGGGCTGTTCGGGGTGTCGAAGAGAAGATGGTGAACGAACCACAGGGTCGAGTTGGCAACGCCGTTGTATGCGCGGTGAAACGTCGCAGGGGCGATGTCCAGCATCTGGACGGCGCCGGATCCAGTTTCGTGCCCGTCGAGGTCGAGCCTGCCCTCAGGAGCGCGACGCGCGGCCGCGCGGTCCGGATCGCTCAGTGCTGCGCAGATCCACAACACGTCCGTTCCGGTGCCGGCCACCGAGGACAACCCGGACACCAGGCCACCGCCACCGCGCCGCGCGGCCAGGCTGCCGTCGTCGCGCAACGAGAACGAGACCGGCCCACGGTTGGAGGCGACAAGAACCTGGTGTTTGCTCATTCCCGCCAGGTTAGCCGAGCGCTAAATGCCAAGCCGGAGCATCTGCGGCAAGCGACCCCTCCCTCTGTCGGCCGACCGTGCGCGGGCCGGCATTGAGCCGCGTCGGTTAGAGTTCTCCGTATGGCCGCGTAGAAGCGGCGCATGCGCGCCGGTGCGCGCTTGTGACAACTTCATATTGCTCATCCAGAGGGGTGGAGGGACTCGGCCCGGTGAAGCCCCGGCAACCACCACGGTGATGCACGCTCGCTGCGTCCAGGCGAGGCCGCCGTGACAGGTGCCAATTCCGGCCCGCGGCCAGGGTGGCCGCAGGGAAAGATGAGGAGAAAGGGCCTCCTTCCGTGAGTAAACCCGCCACCACAGACGAAATCTCCAGCGCCGCCGGCGCCCGCTCCATTGCGTCTCGCGCTCCGGGCCGGTTCGGCTTTGCGACAAGTCTGTCCTGCCGAGAGTGCGGGCACGCCCGCGAGCTCGGCCCTTGGTACGCGTGCGAGGAGTGCTTCGGGCCTCTCGAAGTCGCCTATGACCTGCCGCCGCTGAGCCGGGCCTCGATCGCGGCGGGCCCGCGCAATATCTGGCGCTATGCGAGCCTGCTACCGGTGCCGGCGGACGTGGCCGCCGCACCCAACACCGAGCCGGGATGCACCAGGCTGGTGCGCGCAGACAACCTCGCCCGCGCTCTTGGTATGCGGTGTCTGTGGGTGAAGGACGATAGTGGCAACCCAACGCACTCCTTCAAGGACCGCGTGGTGGCTGTCGCGCTCGCCGCGGCGACCACGATGGGGTTCAAGGTGCTTGCCTGCCCATCCACTGGAAACCTGGCCAACGCTGTCGCCGCTGCGGCGGCGCGCGCTGGTATCCGGTCGGTCGTGCTCGTGCCAGATAATCTCGAACAGCCGAAGATCGTCACGACGGCGGTATACGGCGGCACGTTTGTGACTGTGGACGGCAGTTACGACGACATAAACCGGCTCGCGTCCGAGCTGGCGGGCGAGCATGAGGACTGGGCGTTCGTCAACGTGAACGTGCGGCCGTTCTACTCGGAAGGCTCCAAGACCCTCGGCTATGAGATCGCCGAGCAGCTTGGCTGGCGCCTGCCACGCCAGATTGTGATTCCGGTGGCCTCCGGATCTCAACTGACCAAGATCGACAAAGCATTTTCTGAACTTGCCGCGGCCGGGCTTGTCGGACAGTCGCCCTACCGTGTCTTCGGAGCGCAGGCCAGCGGCTGCGCGCCGGTCGCCGCGGCGTTCAAGGCCGGGCACGACGTTGTCCGCCCGGTGAAACCGGACACGATCGTCAAGTCACTCGCGATAGGGAACCCCGCCGACGGCCCCTACGTGCTCGATGTCGCGCGCCGCAGCGGTGGCGTCGTGGAGGACGTCAGTGACGCGGAAACCGTCTCCGCGATCCGCTTGCTCGCCGCCACGGAAGGAATATTCGCTGAGACCGCAGGAGGAGTGACCGTGGCGACGTTGCGGAAATTGCTCTCCGACGGCCGGCTCGATCCTGGCGCCGAGACTGTGGTCATCAACTCTGGCGACGGCTTGAAGACGCTCGACGCGGTCGCGGGAGTCGCTCAGCCCACCGCGACGATCCGGCCATCGGTAGACGCATTCAGTGAGGCGGTCCCCGCATGAGTGTTTCTGTCCGCATCCCCACCATCTTGCGCGGCTACACCGGTGGCGCCGCGGAGGTTCACGTCGAGGCCGGCACGCTGCGCGACGTGCTCGCCGAAGTGGACACGGCATATCCGGGCATCGGGGGCCGGATCCTCGACGGCGGTCAGATCCGGCGGTTCGTCAACGTCTATGTGGGCGAGGAGGACGTGCGGTTTGCCGCTGGGCTTGACACACCCGTCCCCGCGGGATCGCAGGTCTCAGTGATCCCAGCAGTCGCAGGAGGCTGACGGGCCGCTCACGTCACCCACAACGTTGTCGCAGAAAGCCGAGCCGTTCTGTGTGATTCCGTCGGCAACGGATGCACAATGCTTCCTTTACAGGGTATGGTCGTCTGCGGTCGCCGGCCGCTCAAGCCGGTAGCGATCGACGGGCTCCGCGGTTGCGTGGGTGGAGCCCGAGGCCCGAGCGCAGTTAGGGAGTTGTTTGTAATGCCGCAGGGCACCGTCAAGTGGTTCAACGCGGATAAAGGCTACGGCTTTATCGCGGTCGACGGCGGCAGGGACGTGTTCGTGCACTTCTCGGCGATCCAATCGGATGGTTACCGCACCCTCGAGGAGGGCCAGCGGGTGGAGTTCGAGATCACAACTACCGAGCGCGGTCCGCAGGCAGAGGCGGTCCGCGCCCTGTAACGTTCTGTCACGTTCGCTCGATGACCCGGCTCGTCGCATGAGGGCCGGGTCGTCTCTTGTTTCGCGGATCGCGCTCGGTGCGGGCCAGTTTGCACTCTCCTCCCTAGAGTGCTAAACAGGTCGTTGGCACTCTCAGGTTGAGAGTGATAAAACGTACGGCGGGATCGGGGCGATGAGGTCTGGCGCCCGGCCGGGAAGGGACCGGCTGGGAGCGGGGCCGTCCGTCGCGGGCATTGGCTCGGTCTGCGCACGCCAGAAAGAGTTCCGGGAGGACTGGAGCCTATGGCAGCCAAGATGATCGCGTTCGATGAGGAGGCCCGCCGGGGTCTCGAACGCGGCATGAATCAGCTCGCCGATGCCGTGAAGGTGACACTGGGGCCCAAGGGACGCAACGTCGTCCTGGAGAAGAAATGGGGCGCTCCGACCATCACCAACGACGGCGTGTCGATCGCCAAGGAGATCGAACTCGAGGATCCGTGGGAGAAGATCGGCGCCGAACTCGTCAAGGAGGTCGCCAAGAAGACCGATGACGTGGCCGGCGATGGCACCACCACAGCGACCGTGCTCGCCCAGGCGCTTGTACGCGAAGGCCTGCGCAACGTGGCCGCCGGGGCCAACCCGATGGCGCTCAAGCGGGGCATCGAGGCCGCGGTGGAGCGGGTGAGCGAAGAGCTTTCCAAGATTGCCAAGGACGTCGAGACCAAGGAGCAGATCGCGTCCACCGCGTCCATCTCCGCGGGTGACACCGCGATCGGCGAGATGATCGCCGAAGCGATGGACAAGGTCGGCAAGGAAGGCGTCATCACGGTCGAGGAGAGCCAGACCTTCGGCCTGGAGCTTGAGCTCACCGAGGGCATGCGGTTCGACAAGGGCTACATCTCGCCCTACTTCGCCACCGACCCTGAGCGCATGGAGGCGGTCCTCGAGGACCCCTACATCCTCATTGTCGAGTCCAAGGTGTCGGCCAACAAGGACCTGCTGCCGCTGCTCGACAAGGTGGTGCAGTCCGGCAAGCCGTTGTGCATCATCGCGGAGGACGTCGAGGGCGAAGCCCTGGCGACCCTGGTTGTCAACAAGATCCGCGGTCTGTTCAAGTCCGTCGCGGTGAAGGCGCCCGGGTTCGGTGACCGGCGCAAGGCCATGCTCGGTGACATCGCCATCCTGACCGGTGGCCAGGTCATCAGCGAGACGGTCGGCTTGAAGCTGGAGACTGCAGAGCTTGACCTGCTCGGCAAGGCCCGCAAGGTCGTCGTGACCAAGGACGAGACGACCATCGTCGATGGTGGCGGTGACGCTGACCAGATCTCTGGCCGGGTGAACCAGATCCGCGCCGAGATCGACAACACCGACTCCGACTACGACCGCGAGAAGCTGCAGGAGCGGCTCGCCAAGCTGGCGGGCGGCGTGGCCGTCATCAAGGCTGGCGCAGCCACCGAGGTCGAGCTGAAGGAGCGCAAGCACCGCATCGAGGACGCGGTGCGCAACGCCAAGGCGGCCGTCGAGGAGGGCATCGTCGCCGGTGGCGGCGTCGCCCTGCTGCAGGCCGGGCGCAGCGCGTTCGAGAAGCTCGACCTGTCCGGCGACGAGGCGACCGGCGCTCAGATCGTGCGCCGCGCGCTGGAGGAGCCGCTGAAGCAGATCGCGATCAACGCCGGCCTCGAGGGCGGCGTGGTGGCCGAGAAGGTGCGGTCGCTGGAGCCGGGCCACGGGCTGAACGCCGCGGACGGCACCTACGTCGGCATGTTCGACGCTGGCATCATCGACCCAGCCAAGGTCACCCGGTCGGCGCTGCAGAACGCCGCGTCGATCGCCGGGCTGTTCCTGACCACCGAGGCGGTCATCGTCGAGAAGCCGGAGAAGGACAAGGCACCCGCCACCCCCGGTGGTGGCGGCGACATGGACTTCTGAGAAGTCCACAACGCGATACACGCAAGGGGCGGCCCGCGACGCGAGGCCGCCCCTTGCGCTTGTCTAGCCGAAACAGGGAATGTAAGCGATGTGGGGAGTCTTTCGGCTAACCGCCCTGACGACCAGCGTCAGCGCGAGCAATGGCGGGTGTCGCCGCTGGTCCCAGCCAGTGGCGTAGTTCTGCTTGCCCTGCTGTGGTCACTGTCGGCCTTTGCCGGCTGGGCCGCCGCGGCTTTCTGCTCCGACCGAGGGCTTGGCCCCGGCTGCCGAGCGCACGTGGCGGCGGCTGTGCGGCCCTCCGCTCTTGTCGCGGCGGTCGCTGCGTTGCTGGCAGCGGCCGCCCTCATAGCGCCGTCGGCGACGCGGTCCGCGTCGGCCGCGCGGACGGCACAGATGCGACTGCTCGCCGCGTCGGCGGGCTGCTGGGCCGCCGCCCTTGTCGTGCTGTTCGCGCTCGGGGAAACTGTCGGCGGCTGACGAGCACAACTCGCCGCGCGAGCGGGGTCTGAGCGAGGAACAGCGGTGGGCCACCGGGGGCCCCATGGGAACAGCTGAGGAGCGTGGCTCGGGGTCAGGTCTCCTCACCAGCGAGAAGGTCATCGGCGTCGATGATCTGGTAGGCATAACCTTGTTCGGCCAGGAATCGCTGGCGGTGGCCCGCGTAGTCGGCGTCGAGGGTGTCACGAGAGACCACGGTGTAGAAGCGAGCGCGGCAGCCAGGTGCCTTCGGGCGCAAGATGCGTCCGAGCCGCTGCGCCTCTTCCTGCCGCGAGCCGAACGTGCCTGAAACCTGGATCGCCACCGCCGCCTCAGGTAGATCAACCGAGAAGTTGGCCACCTTCGATACGACGAGGGTGCCAACCCGCCCAGCCCGGAACTCAGCGAACAGGCGCTCACGTTCGGACACCCTCGTCTCACCCTTGAGCACCGGCGCCCGCAAGCGAGCGCCGAGGTCGTCGAGCTGCTCGATGTACTGACCGATCACAAGCAGCGGCTCACCGCGGTGCCTGCTGGCCAGATGTTCCACCACGGCCGCCTTCGCCCGGGTGGTCGAGCAGATCCTGTAGCGGTCACCAGGATCGGCGGTCGCATAGGCAAGCCGCTCCGCACCTGGCAGCGTGACGCGCACCTCCACACAGTCGGCGGGCGCGATCCAGCCCTGCGCCTCCATCTCCTTCCATCGCGCCTCGTAACGCTTGGGGCCGATCAGCGAGAAGACGTCGCCCTCACGGCCATCCTCGCGGACCAGCGTCGCTGTCAGCCCGAGCCGCCGGGTGGCCTGCAGGTCAGCGGTCATGCGGAACACCGGCGCTGGCAGCAAGTGCACCTCGTCATAAATGATCAGACCCCAGTCCCGTGCCCCGAACAGGTCCAGGTGCCCGAACGATCCTTTCCGCCGCGCCGTCATGATCTGGTAAGTCGCGATGGTGACCGGCCGGACCTGTTTGCGCGTCGCGCCGTACTCGCCAATCTCGGTTTCTGCCAGGCTGGTGCGGCACAGCAACTCGGCCTGCCACTGGTGCGCGGCGACCGCGTTGGTGACGAGAATGAGCGTGGTGGCCTTGGCCATTGCCATCGCCGTCATGCCGACCAGCGTTTTGCCAGCACCGCACGGCAGGACGACCACGCCGGAGCCGCCGTGCCAGAACGCCTCCGCGGCCTCTTGCTGGTATGGCCGAACGCTCCAGCCATCGCCCCTGAGCGCGATCTCGTGCCCCTCGCCGTCGACATAGCCCGCGAGGTCGGCGGCGGGCCAGCCCAGCTTCAGCAGCGCTTGCTTGAGGCGTCCGCGCTCGCTCGGGTGGACCGTCGCGGTCTCGGCGTCGATCCGCTGCCCGATCGCGGGGGCGACCAGCTTGGAGCGCAAGACCTCCTCGAGAACGGCGCGGTCGAGTGCGACGAGCACCAAGCCATGCGCCGGATGATCGTGCAACTGCAACCGGCCGTAGCGGCCCATCGTTTCGGCCAGGTCCACCAGCAGGCAGTGCGGGACTGGGTAGCGCGAGTAGCGCAGCAGCGCGTCCACAACCTGCTCCGCATCGTGACCGGCTGCTCGGGCGTTCCACAGCGCCAGCGGCGTCAGCCGGTAGGTGTGCACGTGCTCGGGCGCGCGTTCAAGCTCGGTGAAAGCGGCGATCGCCTTGCGGCAATCGGCCGCGAGCTCATGCCGCGCCTCAAGCAGCAGAGTCTTGTCCGACTGGACGATCAGCGGCCCGTCTGTCAAGCCGTCTCCCCTCGCCGCCCCGTCCCGGTGATCCCTGGCGGCAATCATTCCGCCCACATGCGCCGCCGCGTGGGCAAATGACAACTCCCCTGCTACTCAACGGCCGCGCTGCGGTGACACAGGCCGCCGCGGCGGCGGCGCTGGGTCCATGGTGGTGGTTCGCGCTGGGTGGCGCAGGCCCGCTTGCGGCGGCGGCGCTGGGCCGGTGGTCGTTTCCGACGGGGCGCACTGGCGGAGTGGGCGGCGCCGTCAGGCACCGCCGGAGCGCAGCACGCGCACGGCGGCGAGCGCTCGTTTTTCCGCGGGCCAGGGCGCGGGCGCCGGCAGCGCGCGGGCCGTGGCCGGCCGCACACCTGTCCGCCTGCCCGATCGCGCGCCGGGCCACGCGCCTGACGGCTGACTGCCTGTACCGTCCTCGGCGCGCCGCGATGCCCTGGTGATCTCAAGCGTGCCGTCGGCCGATTCGGCCGCCGGGGCAAATCCGAGCTGCCGCAACAGGGCGAGCACGTCGGCTCGGCTGGCTGGTGAGATGAGCACAGTCGGCGCGAGCGTGCGCAGGCGCAACCCCACGGCACGGCGATCAGCGGTGATCTCGGCGAGGATCGTTGCGTCGTCGCACCGGAGGTAGGCGCACGCGGCGCCAACCCGGATCTGGCCGTGTCGGCGCGCCACATCGCCGATGAGGTAGCGCAGCGGCTGCGGCACGGGCGTGCGGGAGTGTTCCTCGAGGAACTTGAGCAGATCCTCGCCGCTGCGCCCGGCGTCAAGAGCGCGCCGCACCGAACCGGCGCAGAACCGGTAGACGGTCGCCCCTCCGGTGGACTCCACCTCGGCCGCGAGTGTCAGCTCACGGTCGAGTTCGGCGGTCAGCGGGCCCGGCGCGATGGCCGTCAGGTCGCCCTGGAGCAGCACGTACCCGACCGGCTCTGGCAGGATCCCGGCCAGCGCTGCGGCCGCGGCGCCACGGCCTGCCCGCGCCAGCGCGCGACCGTGCGCAGAAAGCGCGCCGTGGCCGGTCAACCCGAGAAGTGCGGCTTCCTCCATTGCCGTCTCGGCCAGCATGACCTGCAGCGGGTGCTGCTCACGAGGCCACCGCCAGGCGAACCTGCGCAGCACGGCCGCCGCGCTCACCGATCCGCCTGCAGCGACGGTGGCGAGTTGGCCGAGCACCCATGCGCGCACGCGCGGCGCGTCCACTCGGTCGAGGCCTGCGCCGAGCGCGCCCCTGAGACGGCCATGCTCGTCACGGGCGCCCACCAGCCCGGGCACCCGCGTGGTAGACAGCCACGCGCTCGCAAGGGCGGCCCAGCGCTGCCTCGGCGGCCCCGCACGCCAGGTGTCGAACGCGCGCGAGGGCAGCCATTCGCCGTCGACCCAGCCGGAGGCCGCGAGCAGTCCCGCGGCTCGCGCCACCTCCGTGTACAGCGCGGCCGCCCGCACGTCTACCTTGGCTGATGTGGCAGCGTTGCGCAGTTCGCGGATTCCGAGCCCGCCCGATTTCAGCACCGGCGGTGGTGCCGCTGCCCATCGGCTCAGCATCGCCTCGGTGGCAAACAGCGCCCCCAGCGCGGCGCTGGCGGCCGCTTGGTCCACCTCGCGTGAGCCGTTCGGTATCACGTCAAGCGGCGGTGGCTCGGGCGAGACACGGCCCGGTCGGTCCGCACCCACCGGCTCGCCAATGGCGGCCCGCAGGCCTGGAGCGGGACGCCAGCCTTCGCCGCCGTCCCAGGCGAGCGAGCGGCCGGACAGCAGTGCCAGGCAGCGGCGCAGCGGTGGTGCGGGTACGGCGAGCACCTCTTGCAGACGGCCGGCCGGCAGCGGGCAGGGCGACACGACAAGCGTCTCGATGACGTGCAGGGCGAACTGGTCGAGATCGTTCAGCGCACGCTCCAGCGACAGGCGCGTCGTGGCGCGAGATGCGAGCGCATCGACGCAGGTCGGGGCCGGTGACACCAGGTCAGGGCGCGCGGCGAGCAGCGCGGTGAGTTCCGCGTCGCTTCTGTCGTCGAGCCAGCTGCTGAAGCCGTCAGCATCGACGCGCCGCCCGCCATCGCTCACCCGCCACACAGTACTGCGGGGTAAGGCGCCCATAACGGCCATTGCACCGGGCACTATCGGCGCATGAGCGCACGAGCCGAACAGCTGGTGCTCGAATACCTGAGCCGTGCCGCGGACGCGGCCCACGGGCTCATGCGGTCCGACGAACGGGTCCGGTTCATCGCACGGCTGCGGACCTCGATCGAAGAGCAGCGCCAGGCGGCGGGCGCGCACGAACCTGGTGCGGTGCGGCGGGTGCTCGCCAGGTTCGGTGACCCTAAGGTGCTGGCCGCGCGCGAGCGTGCCAGGCTCGACGAGGTGGCGCAGGGCGCCGCCGTGCGGGAGGGGGAGGGCGCCGCCGCGCGGGACGCGGGCCCGGTGGCGCCGCCGTCCGCCGCCTCGCCGCTTGACACCACGCGGGAAGCGTCGTCGGCGCGATCACTGCCACCGGCGCCAGCCACGCCGACACCTGCGCCGCAGCCTCGACCCGAACCTTCGCGGCCCGACCCCCTGCCGGGCGGATCGCTGCCTCGTGCGTATCGGCGTGGCCGGGGAGGCGCCGCAACCACGCGGGTCGGACGCGGTATCGGACGCCCGGCAGCCGGCGCGTCCGGTGGCGGCGTGTCTAGTGGCGGCGCGTCCGCGGGCGGCCGGATGGCAGAGCCTGTTCGTCGGCTGGTGCGGCGCACGCCGGGCAACCGGACCGCAGGCGTGGCGCCGATGGCCGGCCCGCCCGGTCGAGCTGGGGCCGAAGGTGTGGCGCCAATCGCCGGGCCGCCGAGTCGGACCGCGGGTATGGCGCCGGTCGGCGGGCTGCCAGGGGGTCAGGCTGACGAGCGGAGGGGGAGCGTGGCGCCGACCGCCGGGCCACGGGGCCGACGCGATCCGCCGACCGCGTTCGACCTGGCGTCGGTGGTGCGCAGGTACCGGACCGAGGTGCTCGCGCTCATTCTGCTCGGGCCCGGCGGCCTGCTGCTGCCGTTCCCCATCTGGCTGGTTGGCGCGGCGATCGGGCTGACCTCGTGGGCCTGGAGCCGAGCGGAAAAGGTCATCGGGCTCGGCGGGCCGTTCATCCTCACTCTGGCGGGTATCGGCATCATCGGCGCGCTGAACAAGAACCCCAGCATGCCGGTCGACCTGCATGCCTACGTCGCTGCCTCGCGGGCGCATTGGCAGTTGCTGATGCGTGTCAGCGCGCCAGCCGGGGCGCTCTTCCTCGGCGCCCGGCTTGTGCGCGCCTACCGGGTAGGCGCTCGGCGTTCAGCCGGTCGGTGACATCACCCCTGGCATCCCGAGCCCTCGTGGTGCGGGCGGGCGCGGTGCAGGACGGCTGGCCGAGCTGGGAACCCGAGTGCGGCCGGGCAAAAATGAGCAGGCGCCATCGGAAGCGGTGTGGTCGCGCGGGGTTGCGCTAGCTGCGTCGCGGGTAGGCCAAAGATGCGCATGTAACGGCCTTAACGTAGGAATTTCCCGGTCTCGCACGCGATCCCGTCCCAGCACCATCCGACGTGTGAGGCTGCGGAGGATGCGGCCCCGGCCTGAGCCGGGGCCGCGCCGATGCTGGGTCGTGACGGGGCCAGTGCCCGGCCGTGCCCGGCGTCTGCACGCGGGATCAGCGCCGTGCGGATCCCGCGTGCAGACGCCGGTTTGCGCATACCCGCATGGCTGCTCGACCGATAGCCTGAAAAGGCGCGCATAGCGCGGTTCTGCTGGTCCCGATTCACGCGAGGTCATGCCCTGTGCCCACTGGCAAGGTCAAGTGGTACGACGCCGACAAGGGGTTCGGCTTCCTCACCCGCGACGACGGAGGTGAGGTCTTCATGCACTCGTCGGCCCTACCGGCCGACGCGGCAAACCTGCGCGCGGGCCAGCGCGTGGAGTTCGGCATCGTCGAGGGCCGCAAGGGCGCACAGGCGCTTCAGGTGCGGCTGATCGATCCGCCACCTTCTGTGACCAAAGTGACCAGGAAGAAGCCGGACGAGATGATCGTGATTGTTGAGGACTTGATCAAGCTACTCGACGGCATTTCCACGACGTTCCGGCGGGGAAAGCACCCGGACAGTCGCGACGCCGCGAAGATCGCTGCGGTGTTGCGCGCCGTCGCCGACGATCTCGAATCGTCCGAAGCGCCGTCAGGACAGCCGCCACGACACAGGCAGCCGGGCACCCGACGGTAGGTCGCCGCCGCGCCGCCACCGCCGCCGCGGGCTGCGAGGGGTCAGCGGAGCGCACAGTTGGCCGTGTCGGCCAGGAGGGGTCGGCCGTCACGGTCGCTGCGGTGGCCGAGCCTCGGCGGCCGAGTGCGCGAGCCCGCCGGCGAGCCTTCCAGCCGATCGCTTCCTGCGGCGCCGGGTGCTGATCAGGCCAAAAAGCGCCGCACCGAGCGCCGCGGCCGCGATGGCGAGGCCGGCCGTCCCGTTCCTTGTCACTGACAGCAAAACCCCGAGCAGGCCACCAGCCACCCACGACAGCTGATGGAGCGTCTCAGACACCGCGAAGGTGGATGAACGGATCTCTTCGCCGATCTCCCGCTGCACGATGGAGTCGAGGGCCAGCTTGGCGAGCGCTTGGGCAAATGCCGCGACAAGCGCAACTATCAGCGCGGCAGCAAGGCCAAAAAGCGCCGCGCACACGGCAGTGACGAGCGTCGACGCGGCGAGCGTGCCGAACAGGATCAGATGTGGCATGCGCGACCGCAACCCGGATCCCGTGGCCGTCCCGGCGAGCCCGCCCAGAGCCGCAGAGATCACTAGCGCGCCGAGCGCAACGTTCTGGCTGACCCCGTGGAAATGATCCGAGCGAAGCAGGAAGGCGAGGAAGAGGACAAGGAAGCCGGAGAAGGCGCGGACCGCCGCGTTCGCCCGCATGGCCTCGCCCACTACGGGTCCGACGCGGCCGAGCGTTCGCCATCGTCGGCCGTCGGCGGGGCGGCCGTTTGCCTGGCGAGCGGAAGCGTCCGCGGTTATCGGTGGCACAGAGCCTGCGGTATCGACATGATCGGGCAACCTGATGCTGAGCGCGGTGCCCAGCAGGAAAACCACCGTCCCCAGCCGCAGCACCCACCCGGCCTGGATCACCGTCCCGATGCCAACCGCCACGGGCGCGGCCACGGCGGCGGCTATCAGCGAGGCGAGGCCGCACCGCGCGTTGGCGGTGACGAGTGTGATCTCAGCGGGCAGCAGCCGCGGCGTGACGGCGCTGCGGGTAATCCCGTAAGCCTTGGAGAGGACCAGCGCACCGAACGCGGCGGGGAGCAAGGTGAGCGGGTCCCGGTGCATGACCGCGCCAGCCATTCCCCAGCAGAGCAAGCCGCGGCCGAGCAGGGTGCCGCCAAGTATGTACCTGCGGCCTTGGGGAACGCGGTCGAGCATCGGCCCGATCAACGGCGCGAGCACAGCGAATGGCGCCATGGTCACGAGCAGGTAGAGCGTCACTTGGCCGCGTGCCGCCTCAAGCGAGGTGTGGAAGAACAGCGTTCCTGCGAGCGCCACCGCGATGAAGGCATCGCCCGCGCTGCTGACGGCCGTCAACTCGATCAGGTCGGCGAGCCCGGTGCGTCCTGCGCCGGACGCGCGCGTCGTCCGGTGGATCAGCCGTCCGGCCCAGCGCGCCGCCGAACCGCCAGTCTGGGCAACCGGGCCAGCAGCCGATCGGGCTGTTCGCGCGGCCGACCCCGCTGTGCGGGCAGCCCGCCGTGTGGTGTCCTGGACCTTCCGCCAGGAATCACCTGCTCCCATGAACCCAGTATTCTGCGAATTGGGCAGGAGAACGAACCCGCGCGCCGGCCAATGCTGCGCGCGCGCTGACGATAGGGAAGAATCACCAAGCGTGAGCACTGCACGGACGCGGATCCGCCCTTCGGCGTTGGACGAAATCTGCGCGCAGGCGGTCGACGTCGCGCGCGCGGCGGCAGAGCACACGACGGGGCACGAGAAGGTTGGCGGGCACATCGGCGTCGTCGCGGAAGGCGACCGTGTCGTTACGCATCTGTTCGAGTGCCGCGACGTTGCCTACCGTGGCTGGCGCTGGGCGGTCACCGTTGCCCGCGCCGCGCGGGCGAAGACGGCGACGGTGAGCGAGAGCGCACTGCTGCCTGGGCCAGACGCCATGCTCGCGCCGGAATGGGTTCCATGGCGGGAACGCCTGCAGCCCGGCGACCTCGGCGTCGGGGACCTGCTGCCGGCCTCACACGATGACGAACGCCTGGTGCCCGTCGTCGCGCTCGGCGGTGGCGACCTGCCGGCCTGGAGCGGCGGCGATGCTCCAGCAACCGACGCCGGCGATCTGCCAGCCTCGGGCGGCGGCGATGCTCCAGCCTCGGGCGGCGGCGATCTCCCGGCTTGGAGCGGCGGCGATTCGCTCGCCGCGGGCCGCAGCGATGACCCGTCAGCCGGGACTGATGTCGGTCACGCCGCCGGGGTTCCTGTCGCGGGCAGAACCCGCGTGCTCTCCGCCTTTGGCCGGGACGACACCGCTACGCGCTGGTACTCGACTGATCACGGCCCGCGCGCACCGCTGGCCCACGCGGCACCTGCAACCTGTGCGACATGTGGCTTCTTCGTGCCCTTGAGCGCGCCGCTTGGCCGGATCTTCGGCGCCTGCGCGAATGAGTACGCGCCGGACGACGGCCGCGTCGTATCGGTCGATCACGGATGCGGCGCGCACTCCGAGGCGGCGGTCGCGTCCAGACAATCCCAGTCGCCGCCGCCGATCATCGATGAGCTCGGGTACGACTTGGTCGACCTACCTGGCGTGGCGGTTGACGAGACGGAATTCGAGCCACTCGACCACACCTGACTTCCTGCTCGGTTGGGATCGGCCGCGCTACGGCTTGGCCGGGGGCCGGGGGTCGCCGCCCGCCGCCGCGCGCCGCTTGGCCGTTCGCGCGCGTGAGCGCTTCAGGCGCGGCACGTACCACAAGCCGAATACCCCCATCCCGAATCCGGCGGCACATGTCCAGATCCACCATTGCTCGCCCCCGGGCAGCCTGTGGCGCACCAGCACCACGACGACGAGCGCGATCGCCCAGCCCGCTGTGATGAGCCCCGTCGCCAACTGCTCGTTGCCATCAAGCGGTGGCGGCGCCGGCCGGTATTGCCGCGTCATGACCGCCAGCCTATGGATCCATAGGAGTGCGGCCGCCGCGCAGACAGCGACCGCGCCCCGGCTGGCGCCTAGTCGTTCACTTTGCTAACGACTACGGAATGCTGAGGCACCGTATATCGTTAGCACAGATAATGACTAAGGCTAATGACCATGACCTCGACACAGACCAGAACCGACGCTGGCTTGGCCACCGGGCTTCGCATCTCGGTGAGCAGGCTGGCCAGGCGGCTGCGCGTGGAGCGTACGGGCGGGCTGGCAAAGACCGGCTTGTCAGACACCCAGTTGGCCGCGCTGGCCTCGCTGGACCACCATGCCGCGATGACACCGCGCGAACTGGCAGAGCACGAGAAGGTTCAGCCGCCGTCGATGACTCGCGTGATCGCGGCGCTGGAGAGTCGCGGCCTCATACTTCGGTCGCCGCACCCCACGGACCGGCGGCAGGTCATCCTCTCGGTCACCCCGGAGGGCAAGAGCTTGGTGAACCAGGCGCGTCGGCGCAGAGACGCGTGGCTGGCCATGCGCCTGACGGAGCTAACCGGCAAAGAGCTGGCCACGCTGCGGGCGGCCGCGCCGATCCTGGAGAAGCTGAGCCAGGCCTGACGGGAACGCATGCCGCCGGCGGTCGCAGGCGCGTGTTCAGCTCGCTGCGCAATCGCAACTACCGGCTGTTCGCCAGCGGGCAGGTCGTGTCCAACACCGGCACCTGGATGCAAAGGGTCGCGCAGGACTGGCTGGTGCTCGAGCTCACCCACGGCAGCGGCACCGCCCTGGGCGTCGCCACTGGCCTGCAGTTCCTGCCCCTGTTGCTGTTCAGCCTCTGGGGCGGAGCGATCGCCGACAGGTACTCCAAGCGCGCGATCCTGATGGTGACGCAAGCCGCCATGGGCGCGCTCGCGCTCATTCTCGGGGTGTTGACGATCACCGGCGTCGTCCAGATCTGGCATGTGTACGGGCTCGCCCTCGCGCTCGGGTTGATCACGGTGGTGGACAACCCCACGAGGCAGACATTCGCCGTCGAGATGGTCGGCCGCGCCAACCTGCCGAACGCCATCGCGCTGAACAGCGCGACCTTCAACCTGGCACGGATCGTGGGGCCGGCCGTTGCCGGTCTGGTGATCAGCGCCCTCGGCACGCCGATCGCTTTCATGATCAACGCGGCTTCGTTTGGCGCTGTTCTGACCGGCCTGAAGCTGATGCGCACATCCGAGCTGCACCCGGCCGAGCCTGCGCCCAGGGCGAAAGGCCAAATCCGCGACGCTCTGCGGTACGTCCTTCACCGCCCAAGCCTGTGTGCGCTGATGGTCATCGTCTTCTTTGTGGCGACGTTCGGGATGAACTTCCAGGTGACGACGGCGCTCATGTCGCGTGAGGTGTTTCACACGGGTGCGGGCGCATTCGGCCTTGCCGGTGCCGTCTTCGCCGCTGGCGCGCTTTGCGGTGCCCTGCTCGCGGCCCGCCGCAGGCGGCCAGGCGTCCGGCTGCTGCTCGTCAGCGCATCGGCCTTCGGTTTGCTCGAGGTGCTCACCGGCCTGATGCCGACGTTCTGGTCGTTCCTCGCGATGCTCGTGCCCACCGGCCTGGCGCTGCTGACCTTCAGCACGGCCGCGAACTCCGCCACCCAGCTGGAGACCTCACCTGAAATGCGTGGCCGGGTGATGGGGCTGTACCTGCTTGTCTTCCTCGGCGGCACGCCGCTGGGATCGCCGCTGGTCGGCTGGCTCGCCGAGCAGTTCGGCGCGCGGACCAGCCTGATGGCCGGCGGCGCGATCTCGGCAATAGCCGCCGTGCTTGTGGCCGCCGTGCTCGCCCGCAGCCAGAGCCTGCGGGTCCGTGATTTCCTCAGGCCGCGCACGCTGCTCAGGATTGGCGCCTAAGGGTGCCCGCGGTCAGGCGCGCAGGGCCCAGCTGCCGAGGTCCTCATACCGCGGATGAGCCTGGCCGAGGTGGCTTCTGACCAGATGGATTCGCTCAACGGTCCACGGCGTGCCCGCGTAGCCGCTCAGCGCGGCTACGAGTGCGTGGACGTCAGCGGGCGCGCGGCACCGCGCCAGGGTGAGGTGTGGCCGGAACGGCCTGCCCTCATCCGGCTGCGGTATCCCGACCCGTCGTGCGCTCGCCGCAACGGACCCGCAGAGAGCGGCCAGGGCGCGCCGGTCGCCGTGCAGCCCGGTCCAAAGCACACGGGCCCTGCCACTGTCTGGAAAGGCGCCGGCCCCACCGAATGCGAGGCTCAGGCTCTTATGCCGGCCGGCCGCGCGGTGCAGGCGTGGCATGAGACGATCGGCGGCCACCTCGTCCACCTCACCAAGGAAGGCGAGCGTGACATGCCAGGCATCGTGGCTGGTCCACCGCAGCTGCGGCCAGGCGGGCCGCAGCGGCGCGGTGGCGGCCTCAAGTTCGTCGACCGCGTGCGCTGGCGGCATGATGGCGACAAACAGCCTCATGCGGCCACTGAAAGCAGGGCGGCGCGATCCAACCGAACGGCGGCTTGCGGTCGCCGCGTCGGCGCTGGCTCGATCGTCAGTGGCGCCATCGATACGTTCATAGTCGCTCGACGACGTAGTCGATGCAGGCGGTAAGCGCCTCCACGTCGGCGGGATCGATCGCGGGGAACATCCCGATCCGAAGCTGGTTGCGGCCGAGTTTGCGGTAAGGCTCGGTGTCCACGATCGCGTTGTCGCGCAACACCGCCGCGACCGCGGCGGCGTCGACTCCGTCGAAGTCGACGGTGCCGACCACGTTCGAGCGCTGTGCCCGGTCGGCGACGAACGGCGTCGTGTAGGCGGTCTTTTCCGCCCAGGTGTACAGCCGGCCCGCCGAGTCCGCCGTGCGGGCGGCGGCCCAACCCAGGCCGCCGCACTCGAGCATCCATTCGACCTGCTCGGCCAGCAGCACGAGCGTCGTGATCGCGCAGGTGTTGTACGTCTGGTCGTTGGCGGAATTGCTGATCGCGGTCGGCAGCGAGAGGAAGGCCGGGACGTAGCGCGCCGTGGCGGCGATTTCCGCCGAACGGGCGAGCGCGGCGGGCGACATGAGCGCGATCCACAGGCCGCCGTCTGATGCGAAGCACTTCTGCGGGGCAAAGTAGTACACGTCGAACTCGTCCGCGCGTACGGGCAGGCCGCCGGCGCCGCTCGTCGCGTCCACGATTGTGAGTGCGTCCGTGCCGCCCACGCGGCTGATGGCCATCGCGACCCCGGTCGAGGTCTCGTTGTGAGTCAGCGCGTGGACATCGACTCCGTCTTCGGCGTGCGGCAACGGGTGGCTGCCCGGCGGGCTCACGATGACCGTGGGCTCGGCCAGCCACGGCGCGCCCGTTGCCACGTGCGCGAACTTGGCGGAGAACTCACCGAACGCGAGGTGCTGCGACTTGCTCCTGATCAGCCCGAACGCGGCGGCGTCCCAGAACGCCGTGGTGCCGCCGTTGCCCAGGACCACCTGGTAGCCATCGGGCAAGGAGAAAAGTTCCCCGAGGCCTTGCCTGATCCGGCGCACCAGCGACCTGACCGGCGCCTGGCGGTGCGACGTACCGAGGTAACCGCGGGCCGGTCCGTTGAGCGCGCTGAGCTGCTCGGGCCGGATCTTCGACGGTCCGCACCCGAACCGTCCGTCCACCGGCTTGATGTCAGTTGGGATCGCAATGTTGCTCACGGCGTCAACCCTAGAGCCTGCGTGGACATGGCCTGACGCCGCTCCGGGCGCGCTCGAACGGCGGCCTAGAGCCTCAGGTCCGCGCCGCCGGGCACGTCCTCGATGGAGCGGGACTTCGGGCCCACATATCGCGCGCTCGGCCTGATCAGCCTGCCCGTCCGCTTCTGCTCGAGGATGTGGGCCGCCCACCCGGCCGTGCGCGCGCACGTGAACAGCGACGTGAACATGTGCGAAGGCACCTCGGCGAAGTCAAGGATGATCGCGGCCCAGAACTCGACGTTCGTCGCAAGCACCCTGTCCGGCCTGCGGGCATGCAGCTCTTCGAGCGCGGCCGTTTCCAACGCGACCGCGACCTCGTGCCTGGGCGCGCCGAGCTGCTTCGCGGTACGGCGAAGCACACGCGCGCGTGGATCTTCCGCGCGGTACACGCGGTGGCCAAAACCCATCAGCCGTTCGCCCTGGTCCAGGGTCGTTTTCACATAGGTGCGCGCGTCGCCGATCCGCTCCACCTCCTGGATCATGTTCAGGACACGGGCGGGCGCGCCGCCGTGCAAGGGGCCAGACATCGCGCCAACGGCCCCGGACAGCGCGGCGGCCACGTCCGCGCCTGTCGAGGCGATCACGCGGGCGGTGAACGTCGAGGCGTTCATGCCATGTTCGGCTGCGGACGTCCAGTACGCGTCGATGGCCTTGACGTGGCGTGGATCCGGCTCGCCGCGCCAGCGGATCATGAACCGCTCGGAGATCGACCCCGCCTGGTCCACGCGGCTCTGCGGAACCATCGGGACGCCGAGGCCGCGGGCGGACTGCGCGACGAAGGACAGCGCCATCACCGATGCCCTGGCAAGATCGTCCCGGGCCTGCTCGTCGCTGATATCGAGTAGCGGCTGCATCCCCCAGCCGGGCGCCAGCATCGCGAGCGCGCTCTGCACGTCGACCCGGCTGTCGCCGGAGTGAACGGGGATCGGGTAGGGCTCCGCGGGCGGCAGGCCGGGCTCGAAGCGGTCATCCACGAGCAGACCCCAGACGTTACCGAATGAAACGCGCCCGACCAGATCCTCGATGTCTACGCCGCGATATCGGAGAGACCCGCCCTCACGATCAGGCTCGGCGATCTCGGTCTCGAACGCTACGACGCCTTCGAGCCCCGGCTTGAAGTCGGACATGTGCGCTTCCTCCGTCTCGCCGGCCACGACGCCCGGCCGACTAATTCAACCGCGTCAGCCCGGGGTGAGATAGTACCCGTCAGTAAGTTAGGTGCCACGCACGTATGGGCGCGATGAACAGTGTGATGATCAGTACCCGTGGATGCATCAGAGCGCTCACCGGACCCGGCGCACGCGCGGCCTGCGGGAACCACCAGGCAGTCGTTCGCGGCCGACCCGGTCGCCCAGTTCTCGCGCTGGTTCGCCGACGCCGTCGCCGCCGACGTTCCCGAGCCAACCGCGGTGGTGCTCGCCACGGCCTCCGCCGATGGCGTTCCTCGCGCCCGCACCGTGTTGCTCAAGGAATGGGGCGCCGACGGGTTCAGCTTCTACACCAACAAGACCTCGCGCAAAGCCCGCGAACTGGCCGCCAACCCGCGTGCCTGCCTGCTGTTCCCGTGGCATCCGATGCGCCGCCAGGTGATCATCGAGGGAACCGTCACCGAACTCGGCGAGGCGCAAAACGAGCGTTACTTCCATTCTCGGCCGTATGGATCGCAGATCGGCGCGTGGGCGAGCAGGCAGTCCACGCTGTTGCGGTCGCGCGCCGAGCTCGACGACCGCTACGAGCGTCTCGCCGCACGCTGGCCGCAGGGCAGCGCCGTGCCCAATCCGCCATTCTGGGGTGGTTACCTGGTGATTCCCGAGCAGATGGAGTTCTGGCAGGGCCGGGCGAACCGGCTGCACGACCGGTTGCGGTACCGCCGCGCCGGTGCCGCCTGGATCCTCGAGCGGCTGGCGCCCTGAGCGCCACATCGCGCGAGCCGTTATGGCCAAGCTGTGGCGTTAGCATCGATATGGGAGGCGAGCAGTTGACCGCCCACGGGCTCATCGACACGACCGAGATGTACCTCCGCACCATCTTCGAGCTGGAAGAGGAGGGCATCGTGCCGCTGCGTGCCCGGATTGCCGAACGGCTTTCCCAAAGCGGGCCGACGGTGAGCGAGACCGTGGCGCGGATGGAGCGGGACGGCCTTGTGCGCGTCGCTGGTGACCGTCAGCTGTCGCTCACTGCGACCGGGCGCTCACGTGCCACCCAGGTGATGCGCAAGCACCGGCTCGCCGAGTGCCTGCTGCTCGACGTCATCGGCTTGCCGTGGGAAGAGCTGCACATCGAGGCGTGCCGTTGGGAGCATGTGATGTCCGACGCGGTCGAGCGCCGGATGCTCGAGGTGCTCGATTATCCGGTCCGCTGCCCGCACGGAAACGTCATTCCCGGGCTCGAGGAACTCGGCATCCCGCCGGACGCCAAGGCCCGCGCGCTCGCGGTGGAGGCCGAGCCCGCGCAGGCAATGACCGACGTCGCCTCTTCCCGCGAGACGCTGGCAATTGTCTGCCGGATCAGCGAACAAGTCCAAAGCGATACCAGTGTCATGCTTAAACTCAAGCAAGTCGGGATACAACCCGGACGCGAGGTGACGCTCGTTGCGAGCGACATGGGCGTGCGGGTTACCTGCGACGACGAAACCGGGCTCCAAGCCGCTGACCTACCACGGGGGATTGCCGCACACGTATTCGTCGCCAGGCGGTGAGCGTTGGAGCCGGGGAAGCGCGACGGTAACTATCTTGTTACCACTGGATTTTGGGGAGGCGGGAGTGAGCGGCGGGCTGACCCGCCACCTCAACGGTGAGGTGACCCCCCGATGAAACGCTGGGGCGGGTCCGCGTTCGACGCGTACCTTCCTCCCGAGACCGTGCTGAACCAGGTGGAGACGGCGGTCATCGTCACCGACCGGCTCAGCAATCTGCTGTACGCGAACCCGTGCGCCTCGCGGCTGTTCGGGCTTCCTGACGATATTCATCGCCTGATCGGGCATTCGGTCCTTTCTATCGGCTTCGAAGAAGCCGACATACTCAAAGCGACCGAGCTTGCCAAGCAGGTGCTGCGCGGCCGGATCTGGGAAGGCACATTCGTCAACTTGCGCCAGGACGGGTCGCGGGTGTTCGTCCGGGCTCAGGCGGCGCCGCTGCGCCACCCGTCCGGCGCCGTCGACGGGATCGTCATCTTCGCGCGCGAGGCTATGCGACGCGGAAATGAACGCGAACTCGACCGGATCGGGCTGCTCGATCAGATCGGTGAGCGGCTCGCCGGATCGCTCCAACTCGACCTGACGTTGCGGCATGTGGCCGAGACCCTGGTCCCGCAGTTCGCCGATCACTGCCTAATCGACCTGCGCCAGGGCGACAAGCTGGTGCGCCGGGTGAGCACGCACGCTCACGGCTGGGCGCCGCCGCCGGGAACCTGGGCCGCCGTGGGAAATCAGATCCACTACCCGAATGGCCACTTTTGCCAGCAGGCCATGGAACGGCTCGACACCATCGTGGTGGAGGAGTACGACAGCGCCGCGTTCCCTTCGCCGAGCCCCGCCAGCCGGCAGGCATGCGATGACGCGGGCCTCACCTCGGTCGTCAGCTCGCCGTTGTGCGCGCGCGGTGAGCTGCTCGGTGTGATGAGCCTTGCCCTGTCGCACCTGACCGAGCGCGAGGACTACCACTACGACTATTTCGACCGGGATTTTGTCGGGGCGATTGCCAGCCGCGTTGCGATCGCGATTGACAACGCGATGCTGTTCGAGGAGGAGCGGCGGACGGCGCTCGCCTTCCAGAAGAGCCTGCTGCCACGGGAGATCCCGACATTCGACGGGCTGGAGATCGCTCACCGCTACATTCCCGCCAAGCCACTGGAAACCCTTGGCCAGGGCATTCAGACGCAAGTGGGTGGCGACTGGTACGACGTGATCCCGTTGTCCGCCGGCCGGGTCGCCATCGTGATCGGCGATGTCGAAGGGAGAGGCGCGCGGGCGGCCGCGATCATGGGCCAGCTCCGCGCCGCGCTCCGCGCGTTCGCCCAAGACGACAAGCCACCCGCGGAGATGCTGCGCAAGCTCGAGGAGTGGTGCCGGACCCTTGGTCACATCGAGGTCGACGCGCACGGCGTGCCCACTGCGGTCACGCCGATCGTTAGCTGCACCTACCTCGTCTACGACGCCTGGACACGAAGGCTGGCCTTCGCCAACGCCGGCCACGACGCGCCGCTTCTCGTTGTGGACGGCGAGGTCGGCCAGTTGGAGATGCAGCACAAGGGCGTTCTGCTCGGGGTCCGGGCACAGGGGGTGCGCGGGGTGCCTCCGTTCCGCGAGGAGCAGCGGGAGCTTCCTCCTGGCGCCACCCTGCTGCTGTACACCGACGGGTTGACCGACCGGCGGACCCGCCAGGATGGCAGCGGCTTCTACACAGAGGATGAGGCCGCCGAGATGCTTCGCCAGGCGGTCAAGGCGGTGGCGCACAAGGACGTGGAGGCGGTCGCGAAAGCGGCTGAGGAGGCCGTGCCCGGCGACATCGACGACGACATGGCTATCGTGGTTGTGCGATCGTCGGCGACCAAGCTTCCCTCGAAGGAACGCGTTTTCCCGGCGGAGCCGATCATGGTGTCGGAAGCGCGCCGGATGGCCACCGAGACCTTCGCCCGCTGGCGAATGGATCCCGAACAGGCGGAGCTTGCCTGCCTGCTCGTCTCGGAGGTGGTCACCAACGTTGTGCTGCACGCCGGGTACACCTCGCGCAGGGGACTTGTTTTCGGATCGGCCGTGGCCGGTCTTGGCCAGTCGGGGACTGGCCGGATGACAGCAGGCGGCCCGGCGGCGCCCGGGCGGGCCGCGACCCAGGTGGACGACGGGTGGGAGTTCGGCGCCTACGACGACGCGCCGGTGCCGACGGGCGCGGATTTCACCGTACGGCTGAGGTGCGGCGAAGCGTCGATCTGGGTTGAGGTTTTCGACTCTGATCTGCGTTTGCCGCGAATCCGCAGCGCTGGAGAGAACGACGAAGGAGGCCGCGGGCTGTACCTGGTGGACCAGCTCGCCGCCCGCTGGGGCTCACGGCCGACCAAGGACGGCAAGGCGGTCTGGTTCGAGGTCCCGATCCACCGCGCGCAGAGAGCTTAGCCAGCCCGCCGGCCTCAGTGCGACGAGGTAACCCACAGAGCGAGGACGACGAGGGCGAATATGACCATCGCGGCCGTCCAGTGCCTGCCGGTGACCCGCAGCCCGACCCGCCGCCGCAGCCGGGTCCACAAGAACGCGACGATAATGGCAAGCAGGGCCAGCAGGATCAGGCCAGAACCCACCACTGCCTCCAGGTGTCGTGTGCCTCACACCGAGCCTACGCCGCCGGTCCGCGCTGACCGACCTCCGCGGCAGAGCTGTCGCCGCCTGGTGACCCCCCGCTTGCCGCGCCGTCCAGTCAGCTCTCGCCGCGCTGTTCGGACGGCTCTCGCCGCGCTGCTCGGACGGCTCTCGCCGCGCTGCTCGGACGGCTCTCGCCGCGCTGCTCGGACGGCTCTCGCCGCGCCGCATAGGCGGCGCGCTAGAGGTCTTCGTAAAGCGACAGGTCCGGCCGCCGGCGCGGAGCTTGCGCCGCGACCGCGTCAGGCACGTCGATCTCGATACGCAGCAGCGCGCCGCCCAACGTCTTGCCGAGGTTGTCGCTGCGCAGCGAACGGGGCCCGCCACCGCCGAGGGCGCGCCCCGCGACGAAATTCAGCGCGAGCAGATTCGGTGCCTCGTACCGGCGCACCGGCCCGCCGACCAGGCCGCCGAAGTGGGCCGCCACCCGCTTCGCCGTGACCTCGTGCCTGATCGACTCGTACGCTTGCTCGCTGTAGGCGAAAACAGCGATGTTGACCGTGTCACCCTTGTCGCCAGAACGGGTGCCGCACAGGTCGCGCAACTGTATCCGTGGCACCCCTAGACCTCCGTGATTTCATGGCCGACCTGTTCGTCCACCTGGTCCTTGCGCACAAGCGTCGGCCAGAGCCCGAGTAGCTGTGACGGCTTGCCGCTCATGCCGCGCCCGGCGCCGGTCATCCCCCACGGCGGCGCCGACAGTGCGAGCGGCACGACTTCGCGGCTCACCCGGGCGGCGGTCTGGCCGTCGCCACATCGCCAGGCCAGGCGCAGCAGCACCTCGGGCAACTCGGCTGTGTCGCCGACCGGCGCGGCCGGCCCGTGCAGCGCATTGACCCCCCAGTACTCCTCAAGCCACTCCTCCACGGCGAGGCCAGCCAGCCCAGCTCGCTTGCGCACGATCGCGGCGGTGGCGCGCGCCTTGGCGTGAGCGTCGGGCCAGCCGAAGGCGACCCTGGCCTCCCCTGACCAGCCCGCAGGGTGGCAGGCGAGCACCTTGTAGGTGCTGGTCGCGGGCCGGCCGCTCGCGCCGCTCACCCGGACACGGTCCGCGCCGAGATCGTCGAGCCGCAGGGTGGTGAAGTCGGCGACCACGTCGGGCGTGATGTAGGCGGCAGGGTCGTGCACCTCGTAAAGAAGCTGGTGCCGCACGGTGTCGAAGTCAACCCGGCCGCCGGTGCCGGGCGGTTTGGTGATCACAGCCTTGCCGTCGGGCTCGCACTCGGCGATCGGGTAGGCCAGGTTCCACGGCTGTTTGATGGTCCACCAGTCGCCCGAGTAGTTGCCACCTGTGGACTGGCCGGAGCATTCGCACAGGTGGCCGACCGCGGTTCCGGCCGCGAGCAGATCCCAGTCATCGGGCCGCCAGCCGAACTCGTGGATGAGCGGGGCGAGGAACAGGGACGGGTCGGCCGCTCGGCCGGTGATCACGATGTCGGCGCCGTCGGCGAGAGCCGAAACGATCGGCAGGGCGCCCAGATAGGCGTTCGCGAACAGGACCCGCCCAGGAAAGTCGCGCCACGGCTGACCCGTCTCGGCGTTGGCCAGCCCGCCGGGCACAGCGGCGAGCTGGTCCAGCCGCGGCATCAGGTCATCGCCCGTCACGGTGGCGATCCGCAGTCCGCCGATGCCGAGCTGCGCCGCCACCTTCGCCGCCTCCTCGCCCGCCCCGACCGGGTTGATCCCGCCGGCGTTGGTGATGATCTTGGTTCGGCCGCGCGCCACGTAGGGCAGCGCGAGCCGAAGGTAAACAGGCAGGTCCCTTGTGTAGCCAGCGGCCGGGTCGCCCATCCGGTCCTTTTGCAGGATGGCGAGAGTGAGCTCGGCGAGCGCCTCCAGGCACAGGTAGTCGACGCCCGCGTCGAGAAGCGAGGACAGCGAGGTCACGCTGTCGCCGTAGAAGCCCTGGCCGCCCGCCACACGTACGGTCATATCGCCTCGGCGGCTGCCCGGTTCATGCGCCGATTTTGCCGCAGAGCGGTCCGTAGGCGCCAATCTCCAGCCAGGTCCTTAACGGCTGCCGCCACCTGTCACCACCAACGGACCTGCGGAGTCCCTTGGGCCGCGACGCCTGTTCCTGATCATGAGGAGCCGGCCAGCCGCCGCAGGGCGCCCCGGACCACTTCGGGGTCGGTCGTGGTCCAGAACGGCGGCAGCGACGCGCGCAGGAAGCTACCGTAGCGAGCCGTGACGAGACGCGGGTCCAGGATCGCCACGACCCCACGGTCGGTCATCGTCCGCAACAGCCGCCCCGTGCCCTGCGCAAGCAGCAACGCCGCCGCCGTCGCGGCGACCGTCATGAACCCGTTGCCGCCCCGCGCCGCGACGGCGCGCTGCCTGGCCGAGGCGAGCGGGTCGTCCGGGCGTGGAAAGGGAATCCGGTCGATCACCACGAGCTGCAAGGACGGCCCCGGCACGTCCACGCCCTGCCACAGCGACAGGGTGCCGAACAGGCAGGTGGGCTCGTCGGCCGCGAACTGCTTGACCAGTTGCGAGGTGGCGTCGTCGCCCTGGCACAGCAGCGGCTGGCTGAGCCGGTCGCGCAGTTCCTCCGCCGCCTGCCTGGCGGCCCGCATCGAAGAAAACAGGCCGAGCGTCCGGCCGCCCGCCGCGACGATGAGGTCGCCCAATTCGGCTACGTAGGCCTCCTGCAGGCCGTCGCGCCCCGGCGGCGGCAGGTGCCTAGCCACATAGAGGATCGCGCTGCGCGGGTGATCGAACGGCGAGCCGACATCGATTCCTGACCAGGCAAGATGCTTGCCGCCTTGCCCGTCGCCGCCGGGATCGGCCGCGCTGTCGGCGCGCATAGCGCCGACAGCGCGCATAGCGCCAGCGCCAGCCGCGCGGGCCGCGGCTGGCGCTGGCGCGGCTGGCGCTGAGGCGTCGGCATCCTCCGACGTCGAGTCCGGTTCGGTGCTCGCCGCATCCGCGCGGCCGTTAGGTATCTGCTTGTCCTTGGTTGTCACAGCGGGCGACGGTCCGCCGGGCGGACGGGAGGGTAGCCCCCACTGCCGTGCGAGCGGCTCAAATGATCCACCCAGCGCCAGCGTGGCCGATGTCAGCACAACCGTTCGGCAGCCGAACAGCCGTTCGGCCAGCAGCCCGCCAACCTCGAGCGGCGCCACCCGCAGCGTCGGCGGGCGGCGGGAGTCGTCGGCGAAGGGCCGGTCCAGCCACACCACCTCGCGGCGTGCCGCGATGTCAGTGCCGAACGACTGCAGCAGACGCGCGGCGGTGTCGTGCGCCTCCTCGGTCGCGGTGAGAGCAGCCCGGCCGGTGAGCTGCTGCTCGGCGTCTTCCTCTGTGCGCTTGAGCACCACGCGCAGCTCGGCGGCGCATTCATGGGCCGCGTTTCGGACCGCGGCAAGCGACGCGGCGAGGGCCTCTGGGAGGAAGTCAACCCGCCCGCCCGGCATTTCCTCAAGGACCGGGGCGAGTGCCTCACCGGCATCCTTCAGCAGGCCCGAGGGCGTGCCCCGTTGACCGCGTGCGCCGTCGTGTTTGTCGTCGAGCAGCCGGCCGCAGCGGCGGGCTGCCGCCTCCACGCTCGCTGCGGACAACTCCCCGGTCGCCACCGAGGTCACCCTGTCGACAAGCTCGTGCGCCTCATCGATGATCACCACATCGTGTTCCGGCAAGACGTGGAAGTCTTCCATGGCATCGATTGCCAGCAGCGCATGGTTCGTGACGACGATGTCGGCCCTTCCGGCCTCGTCGCGCGCCTTCTCTGCGAAACAACGAGCGCGAAGCGGGCAGCGCGGGCCGAGGCACTCCCTCGCGGAAACCGCCACCTCCCGCCAGGCGCGGTCATCAACGCCGGGCACGAGTTCGTCGCGGTCCCCCGTGGCGGTCGTTTCCGCCCACTGATGCAGGCGCTGCACCTGCCGGCCCACGGCTGACACAGAGCGTGCGTCGAAGAGCACCTGATCGGGATCATCCGGCGCGCCCACCCCTAGCCGGTGCAGGCAGAGATAGTTGCGGCGGCCTTTGAGTATCGCGAACACGGGTTCGCGGTCGAGCACCGGCTTCAGCGCGTCAGCGAGGCGGGGCAAGTCACGTTCGACGAGCTGGCGCTGCAGCGCGATCGTCGCCGTCGACACCACGATGGCGCCGCCCGTCGCGATCGCGTGCCGTATGGCGGGCACGAGGTATGCGAGCGACTTGCCCGTGCCCGTTCCGGCCTGGACGGCGAGATGCTCGGCCTTTTCGATGGAATCGCGGACCGCCTGCGCCATCGCGACCTGCCCGGGCCGCTCCGCGCCGCCGATCGCGTCGACGGCGGTGGCCAGAAGCACGGAAATGTCCGGGAGTTCGCGCTGTTTCCTGCCGGGGTGCGTCCCGGCGGGGCCCTGGCGGCCGTGGCGTTTCTCACCGGGAAGCACGCAGAAGACGCTATCGCGCGGCACCGTCGCGGAGCGGGCGGACGCGGCCGTCGGCCGCCTGGGCGGCGGCCGGGCGTGCGATAAGCTCACACTGACCCATACCGAATGCCACTCGGTTTGCGTGGAACCCTCTGGAGGGCATGGTGGCGGAAGCCTACATCGTCGCAGCGGTACGCACTCCCGTCGGCAAGCGGGACGGCGGGCTCGCCGGGGTTCACTCCGCCGACCTGGCCGCACATGTGCTTGCTGAACTCGTCCGGCGAACGGGCATCGACCCCGCGGCGGTGGACGATGTGATCATGGGCTGCGTCTCGCAGGTCGGCCCGCAGACGCTCGACATCGCCCGCACAGCCTGGCTATCGGCGGGACTGCCGGAAAGCGTGCCCGGCGTCACCATCGACAGGCAATGCGGTTCATCCCAGCAGGCCGTGCACTTTGCCGCCCAGGCCGTGCTTTCTGGCACCCAGGACCTTGTGGTGGCGGCCGGGGTGGAGAACATGAGCACGGTCAAGATGGGCGCCAGCGTGGCGCTCGGCCAGGGCATGCCGCTGCCCTGGGGCAACGGCTGGACCAGCCGGTACGGCGACCAAGAGATCTCCCAGTTTCGCGGCGCTCAGCTGATATGCGAAAAATGGGGGATCAAGCGCGGCGAGCTCGAGGAGTTCGCGCTGGCGAGCCACAGAAAGGCGATCGAGGCGATCGACGAGGGACGGTTCGAGCGCCAGATCGCGCCGATCGCGGGCGTCGCCGCTGATGAGGGCCCACGGCGCGACACCTCGCTTGAGAAGATGGCTTCGCTGCAGCCGCTGCGCGAGGGGTGGGAGATCACGGCCGCGACCTCCTCGCAGATCTCCGACGGCGCCGCAGCGCTGCTCGTGGCTTCCGAGAAGGCTGTTGCCCGGCATGGGCTCACGCCAATCGCGCGCATCCATTCGCTTGCCGTCACGGGCAGCGACCCGGTGATCATGCTGACCGGCCCGATACCCGCGACCGAGCAGGTCCTCGCCAGAGCGGGCCTCGCGGTGACGGACATCGACGTTTTCGAGGTCAATGAGGCGTTCGCTCCTGTGGTGATCGCTTGGTCGGCCGACACGGGCGCGCCGCTGGACAAGACCAACCCGAACGGTGGCGCGATCGCGCTCGGTCATCCACTCGGCGCGACCGGGGCCATCCTGATGACCAAACTGGTACATGAGCTGCAGCGGAGCGGGACGCGCTACGGTCTGCAGGCGATGTGCGAGGGTGGCGGCCAGGCCAACGCGGCCATTATCGAGCGCGTCGGCTGAGGGCGTTCGTGATCGTGCTTCGGGTCGCCGCGCGATCATGACCGAGCCGCCCGTCCGCTATGAGCTGGCCCATCGGATCGCCCGGGTGACGCTGAACCGGCCACAGCGCCGTAACGCGCTCAGCGCCGAGGTCGTCGAGGGTTTGCTCGCCGCGCTGCGCCGCGCCGGTTCCGACGATGCCGTTCAGGTCGTGGTCTTGACCGGGGCTGGGGAGAAGTCGTTCTGCGCGGGCGGGGACCTCGGCGACCTCGCCAGGATGGGCGAGGCCGCCAGGACGGGCGAGGCCGCCGGCGGACCTTGGGTCGCGGCGGTCGGCGGGCCCGGGGCCGTCGGGGTGGCGGCGGGCGCGTCTGGGGCCGGCCGGGTGTCGCCTGGGGCCGGCCGGGTGGTGCCTGGGGCCGGCCGGGTGGCGGCCGGCGGCACGGCTGAGGGGAACGGGCCGGTGCAGCTCTTCGCCGCCTTTCGCGAACTGGGCAAACCGATAATCGCCCGGGTGGCCGGGCATGCCCTGGGCGGCGGGCTGGGCCTCGCAGTCTCCTGCGACATCGCGATAGCGGCCGACGACGTCAAGCTTGGTACGCCGGAAATCAACGTTGGGCTTTGGCCAATGATGATCATGGCGGTGCTGAACAGGAACGTCGGGCCAAAGCAAGCGTTCAAGCTTTACTACACCGGCCAGCTCGTCGGCGCTCCCGAGGCGGTGCGGCTGGGCCTGCTGACCGAGGCCCTACCGCGCGCGGCGCTAGACCCGCGGGTGGACGAGCTTGCCGGGCAGATAGCCGCAAAGAGCCCAGCCGCGCTGCGCCTCGGCCGGACGGCCTTTTTCGAGTCCGAGAGTCTGCCGCTGCACGAACAGCTCAGCTACCTGCGTGATCAACTCGCCGTTCTGGCCGCGACCGACGACGCCCGTGAGGGCATCGCCGCCTTTCTCGACAGGCGCGCAGCGCGGTTCAACGCGACCTGACGAGGCCTCTGCGGCGTGACGGCGGGCGCGGCCTTCTGCCGTGGCGCGCGCCCGCCGGGGGGTGGCTTTCCGCCGTGGCGCGCGTCCGCCGGGGGCGCCGCCTTCTGCCGTGGCGCGCGCCAGAGCCTCAATGCCCCGCCCAGCTCCCCGCGCCATCCCTCAACGGCGTCTCGCATGTGAGCCACATCACAGAACTCATGGAATATATAACTAGACCTTGAAGTTTCATCTAGTGCAAGATGTAAGCAACATGGACGTAGGTCCAAGGCTTCGCGGGAGGTGACGCACCGTGCTGCTGACGTCGTTCGACCCGTTCGTGCGGGAGTTTGACCGCTTGGCAGACCGGGTCTTCAACTGGGGAACGACCAACGGATGGCGCGCGAGCGATCACGCGCACAGCGTCATGCCGATGGATGTTGTTCGGCGCAACGACGAGGTGGTTCTGCGCTTCGATCTGCCGGGCATCGATCCCGAGACCATTGAGGTGACCGTGGACCGCAACGTGCTGACCGTGAGCGCGGCCAGGTCCGAGGAGTACGCCGAGGGTGACAGCCCGTTCATCCGCGAGCGGGTCATGGGCGCCTTTACCCGCCGCGTCTACCTGGGCGAGACGCTGGATTCCGGCAAGATCGAGGCCACATACACCGACGGCGTGCTTGCGGTCCGGGTGCCACTGCAGGAGACGGCCAAGCCGCGCAAGATCGAGATTCGCGCGGCCGACCAGAAGGCGCTCAAGGGCTGACGCGCTCGCTGGTGAGGCCGCAATGAGCCGGTGGGCGCCTAGCTAGGCGCCCACCGGCTCACGCGTCGGCCAGGCCGCGCGAAGCCGAACGCCGAGTGCGGTGATCACTTATATCGTGGTGAATGCCATGTCTTCGCTGCCCTTTGACGACGAGCACGCTCCGCTCTTCACTGTCGGCCAGGTGGCTGAGATGCTCGAAGTCCAGCAGGCTTTCCTGCGCCGGCTGGACGAATTCGAGGTCGTGCGTCCGTCACGGTCAGCGGGCGGGCAGCGTCGTTATTCGCGGGTCGAGATCACGCGGGTCCAATACGTCGTGGAACTCGTCGACGCGGGCATGACCCTGGCCGCGATCCGCCGGATACTTGATCTTGAACAGCGGCTCGCCCGCCTTGCAGCAGAACGTGACGCTTTGCGTGCGGCGCTCGCGGAGCGAGATGAGATCATCGCGCGCCTGTCGACCCGACGCAGGTAGCGCCGGCTCGACAGGCGGTATCCGCGTACATTTTGCTTCCGTCCGCCAGCAAAATGTACGCGGATCAGCGCTAGCCGGGCTAGGTGAAGCTGCGGTGCACGTTCTCCCGTGACGATGGCCCCGGTTCTGCGGCCGCGATCCACGCGCCCTCGATGGAGGAGTCGATGATTCCTTCCTCGAGCCAGGTGTAGCGGTCACCGAGCACACGCCGCGCAACGCGGACGTCGAGCGCGTCGGTGTTGTCCCAAAGGCCGGAGAACAGCTTCCTGATGCGCCCCCGCGCCTGCGTGCAGAACGCGTCCGCGAGCTCAAAAGATGTCTTTGCGCGGTCTTGCGTGCCGTCCGCCGCATCCATCTGCGCCCGCACACACGCCGCGCTCATCGCGAACAACTCCGCCCCGATGTCCACCGCCCGGCCGAGAAATCCCTGCTTGCGCTCCAGCCTTGTTTGCCAGCGCGACATGCCGTAAAACATCGCGCGGGCGAGCTTGCGCGACGCGCGCTCGATATACCTGACGTGCCCAGCGAGCGGCCCGAATTCCGCATAGCCGCCGGGCCGCTGGCCCTCCCCGGTGACCAGCGTGGGAAGCCAGCGGGCGTAGAAGCCGCCAGCGCGCGCGGCCGCGCGAGCCCTGCGGCGCACGCTCACACCTGGCTCGACGAGTTCGCCGGCCTTCGACAGGTGCGCGTCCACCGCCTCACGTGCGATGAATAGGTGCATGACTTCTGTCGAGCCCTCAAAGATCCGGTTGATCCGCAGATCACGCAGGATTTGCTCGGCAGGCACGCCGCGCTCGCCGCGCGCGGCAAGCGACGCCGCCGTCTCGTACCCGCGCCCGCCGCGGATCTGCACAAGCTCGTCGGCGACCAGCCACGCCATCTCGGACGCATAGAGTTTGGCCAGCGCGGCCTCGATCCGGATGTCGTTGCGCTTGTCGTCGGCGAGCAAGCTGGCAAGCTCGACCACCGCCTCAAGGGCGTAGGTTGTGGCCGCGATAAACGAGATCTTCTTGGCGACGGCCTCGTGCTCGCCGATCGGCTTGCCCCACTGGATCCGTTCCCTGGACCATTCCCTGGCGATCTTCAGCGCCCACTTGCCCGCCGCCGCGCAGTTGGCGGGCAGCGAAAGCCGGCCCGTGTTCAGCGTGGTCAGCGCGATCTTCAGGCCTGCGCCCTCTGGGCCGACGCGATTCAGCGCGGGCACCCGAACCTGGTGCAGCCTGGTCACGCCATTTTCGATGCCGCGAAGGCCCATGAAGGCGTTGCGGTTCTCCACGGTGATCCCGTCCGCGTCTCCCTCAACGACGAACGCGGTGATCCCGCCCCGGTGTCCCTCGCCACGCGGCACCTGCGCCATGACGACGAGCAGGTCGGCCACGACACCGTTGGTCGTCCACAGCTTGACCCCGTCGAGCACATACTCGGTGCCATCGTGCGACGGGACCGCCATCGTTCGCAGCCGTGCGGGGTCGGAACCGACATCTGGCTCGGTGAGCAGGAAGGCGCTGACCTCGCCACGCGCGCACCGCGGCAGGAACTGCTTCTTCTGTTCCTCGGTGCCGAACAACGCCACGGGCTGCGGCACTCCTATCGACTGGTGCGCGGACAGCAGCGCGCTGATCGCTGGCGACGCCGAGCTGACGATCATTAGCGCCTTGATGTAGTAGAGGTTGCAGAGGCCGAGGCCGCCGTACTCCTGCGAGATCTTCATGCCAAACGCGCCAAGCTGCGCCAGCCCCTTTACCACCTCGGTGGGGATCTCGGCGTCCCGCTCGATCTGGGCGCCGTCCACCCTGGTACGGCAGAATTCTTCCAGCCGGGCGCAGAACTCCTCGCCAGCTCGGCGCGCGTCGTCGCTTGGCCGCGGATGCGGATGGATGAGCCCGAGCTGAAGATCGCCGAGGAACAGTTGCCTGCCGAAGCTCGGCCGCGACCACTCGGTCTCGCGCGCCTCTTCTATGACCTTGCGGGCTTGGCGCTCGTCGACGGGGTTCACCGTTGCCATCACAAACCTCTCAGTGGAGCCTGCACCGTCATCTCAAGTTACCCTCCAGTTCTACCCGCTGGTAGGGATAGGAACGTAACTGGTGCGGCCTCGAAGGATCCCTAACGGCTGCCGCCGTGCGAACCACTGCCTGATCTGCGGGCAGTTCCGTGGCGTCACACCCAGAATCGACCGGCCACCCGCCGCCGCAGTGCGTCTCGCCAGCGGCGCGCGCCCTGATGTCAAGCGTCCGGTAGCCAGACCCTGACGGTTGTGCCGCGGCCCGGTGCCGATTCGAGCATCGCCTGACCGCCATGAGCCGCGGCGATGGCATGGACGATGGAAAGGCCCAGTCCCGCGCCGCCCGAACCGTCGGCCTGATGCGGCCCATCGGCCCGGCCGGACTGCCATCCACGCGAGCCACGGTGAAACCGGTCGAAGGCACGGGCCGCGTCGTCAGGTGACATGCCGGGACCCGCGTCCGCGACCTCGATCACGATGCCGTGGCCGGCCTTGGCCAGCCGAACCTCCACCGCGGTCGTGGCAGCGGTATGCGCCCGGACGTTGGCAACCAGGTTCGCTAGCACTTGCCGCATGCGCGGCTCGTCGGCGACCGCGATCAGCCGCTCGGGTGCGTCGACCCTGATCGGCCTGCCCGGCTCGACGGCGGCGGCGTCGGCCGCGGCGTCGCGCACCACCGCGGCGAGGTCGCATTCGGTCAGGTCGAGCGAGGACGACCGGTCGAGCCGCGCGAGCTCGAGCAGTTCGGCGACGAGCAGGCCCATCCGGCCTGCTTCCTCCTCGATGCGGCGCATGGCATCGGGCAGCTCGCCTGGCCCAAGCGCGCCCTGCCGGTAAAGCTCGGCGTAACCGCGGATGGTGGTGAGCGGCGTGCGCAGCTCATGCGACGCGTCTGCGGCGAAGGTGCGCACCTTTTGTTCCGAATGCCATCGCGCGGCGAACGCCTGCTGTATCCGGTCGAGCATCGTGTTGATCGCGCCAGCGAGCCTGCTCGTCTCGGGGCCTGATCCGGCGTCTGGCATCCGTGCCGTGAGGTCGCCGCTCGCTGTGATGCCGTCAGCCGCGGTGGCCATCTGCCCCAGCGGCGCGAGGCCCCGGCCGATCAGCCATCGGCCACCGAGGGCGAGCAGCGCGATCAGCGCGCCGCCTGTGATGATTTCCGTGACGACCAGATTCCGCACTGCTGAGGTCACCTCGCCAAGCGGGTACGCGGCGATGAGCAGGCGGCGTTTGGCCGGCTGGTACCTGGCGATCGCACGCAGCCGTTGCCCGCCGGCGCCGGCCATGAACGAGACCGGGCCGCGACGCGCCAGCAGGCGAAACCCGGCGCGCGGCAGCGTTTCAAACCGCGCGGCGACCAGGTTTGCGACGGTGGGGTCACCGCGGACCACGGTGCCGTGGTGCGTGAGCGGGTCGACGGAGACCACGACGATCGGGGGGTCGGCCCGCTGCGGGCGCGCCACCGCCGCCGCTAGCCGCAGGTTGACCTGCGCGCCCAGATGATTGTGCAATACGATCGCGCTGACCGCCCCCATGATCACAAGAAACACGGTCGTGATGGCGATCAGGCCAATCAGCAGCCGGGTGCGCAGGGACAGCCGTCCAGCCGAGGGTGGCCGGTATCCAGAGTCGGCCGAGCTCATCCCCCGCCGCCGGGCGTGACGGACCGGGTCTCGGCGGCTTGCCGCAGCGCATAGCCGACGCCGCGCTGCGTGTGAATCAGCGGCGGGCCCAAGGGATCGAGCTTGCGGCGCAAATAGCTGATGTAGGTCTCCACGATCTGTGACTGGCCGCCGTAGTCCCAGCCCCAGACGTGCTCGAGCAGTTGCGCGCGGGTGAGCACGCGGCCCGGGTGGCGCATCAGGAAGGCGAGCAGCCGGAACTCGGTCGGCGAGAGTTCCAGCCGGGTTCCTGCGCGCCGGGCCAGCCACGTGGCCTCGTCGAGTTCAAGGTCTTCAAACCGCAGCACCTCCCCGCCGAGTCCGTCGCCGGTTACCGCTGCGGCGTCCGCCAAGCCGGCCCGGACCCGGCGAAGGACCGCCCGCACGCGGGCCACCAGGGCTTCGACGGAGAACGGTTTGGTGACGTAGTCGTCGCCGCCGAGCGCGAGGCCGGTCACGGTGTCCGACGAGGTGTCGCGGGCGGTCAGGAAGATGACGGGGACCTCGTTGCCGTCTGCCCGGAGCCTGCGGCATACCTCAAAACCGTCCAGATCAGGAAGCATGACGTCGAGGATGACCAGATCCGGCCGCTGCGCCGCGGCCTGGCGCAGGCAGTCGCCACCAGTGGCGGCCGTGGTGACGGTGAAACCGTGAAACCGCAGTGCGACCTGGACGAGCTCGCGGATGTTCAGCTCGTCATCCACCACGAGCACTTTGGGCAACCGGTCGCCTTCCGTCATGGCACTGCCCTCAATCATTCCCATACCCGTGCGCGAGCGGCTATCCGCCGGGATAGCCGCTCGCGCACGGTTCGCCGGTCCGCCGTGTGATCATGATGCCTTCGCGCGGCCTCTCGCAGGAAAATGGCGAAATGGCGCTGCTCCGCTCTCGGCAGCCGGCAGCATCACGGCCGGCCATGATGCCCCGGCCATGATGCAGCCAGCTCAGTCCGACAACGAGGACTGGGCGCCGCCTGATCCGGACGAACTGGACCGGCCTGCGCCGCGATTCCTCCTGACGATAATCAGGCGCGCGTCCCGGACAGAGCCGTTTTCCGGCCCGCCAACGAACAGCCGGTCGCCGGTCGCGAGGCTGGTTGGGCTCGCCTTGGCGCGGTCCTTCACCACCACGGTGTCGCTCGTCAACGTCCATGCCCAGATGGTGCCGTCGGCGGCTCGCACGGTCACCTGCTTGTCGCTGGCGGCCACGATCACGCCCCGCTCGAAGGCGATCTGGCGGAACCCCCCGCCGCGCTCCCGGACGGTGAACTCGCCATGGATGCCATGCAGGCGGCGCACGATCCTCGCCACTCGCCTGGGGTGCGCGCCAGGTGAGTGGAGCGCCTGACCAGAGCTGGCGGTGCCGCCAGGCGAGCTGCCCCCGTCGCTGAGCGCCGAGCTGAGCACCGCTGCCTGGGCGTCTTGGGATGGCCCGCGGTGACTCAGCTCAATTCCCGCGATCGCGCCGCCGCCTGCAAGCAGCACCGCGGCGGCTAGTCCGGCGGCCCACCGGGTGCCCCTCCTTCGGCGAGTCTTCATGCCCGCAGGCGGCGGCACCGGCTGTGTGGCGTCCGCCGGACCGGCGAGACCGCTATTGCATTCTGGCTGATTCCACCAGTTCATCTCGTCCATGCCCATAAGGTTGCCTGGTCGAGCTGTGACAGGCGGTTGCGTAGCCTGGGAGCTCGCTGAGAGTGGGCATCAAGTTTCCCGATGGAAGGCAGAGGACGGGATTTCGTGTCTGAGAACATGACCCAGAACACAGGGAAGCCATCGTCTGTGGAGGCGCCCGGTCTGCGGCAGCCTGCGGCCGGGGCTGCGGACCTGGAGAATCACCTCGGCGGTGAGGAGGCACGTAACTACCGGCGCTACGAGCGCGACATTATCGCGCCCTTTGTCGGAAAATCGATGCTGGAAGTCGGGTCCGGGCTCGGTGACTTCTCGGCACAGTTCCTGCCGCGCCTGGCCCGCCTTGTGCTGAGCGACAGCGACCCTTACTGCGTCGAGCAGTTGACGAAGCGCCACCAGGGTGACCCGCGTATCCAGGTAATGCCGCTCACGCTGCCCGCGGAAATTTCGCTGGCTGAGCCGGTGGAAACGGTGGTCGCGATGAACGTGCTCGAGCACATCGCCGACGACGTGACCGCGCTGCGCTGCCTGGCGCAGGTCACGCTGCCGGGCGGGCGCATCATCATCTGGGTGCCCGGGTACCAGCAGCTTTACGGGGATTTCGACCGCAAGGTGGGCCACGTCCGCAGGTACACACCGAAGACGCTGGGGGCCGCGGTGGCCGCGGCCGGCCTGTCCATCGAGGTGCTCAAGCCGATCAACATGCTGGGCGGGATCGCATGGTGGCTCGCCGTGCGCAGGGGTGGCGCAAGCTACCCGGACCCGCGCCTGGTCCGGCTGTATGACCGGCTGGTCGTACCGACCACGCGGCTCATCGAGCGCTTCGTGCGGCCGCCGTTCGGTCAGACCGTGTTCTGCGTCGCCCGGGTGCCGGAGCAAACCGGCGAGTGACCCCGTGGCCGACGCCCGCGTCCTGGTCGACGGGTACTCCTACCTGGAGTCACCGCGCTGGCACGCGGGCCGGCTGTGGGCGTCGGACTTTTACACCCATCAGGTGATCGCCGTCGGGCTGGACGGCGCGGTCGAGAAGATGGCCGATGTCGTACAGCAGCCGTCCGGACTTGGCTGGCTCCCCGATGGCAGGCTGCTGATCGTGTCCATGCGCGACAGAAAGCTGTTGCGCCGTGAGCACGACGGGACGCTTGTCGTGCACGCCGATCTGTACTCCGACTCCGACTGGCACGCCAACGACATGGTGGTCGATTCGGTTGGCCGCGCCTACGTCAGCAACTTCGGCTTCGACCTGATGGCGCTGGCGCCGATGAGGACCACCAAGCTGCTGCGGGCCGACCCGGATGGGTCGTCTCACGTGGTCGCGGACGGCTTGCTCTTCCCGAACGGCATGGTGCTGACGCCCGACGAGCGAACCCTGATCGTGGCCGAGACGCTGGCCCAGCGGCTCACCGCGTTCGACGTCGGCCCGGACGGATCGCTGGCGAACAGGAGAGTCTGGGCCGCGTTCGGCGACCCGCCCGAGTCTGATGATCTCGTGGCCGGCCTGGCGAAGGCGTCGGCCGCGCCTGACGGCATGGCGCTGGACGCCGACGGCGCCATCTGGGCGGCCGACGGCCTGGCCAATCGCGCGCTTCGGGTGCGCGAGGGCGGCGAGATCGTCCAGGAGGTCACCTGCGGCGGTCTCGGCGTCTACGCCTGCGCGCTCGGCGGCCACGACGGCAGGACCCTCTTCCTGTGCGCGGCGCCCACGTTCCTTGAGCAGCGGGCACGGGCGAGCCACCAGGCAAGCATCTGGACCTACCGGGTGGCGGTGCCGCACGCCGGCCGGCCGTAGCCGCCTACATGCGGTCTGGCACGCGCACCCCGAGCAGGCCGAGGCCGGCCAGCAGGACCCGGAGCGCGAGCGCGGCCAGCGCGAGCCTTGATTCCTTAACGGCTGCGCTCGGCGCGCCGATCACCGGACACTGCTCGTAGAACGTGGTGAACGAGCTGGCCACGTCGAAGAGGTAGGCGCACAGCCGGTGTGGCTCGGCCGCGTCGGCCACCTGCTGCGCCGCTGCGCCGAACCCGAGCAGCCGCAGGCCTAGCGCACGCTCGGCGGGGTCGGTGAAGCTGATCGGTCCGGCCGCCTGCGCCGGGTCCCGGGCTGCCTTGCGGAAGATCGACCGGATCCGCGCGACCGCGTACTGCAGGTAAGGGCCTGTGTTGCCGTTGAGCGCGAGCATCCTGTCGAAGTCGAACACGTAGCTGGATTCCCTGGCCACGGCGAGGTCGGCGTACTTGACCCCGCCGATGCCGACCACCTCGGCGATCTGGCGCCGCAGTTCCGCATGCTCATACCGGTCGGCGATGACGCTATCGGCCCGGTCCACCGCCTCGTCGAGGAGCTGGCTCAGCTTGATCGTGCCACCTGCGCGGGTCCGCAGAAGCTTCCCGTCAGCGCCGAGCACGTTGCCGATCTGGGCATGCTCGAACCGCACGCCCGCCGGGATCCACCCCGCTTGCCGCGCCACGGCGAACACCATCTGGAAGTGCAGCGCCTGGGCGGCCCCGACGACATAGATGGCCCGGTCGGCGCCGAGCTGGTCGACGCGGTAGCGGATGGTCGCAAGGTCAGTGGTCGAGTAGTTGTAGCCGCCGTCGCGTTTGCGGATGATGACGGGAAGCGGCTCGCCGTCGCGGCCGCTGAAGCCCGGCGGAAAGGCGCAGAGCGCGCCCTCGCTCTCCACCGCAATCCCGCCGGCCGTCAAGTCCGCGACCACGGCGTCCAGCATGTCGCGGTAGAAGCTCTCACCGCGGATGTCGTCGTCGGTCAGCGTGACGCCAAGGCGGGCGTAGGTGCGGCGCAGGTACTCCCTGGACAGCGCGACCAGCTCTTCCCACAGCCGGATGGTGTCAGGATCGCGGTCCTGCAGCCACACCACCCGCTCCCTGGAGCGCTTGGCGAATTCCGGGTCCGTGTCGAACTTGCGCCGTGCCGCCTGGTAGAAGCTGTTCGGGTCGGTCTTCAGCAGGTCCGCCTCGGCAGAGGTCTCCCCGACGTCGAGCAGGTGCTCGATGAGCATCCCGAACGGCGTCCCCCAGTCGCCCAGATGGTTGTCCCGTGTGACCCGGTGGCCGACGAATTCAAGCACGCGAGCGATGGCGTCGCCGACGATCGTGGTGCGCAGATGGCCAACGTGCATCTCCTTGGCGACGTTGGGCGAGGAATACTCGACCACGATGTTCTGCGGCCGTTCCGCGCGCGCCACACCCAGCCGATCATCGGCTGAGATCTCCTGCGCCTGCGCGGCTATCCAGTCGTCGCGTAGCCGGAAGTTGACAAAACCTGGGCCGCTCACCTCGGGCGGGTCGCAGACGTCGGCCACGTCGAGGTGGCTGACCAGCTCCGCGGCGATGTCGCGCGGCCCTCGGCCGAGCCGTTTGCTCAATGGCAGCGCCACGTTCGCCTGGAAGTCGGCGAACTGAGATGGCCGGATCAGCGGGTCGGTCGCGCCCTCCGCCGCGCCGAACGCCGCAGAAAGCGCGCGCTTCACCCGCTCGGCGAGCACGTCGGATGGGTCGGCCATGTGCCAACCCTATCGGCCGCCCGGCCCGCGCCCGCGCAGGCGGCGAGCGGCGGTCTGGCCCATCGTGAGGGCCGCCGCAGCTGCCGCCGCCACGGCGAGCGCGACACCGGCATTGCGGACGCTTGCGGCGTTGAGCAGGAAAAAGTGGCGTGCCCATGGGGTCGCAAAGATGGCGATGAAGCAGCCTGCCATCACGCCGACGAGCGCGATGCGCCACCAGGTGTATGGGCGGGCGACCAGCACAAGCACCCAGACTGCCACGCCGAACAGGGCGATCGTGGCGGTGGTCCGGTCGGCGACGAGGGTGGCCGAGGGCGCCAGCCGGGCGAGAACATAGCTCGTGAAGGTCGCGGCAGCGCAGGCCGTTCCGGCGGGGACGGCGAATCGGAGCACCCGCGGCACGAATCCTGACGTGGCGCGTTCGATGTTCGGCGCGAGCGCGAGAACGAACGCGGGGACGCCGATGGTGAGCGTGGAGATCAGCGTAAGGTGCCGCGGCAGGAAAGGGAACGCCAGGCCGCGCAGGCCCGCGAGACCCGCAAGGCCGGTCACGGCGACCGCCACGGCGAGCAAGATCGCGTACGCGGTCTTGGTGAGGAAAAGCGCCGCGACTCGCTCGATGTTGCCGATGACCCGCCTGCCCTCTGCGACAACGTACGGCAGCGACGCGAAGTTGTTGTCGAGCAGCACGACCTTGGCGACCGCCCTGGTGGCGCCGCTGCCCGAGCCCATTGCGACGCCGAGGTCGGCGTCTTTGAGCGCGAGCACGTCATTGACTCCATCACCAGTCATGGCGACCGTGTGCCCCGCCGACTGCAGCGCCGCGACGAAAGCCCGCTTCTGCTGTGGTGACACCCGGCCGAACACCGAATTGACCTCGAGCGCGCGTGCCATCTCGCGCAACTCGGCCTCGCCGAGACCGCCCATGCCACCCGTCCCGGCCGCGCTGCCAGGAGACGAGGGCCCTCCCGCCCCAGCCTGCAGCGACGTGTCCACACCCCCGCGCATCCCCCGCGCTGGCTCTCGCCCGGAACCTGGCTCCCCCCGCGCGCCTTGCGCTGGCACGGAACCTGGCTCCCCCCGCGCGCCTTGCGCTGGCACGGAACCTGGCTCCCCCCGCGCGCCCCTGTGGATAATGCCCGTCGGGCAGTGTGCGCGCATCGACGGGGTGGCTGGCGCCCGGAATGCCGAGTTCGGCCGCGACCGAACCCACCGACGCGGCGTTGTCGCCCGAGATTACCTTGATCGCGACACCCTGGGCCGCGAAGTAACGCAGCGCATCTTGCGCCTGCGCGCGTAGCCGCTGGCGGAGCACGATCAGCGCCGCGGGCGCGATCTGGCCGGCCTCGGGGAGAGCGTCGGGGTCGTCGAGCAGAGCCCGATCTACTTGCCCGGCCACAAGCACCCGCAAGCCGGTGGCCGCGATCCGCTCGGCCTGCGCGCGGACCGGATCGGCGGCGCCGAGCAACACGTCGGGCGCGCCAAGCACCCACCCCCCCGAACCATCGAAAGCTGCGCCGCTCCATTTGCGTGCGGACGAGAACGGTACGACCTGGACCGGCCGCCACCCGGCATTGGCATCCCGCTCTGGCGAGCCGTCGCGCCGCGGTTCGCCGGCGCCTGCCCGCAGCGCCTCCTGCGCGGTCCCGCCATCCGGGCGTGGCGCACCCGCGTGCGGCGCCTGCCGCCCGATTCCGCTGTCGGTCCTTTTGCGGCCGCCAAGGCCATCGGCAATGGCACGCAACGTGGGATTGGGCCGCTCCTCCAGCGCCGTGAGCTCAGCCAGCGCGCGGCGCACCGGCGTGCCAGGGCGCAGTTCGCGCACCTCGTCCAGCTGCATGCCTGCCTCGGTAAGCGTGCCGGTCTTGTCCAGGCACAGCACGTCGACTCGGGCCAGCACCTCGATCGCGGGAAGCTCCTGAACCAGGCAGTCACGCGCTCCCAGCCTGACAACGCCAACCGCGAAGGCGATGCTTGTCAGCAACACGAGGCCCTCGGGGATCATGGTGACGATTCCGGCGACGGTGCCAGAGATGGCGTCACCGAGGCTGGCGTGCACGGTGAGCAGTTGACTGACCGTGAGGAGGATCGCGACCGGGACGATCAGCCAGGTGATGAGCTTGAGGAAGCGGTCTATCCCGGCACGAAGCTGCGAGCTTGCCAGCGAAAACCGGCTCGCCTCCGCGGCAATGCGGGCCGCGTAGGCGTCGCGGCCGACCTTGGTAGCCGTGAAGCCGCCGGAACCCGCCACCACGAAGCTTCCAGAGAAGACCTGCGCGCCCACGTCCTTGGCCACCGGATCCGCCTCGCCGGTCAGCAGTGATTCGTCGACCTCCAGCTTGGCCGAGGCGGCCACCTCTCCGTCGACCACGATGCTGTCGCCGGCCGCCAGCAGAATATGCTCGCCGAGCACGACCTGGTCAGGGCGTATCCGGATGGGAGCGCCATCCCGTACGACCCGGACCGGTTCCTCGCTGACCAGGGCGAGCCGGTCAAGCGTCCGCTTGGCTCGCAACTCCTGAACAATCCCGATACCGGTGTTGGCCACGATGACCAGGCCGAAGAGTGCGTCCTGCGGTTGCCCGAAGATCAGAACAATAGCGCACAGCGTTCCGACGATCGCGTTGAAAAGCGTGAGGACGTTGCTTGTTACAATCTCCGCGGCGCCGCGGCTCGCTCGCCGCGGCACATCGTTCCGCTCGCCGCGTGCGGTGCGTTGCGCGACCTCAGCGCCGGTCAGGCCGACGGTTCCGGTGCCGGATGCCACGAGCCCACCGTCCCCCCGCGTCATCATGGTCCAGTTATCAAGCGTAGTGGGGCGGCGCCTTCGCTGGTGCCTCACGCCCCAGTAGCGAGCGCAGCGCGCCAGAGGCAGGCGTACGTCGTGTCCCGCATGCCTACCTGATGCCCGGTGATGTCCGAAGCTACCCCTGCTTGATCGCCCGCGGTTGCCTGCGCGTTTGGCGGGTTATGGCCTATTGACAGATAGAGTGCGTTCGGTTTTGTTAGATATGGATACATTCCGAGATCATTTTTAAAGTCCCAGGGCGGCACCAACAACGGCTGGGCCCTGCCGGGTTACCCCGACCAGAGCTGGCAGCCGGTGTCGTTGCCGGATAGCTGGCCCGCGCGGGGCGTTCCGCCTGGAGTCGGCTGGACCGCAGCACCTTCTCGCTCGGCATCCCCCCAGGCAGTTATGTTCCGCTGGCGGTGCAGATCGGGGATCCCGGACCCGGAACTGGGACGGCGAACTACCGAGCGTTCATCTTCGTCAACGGATGGCTCATCGGCCGCTACGTCAACAACGTGGGGCCGCAGCACCAGTTCTATGTCCCCGCTGGAATCCTGAATGAGCGGGGCAGCAACACGCTGGCCGTCGCGGTTTGGGGCATGGACGCGACGAGGCGGGCTCGACAAGATCAGCCTCGTCACGCAAGGCAACGAGGCTGGCGGGATCCCCGTGCATTTGGTCGGAGCCCTGCGTACTCGACCGCCGTCTATGGCCCGCCCGCCGCTCCGCAGCCGACGCTCGCGGCGATTCCGTCCTCGACGCTGGCGAAGGGCACCTTCGCGGTCAAGGCGACCCTTACCAACCCGACGGCCGGCACCGGGACCATTTACTGCACCGACGGCAGCACACAGCCGTTCACGCTGAACGTGGGCAACTTCTGGTACCGGGCCGGGCAGAACGGGAATCCAGCCAATGTTCTCCTGGCCTCGGTTGACTACGCCAACTACCCGACAGGCTCATCCGGCCACGAGGTCTACGTGTTCGAGCGGTCCGTACCGCTCGAACAGGGAAAGACGGTGGAGGCGGTGACCTTGCCCCCGCTCGGAGACGTCGTCGGCTACAACCCGGCGTTGCACATCTTCGCCATGGCCGTCGGCTGACGCCGCCGCTGTCACGACTCAGGCGGTGCCGTCAGGACCGGCGGAGGAAGTGGCCGGTCCGAGCAGGGCCTACCCGCTCGGTGATGCGCTCGGTGATCTTCCCGTTCGCCAAGCTGGCCGCGAGCGTGCAGGCCGACGCGATGCCTTTGGCCATTGAAGCGCCGTGCGCGAGCACCACGGTGCCGTCCAGGCCGAGCAGCGCGGCCCCGCCCTGGCTTTCCGGATCGAGGCGGGCGGTGAGCGAGCGCAAGCGACCGCGCTGGAGCAGCGCGCCGAGCCGGGCGGCAGTTGATCCGGTGATCGTGTTTCTGAGCTGGGCTGCCGCATAGCGGGCTGTGCCCTCGAGAGTCTTCAGCGCAACGTTTCCTGTGAAGCCGTCCACGACGATCACATCGACCCGCCCGGCCAACAGGTCCCCGCCCTCGATGTTCCCCGCAAACATGAGCGGCAGGCCTCCGCTCGGCCGGTCATTGGCCGCGGCTGTGAGCAGTTCGTACGTCCGGCGGGCGAGCTTGTTTCCCTTTCCAGGCTCTGAGCCGATCGTGAGCAGGCCAACCCGCGGCTGCTCGACGCCGTGGGCGGCCTGCAGGTAGGCGGCGCCGAGGTGGGCGAACTGTACGAGCATCTCCGGCTTGGGGTCGGCGGTCGCGCCCGCGTCGATCAGCACCGTAGGGTTTGGCAAGGTCGGCAGCACGGCCGCGAGCGCAGGCCGCTCCACACCGGGCAGGGGGCGCAGCCGCAGCCGGGCGGTCGCGACAACCGCAGCCGTGGAACCCGCGGAGACGACGGCTGTGGCCTGGCCCCGCCTGACCAGAGTGCATGCGACGGCCACGCTGGATCTGGGCCGCCGCCAGCCTGCTAGCGCCCCCTCCTCCATGCCGAGGGTGTCCTCGGCCGGGACGACCGGTATGTCCCGATCGACGCCATGCTTGGCTAGCAGGGGCCTGAGCCGGGCCGGCTGTCCGGTCAGTACGATCCGGACGTGGTGCTCGCGGGCAGCGGTCACTGCGCCGGCGACGACCTCTTCTGGGGCGTGGTCGCCGCCCATTGCGTCCACTGCGACAGGTGCCACGGTGTCAGGGTGTCAGAACCGGGTTCGCGTTGCTGGTCACAGGCACTGTGATGGCAAGTACGGGCGAGAGGGAGAATACTCCCGCGGTGATGTGACACACTACTTGCCCCAGAGGTGAGCGTGGAGGGGACGCGCCAGCGATGACGGCGCTGAGGAGGGCTCACTCCCGCTGGGACACCTGATAATCAAGGAACGTGCGAAGCCACCCTTACGTTTCACAAATGTGCCCTTTCGCCAGGTCACGACATTGGCCCGCTGCAGACGATGCGCGTCGTAAGGGTCGCCAACCGCACGAGCCTGCCCACTCGCGTCCCGGCAACGCCGCCGGCACTCGACCTAACCCGAAGGGAGTTGCGTGACTGCGGTCCAGGAGATTACCTCCACTGCGCGCCCACCTGGGCGCCGGTTTCGCGCGTACTCAGCGAAACATCTCGATGAGCTGACGGCCCGGGCTGGGCTCACGCCCGCCGAACGGCTGGAGGTGCTCGCGGTTGCCACCGTGCTGCCGTTTCGCACCAACGCCTACGTCACCGAGGAGCTGATCGATTGGGATGCCGCGCCGGACGACCCGATCTACCGGCTGGTGTTCCCGCAGGCGGACATGCTGCCACAAGACGACGTGCGACGGATCTCTCGTCTGCTGAGCGAGGGCGCCTCTGAAGCCGAGGTCCAGCATGCCGCAAGGCAAGTGCGAATGAGGCTGAACCCGCACCCGGCTGGACAGCTCATACTCAATGTGCCGAGCTACGGCGACGAGCCGCTGCCTGGACTGCAGCACAAATACCCGGAGACGGTGCTGCTGTTTCCCAAGCAGGGGCAGACCTGCCATGCCTACTGCACCTACTGCTTCCGGTGGGCGCAGTTCGTCGGCGAGCCCGACCTGAAGATGGCGACCGACGACGTTGAGATGCTGCAGGCCTACCTTGGCGATCATCCGGAGGTGACAAGCCTGCTCATCACGGGCGGAGATCCGATGATCATGGGTGCGACGGTGCTCCGCCGCTACGTCGAGCCACTGCTGGATCCGCGGTTTGATCACGTGGAGTCGATTCGGATCGGCACCAAGTCGCTTGCCTACTGGCCGCGGCGGTTCGTCACCGATCCTGACGCCGACGAAACGCTGCGGCTGTTCGAGCAGGTCGTGAGGAGCCGTAAGAACCTGGCCTTCATGGCTCACTTCTCACATCCGCGTGAACTCGAGCCGCCTATCGTCGCGGAGGCGGTGCGGCGGATCAAAGATACGGGCGCCGTGATCAGGACCCAGGCGCCGCTGATCCGTTCCATCAATGACTCCCCGTTGGCCTGGGCGAGCATGTGGCGCCACCAGCTGCGGCTGGGCATGGTGCCCTATTACATGTTCGTCGAGCGCGACACAGGGCCGCAGGACTACTTCGCGGTGCCGCTGGCACGTGGCCTTGAGATCTACCGCGAGGCTTACCGCAGCGTGTCCGGGCTCTGCCGGACGGTGCGGGGCCCGTCCATGTCGGCTACGCCGGGAAAGGTGTGCCTCGACGGTGTCGCGGAACTGCATGGGCAGCGAGTCTTCGTCTTGCACCTGATCCAGGCGCGGGACCCGTTGCTGGTGGGAAGGCCGTTCTTTGCCCGCTTCGATCCGCACGCGACCTGGCTGACCGACCTGGAGCCGGCCTTCGCCGACCGTTTTCCCTTCGATCCAGCACCGGTGCCGCAACCTGCGCTGCAGTGAGCTGCCCGGGACAGTAATTCCCGCTACGGGTACGGCCCGCCAGGAATCTGGCGGGCCGTACCCGTTCCGCGTCCTGGCGCCCGGGGGGTTCCGGGCGTTGTCCGCCCGGAACCCCGTTCGCGGTGTGCGTTCCAGCAGTCCAGGGACCGACCCGCTACAACGTCTTTGTACGCCAGAGCGTTGTTCCGGACCCCGAAATACCGGCCAGTAACAACATCCCGGAGTACAAAGCTCCTCGCTTACCCGAAGACCCGGTGCACCGCGGGATGTCTTGCGGCGGCCGCGGGCGAGGGTGGGCGCGGTCCGGGCGGCGGGCGCAGGCGCAGGCGGGCGCACGAGCGTGGGCGGGCACGGGAGGGCACCGGCACGGGCGTGGAAGGGCGCGCGGGTGCAGGCGTGGCGGGAGCGCGGATACAGGCCTGGCGGGGGTGCGGGCGGGATCGGGTGCCGGCACGCACGCGGTTAGCGCGCGGTCACAGGCGCGCGGGGGGTGGCGGTGCGCCGCAACGGTGCTCCGGGGGCTCGACACGACCACCTTGCTGGATGCCGGGGGAGCAAGACGGGGCTGGCGTGCCTGGCGGGGTCCATCAGGTGCCGGGCCGCGGGCGGGGTGCGGGGCGGGGGGTGGCGTGCTTGGCGGGGTCCGTTGGTTGCCGGACCGCGGGTGGCGGCGAGTTTCAGCAACTTTCGGCGTTAGGCGGGGGCGCTGACCTCGGTTGACTCGGCCGGCGCGACGCCGCGTGGCGCTAGTTTTGCGTTCTTGACGGCGAAACAGCACAGCGCCGCGACCACGATCACCCCTATCGGCAGGGCCATGGTCGGGCGCATGGCGGCGACATAACCGTGTGTGAACACCTCGTGCGCGGCCCGCTGAATCTGCGCGGCGACCGACGGCGGCACACCGCTCGGCGGCCGAATGCTGCCGCCGCTTTGGCCAGCCCCGACCTGCAGGCCGTGCTTGGAGGCGTCGCGGAAACCGGCGACGAACCCGGCCCTGGCGGCCGCGGGAACCTCAGCGGCGCGCCGACTCGCCTCTTGGGTGAGCGAGGAGGCGAGCCGGTTCTGCAGCAGCGCGCCGACTGCCGAACTGCCGATGACAGCGCCGACCTGGCGGTTGGTGTTGAGCAGCCCAGACGCCGCGCCCGCAAGATGCGGCTTCACATCCCGCAGGGCCACGGTGGAAAGCGGCGCGAATATGCAGCCCATGCCGAGCCCGGCGACGATCAGCGCTGGCAAGAAGTCATACCAGCGTGAGTCGGTCTGGGCGATCGCGGCCGCCCAGCCCATCCCCAGCGCGAACAGCGTCAGCCCGGCGATCAGGAGGTATTTGCCGCCGATCCGGTCAGCCAGCCGTCCCACGCCGGGCGCGAGGAACACCGACACCAGCGAGGCCGGAGCAAGCGCCAAGCCGGCGTTCAGCGCCGACATGCCAAGCGCGGACTGCAGGTAGATGGTGAAGGGCAGGAAGATGCCCAGCATGCCGATGGCGAGTGCGCCGGAGACCACGTTCATCACCGAGAAGTTACGGTCGTGGAACACGGCGAAGGGCACCAGCGGCTCACGGCGCTGCATCAGCTTCTCCACCACAAGGAACACGGCGAGCAGCACGATGCCCGCCCCGATCACGAGCGGGATGCTGAGGAATGAGTTGATCTTTCCCCAGCTGTATTTCTGCCCCTCCACAAGGCCGTAGCAGATGGCGAACAGCGCGGCGCTCGCCAGCAGCACCCCGGCGAGGTCGAGGCGGTGCTTGCGCCCGGGGCGTACGTCCGGAATCAAGATGAAGCTCAGGCAGAGAACGACCGCGCCGATCGGCACGTTCACGAAGAAGATCCACCGCCAGTCGAACGCGGTCACGAGCAGACCGCCCAGGGTTGGGCCCGCGATGGTCGCCAACCCGGCGACCGCACCCCACACGCCAAACGCCGCACCCCGCCGCTCGGGCGGGAAGACCATAGTCAAGATCGTCAGAGTCTGCGGCATGAGAAGCGCGGCCCCGAGGCCCTGCACCACGCGGAATGCGATCAGCTGGCCCGGGTTGACCGACATTCCGCACGCCGCCGAGGCCAGCGTGAAAACGATGATTCCGACCACGAACAGGTTGCGCGGCCCCCACAGGTCGCCCAGCCGTCCGGCGGTGATCAACAGTACGGCGAGCACCAGCGCATATCCGTTGATCACCCACAAGATGTCGTCAAGGCCGGCGTGCAGCTTGTCGATCATGTTCGGTATCGCGATGTTCACGATCGTCAGATCGAGCAGGGTCATGAAGAACCCGAGCGAGACGACCAACAGGACCGCCCATGGGTTGCCGCGGAACTTGATCACGCCGATCTCCTCATCGCTTGGCTGAGCATCGCCTGCACGTCCATCGTTGCGCATGCCACCGACATTGCGCAGTCGGCCAAGCGGTCGTAGCTGCGAGCCTTCGCCCGGAGCTTTCGCCGAGCGGCCTTCGCGGGGGGTGCCCAGTGCGCGCGCAAGCGGTTGTGCTGCCACGTTGCGCAGCCGTTCGGGATAAGCAACGGAACCACGGCCGGCCGTAACCGGCGTCTGCGCCCCGGACCATCTGCCTGCCGACGGGCTCTTGCGAGCATGCCCCATCGCGTAGGGGATGCATACCCCGCGGCGGCGCGAACATCACGCGAACAGCGCCGTGGGCGGCACAGAACCCGTTCGGGCTGGCGGCGCGCGGCACAGTAAGCTCCGCTGCATGAAGCTGAACGGCACAGCAGCGATAGTCACCGGTGGTGCGAGCGGCCTCGGTGAGGCGACCGCGCGCGAGCTTGCCGCCGCGGGCGCGGCCGTCGTGATCGCGGACCTGAACGAAGAGCGGGGCAAGGCAGTCGCCAGTGAAATCGGCGGCGTGTTCGCCTCGACCGATGTCGCCGACGAGGCTTCCGTCCAGGCGGCGGTGGAAACCGCCGTGGGCGGCACCGGCGCCGCCCCGCTGCGCGTGGTCGTGAACTGCGCGGGCATCGGCTGGGCCGCCCGCACGGTAGGCCGCGACGGCACGCCGCATGACCTCGCGGCCTACCGCAAGGTGATCGACATCAACCTGATCGGCACGTTCAACATGATGCGCATCGGCGCGGCGGCGATCGGGAGAACCGAGCCCGCTGACGACGACGGCCAGCGCGGCGCGATCGTCAACACCGCCTCGGTGGCCGGAATCGAGGGGCAGACCGGCCAGGTGGCCTACTCCGCTTCCAAGGGCGGCATCATCGGGATGACCGTGCCCGCTGCCCGCGATCTTTCCGCCATCGGGGTGCGGGTCAACACCATCTGCCCCGGGATCATCGACACTCCGATCTACGGCACGGGCCAGGCGAGCGAGGATTTCAAGGCCAAGCTGATCGCGCCGGTCGTCTTTCCCAAACGGGTCGGCAGGCCGAGCGAGTTCGCGCACCTGGTGCGCGCGCTGATCGAGAACGACTACATGAACGCCGAAGTGATCCGCTTCGACGGCGGTATCCGCTTCCAGCCGAAATGAGAGCTGAGCACATCTGACCTGCTCTCATGCTTGATCGCCTCGACACGACATCAACCCCGCCGTGCAGCAGTGTCGAAGCATAGGCATGGCGCAGCTGGTGAAACCCGGTGTCCTCCTGGCTGGCGCGGGTTGCCTTGGTCGGTGGCGTGATACCGGCCCGGCGGAGTGCCGGGCGCCACGATGCTTTGTTCCAGCTGCCGCGCTGAAGCGGGCCGCCGCGTTCGGTCGTGAACATCAGCGTCGCCGTCGTCAGCGGGCCGTCCGGTGTCAGCCATGGCAGCGTGACCGTCTGCGCCGGAAAGTCCCGGACATGGGCCGATAGCCGCAGTTTGATCACCTCGGGCAGCGGGACATCGCGCTCCCGGCCACCCTTCGGTGGGGCGAACACCGGCCGGCCAGCCACGATCTTGACCTGGCGGCGCACATGCACGGTGCCGCGGAGCCAGCGGATGTCATCGGGCGCCAGGCCGAAGCCCTCACCCTGACGCAGGCCGAGCCCGGCGCCACAGTCGGCCAGCGCCTGGTACCGCTCGGTCAGCTCGCCGCGCACGTCCTCGACGCGCTGACGCGGCCATGGGACGATGCGGCGGCGTTCGGCCTTCGGTGCCTTCACCGACTTGAGGCTGCACGGGTTCCGTGGAATGAGGCCGTCGAGCGCGGCCGACAGCACGCCGCTTAAAGTCGCCAGGGCCACGCCCGCCGAGCTGGCCGCGAGCGGCAGGCCACGTGCCGGTGACCGAGGAGGCCGAGGCGCGCAGGTGGGCTCGTGGCTACTGCTGCCTGGCCTGCTCGGCTGGCGCGACCGTCGACAGCCGCGTGTTCGTTCTGCACAGCGCGTCCTGCTGGCGCCACCCGATCAGCATCGCCGCTGGCGTGGCGGCAGGGAGCAGCGCCGCAGAACCGATCATCATGGAGCCAGACGCGCAAGGCGGCGTGCTTTTTGGGCGCACGTTGCCGCCCGTAGCTCACGCGCACGAAGAGGAGGTGACGCCGGGTGCCGCAGCAGACGCCGCTGAGCGATGAGCAGCGGCTCCGCATCGCTGAGCTCGCCGACCAGGGCGTCAGCGTTCGCGGGATCGCGGCCCGGCTCAAGATCGCTCCCAGCACTGTGACCCGCGTCGGCCGGCGGATGGGGCTGTCGTTCGACCACTCGGCGACCGCTGCCGCCACCTCGGCGCGAATGACCGACGCGAAGGCGAGGCGCGCCGAGACCGCGCTGCGGCTCCTCGAGGTGGCGAACGCCGAACTGGACAGGCTGACGCGCCCGTACCGCGCGCACGCGTTCGTCGGCGGCCAGGCGGCCGGCTACCTCGAGCACGTTCTGCCGCAGCCCGACGCGCCGGCGAGGCTGGCGATCGCACGCACCGCGGCGACCTGCTCGACAAGCACGTCAGACTAGCCGAGGCCGATCACGGCGCTGAAGGCATTGAACACGCGAAGTCGCTTCTCGGCGGATTGCACGCCGCCCTGGTTGAGGCCGTAGGGAGCGAGGGAGTGGACCTGTGACCCTCGACGGGTTCCGGGCAGCCGCCGCGCTGGTCGCCGCGCGGCTCCGCGGTGACGAAAAAGGCAAGCGCGTCCTCACCGGCGACTGCGGCTGCGAATGCCGTGGCCTTCTCGAAGGCCTAGTCATGATCGGCGAGATCGCCGTCACCACGATGGCGAGCCACGACAACGTCACCCCCGCCGATGCCACCGAATCCGTAACCAGCTGGCTCCGCAAGCTGCCGGATGGGAGCGTGGGCGGGTGAACACGCGTGGACGTTCAAGTCGGGCCAGCGCGCATGCGGGAAGCGCGGCGCTGTCCGATGAGGCCAGAGCCCTGATCATCGCCCTGGCGCAGCAGGAGCTGAGCGTCCGCGCCATAGCCGCGCGGGCCGGGTGTTCCACGGGGTCGGTCAGCAACGTGTGCCGCCTCGCTGGCATCCCGCTGGACCGCGGCAAGACGAGGGCAGCGACGGAGGCGAAGCAGGCTGGAATGCGGGCGCGCCGAGCTGGCGGCTGAGCTGCTGGCGCTCGCGCGGGACGAGCTGGCGAGGCTTCGCCGGCCGCACACGGAATTTTGGGGCGTCGGCGGACGGGAGCCGGTAGTGCTGTCGCAGACGATGCCCGAGCCGCCGCCACGGGCCCGCCGCGAGCTGATCAACGGCGCCATGGCGCTCGTCGACCGGCATCTGCGCCTCGCCGAGGCCGAGAGCGACGGGGACTTCTCAGCCGTGGACAAGTGGCTCGCGAGCGTGATGCCGGACAGCCCATGAGCGATGCGGAACGTGCCGCGCTCTGGTCGGCGCCCTGCTGCGCGGGGATGACGAGGGAGCGGCGGCCGTGCTGGATCACGCCGAGCTGCGGGCGCTGGCGTCGAAGCTGGCGGAGTACCTAGCGGTCACGGCCAGGATGGTCGGCGGCAGCCAGGCGACGGGTGAAGAACTGGCGGAGAGGTTCGCGCTGCACCTGCGGGACATGCCACCAGGATGATGACGCCGAGGCTTCAAGCCTCCGGTTTAGGCGCAGCGCTGCGACCTGCGGGAAGTTGGGAAAAGGTAATGGCGATTACCATCTGGCGGCACGAGGCGCGCGTTCGACCGGGTCGCAGACAAAAGGCGACCGAGGCCAAGCGGGCGGCATGCTAACTGACCTGCGCGTCTACGCGGCGCGGCGAACCGCAGCGGGTCATCCGGGCCACACTGTCTCTCGTGGGTGACGTCTATCGCGCGGCGACAAGCACCAGCCAATCGGCGTTCAGGGTAGCCATGAGCACGACCGCGCTGGCGACCTACCCGAATACCACTTGCATGAGACGTTAGGGCAGTGCGCCCGTAGAGTCTTTCTCTGTGCTCGAACCCATATGGGTCGCCAAGCTGATCATCAGCCAGAAAACTGGCGCGAAGCTTGCATCGCTCCACAGGCTTGAAGTTGAGGACGTGCGTCTGGCGATTCAGTGCGTGGCGGGCCTTCGATGTACATGGAAACACCACCCGGAGAGAGGCTGGCGGGCTCTTGTAGAGGTGGATGTCCGGCGACGTGGCCTGCTCAAACGGCGAATCCGCGTTCTGGTGATCCTCTATCCTGTGGATGATCCTGTCGGGGATGCCTATGCGCTCGGGAGTGCGTACCCACGGAGATGAGGGGGATAGCATCTCTGCCGTTTTCAACAAATACTGGATGGCAAGGGGTACGTTTCGCGGGGTGGAGGGCGTTATGGCAGGCATGACACCAGAGGAAGCCGAGAACTTTTACGAGGAAGACGAGGATCCTACGGAGCTGTTCGCGGCGTACGATGCGGCCCGTGAGAACTCCGCTAAGTCACCGGTCGTGCTTGAGGAGACCGGCGGTCTCGTACGTTCACCCGACACGGCGGGCGGCCCGCTTAAGCTCTCGCTGTCCCCAGTCCCGGCGGCCTCAATCGACATACACGCAGTAGGAATCTGATGCGCGCATCCCTCATCCTGTGCGACTACGCCTCTCCAGACCCAGCCGGGAAGGTTCACATGCTTGGCGCTGGGTGGTCCTTGACTGGCCCGCAACCTTCCCAGCACGCCGTGGCAGCCTTCATCAAGGTCGGCTGGACGGAAGCGAACGAGCCTCACAAACTCGTGCTTCACCTGACAGATAGCGATGGCAACGTTGTAGAGGTTGCCGGTCCCGCAGGCAAGCAGCGTATGGAGATCCAGGGCAACCTGGAGGTAGGACGCCCGCCGGGACTACCTCACGGCTCCGAGATTGATGCCACCTTCTCGATCAACCTTCCGCTTGTGCCGCTCACTCCAGGACAGCGGTACACGTGGATGCTAGAGGTGGACGGCGACCCGCTGGCGTCGGAGGGATTCTTCGTGCGTGCCCTCCCACCGCACCTAGCGAGTCCTCCTACGCAGCCCTGACCGCCCGCAGCCCGTGCCATCACCGCCGCCGCGCCGGGTCCCGCTGCGCCTGCCAGCGCGCCAGGGCCTCGGCGGACGCGCACGCGCTGTACAGCCAGGTCGCTCGCTCCTACCGGATCCCCGCCTGGATTTCTTCTCGCAGAGCATCCAGCGCACCCTTGGCCAACCTGGCGACGTGTGCCCATGCCTGCTCCCAGCTAACAGGCGGGAAAGGCAGGCCGATCTCCTGGAACGCCGTCACCGCGCGGTGCCGGGCATCGCTGTGCTGAGCTGCGACGCGGATGTGGCGCAGATGGATCAGCGCCGCAATGGCAGTGCTGACCCGGTTGGCCGGTTCGGCGTCGAGCGATGAGACCAGGTAGCTCTGGACTGCTTCAAGCGCCCCACCCTTCGGAGGCGTCGTCTTGCCCGGCGTTATCACTTGGCCAAGCACGTCGGCCAAGGCGCTCATCAGGGAGTTGAACTCTTCCTCACTGCTACATGCCTGGGTGAGCCGAGCGACGCTGGCAGGGTCGAGGTTCGCGAACAGGTGCGATCCGGTCCGGCTCTTCCAGGCTGCGTCGAGGTAGCCGGCTGCGTATGGGATATCGAACGCGGCGAAGGAATGCGGAACCGACGGCGGCTCGTTCGGCGCCACCAGCTCAACGACTCGGTCAAGGTACTCGTCGATCGTGGTGACATCACGGTATTCGCGCAGTGCGGCAGGAACCCGGACAGTCCACTCTTCGCTTCTAGAGACTGATTGCTGCGTCACGGAGTGCAGGAATGGCTCGGACTTGAGTAGCTGGCGGAGCTTGCCCATGGCTGCGTCGACCGGCGGAGCCGAGCTGCCTCCGATGCTGGCCGTCAGTACCTGATCGGCAATCGCGGCACTCGGCGCTTCCGCCTCCACGACTTTGTCTGGGGAAGGGATCAGATCCCGCTGCCTATCAACCAGGTGCCGGATCATCGTGAGGAATGCCGCGAGAAGCGGCTCAGCCTCGGGCAAGTGCCGTAGTCCAGCAACGGTGAGCGCGACACGCGAATCCTGCCGGGGCTGCATGTGAGGGTCCTGGCGCCACGTGAGCCCATAGTTCGGTGATGTCGGAGCACGATCGCCGGTGCTCGGAAGGGAGGCGAGCACGTCTGCCGCATCGAGGTTGAGCCGGTCGAGCGTCAGGTCGACGTACTGCCAAACGGCCCACCAGCCATTCTGATCAAATGGCTCGAAGATGACCTGGATCAGCTTCGCTTGTTCAGGGCTCAGTGGCTCACGCAGCGGATTCATCGCGCCGCCGCTCGTTCTCGCTCCCACCGCGCTACGTAACCGGACCGCCGCCGCGGTGCCCGGTCCTTCGCACCCGGCTGGCGGCCGACAGGCTTGCCATCGCGCCGCCGGCGTTCCAGCCCGATCTTGATCCGGTCGGAGCGCCGCGTCGACTCCTGCTGCGCCTGCCACCCGGCGAACGCCACGAGGACATCCTGAATCTCTGGTGAGCCGTTCAGCCACGACTCCTTGACCGAGATGACTGTGCAGCCGCGTTCGCGGAACTGGCGGATGATCCGAAGCGCACCTTCGGCACCCTCGCGGGTGATGCGGTCAAGCGCCCAGACGATGAGCACCGAGAACTTCCCGGCCCACGCGTCATCGAGGGCCTGGCTGAGCGCGCCGCGGTAATCGCCAGCGTCCTTGCCACCGTTACACGCGCTCTCGCTCACCTCGTACCGAGCGCCGATCACGTAGCCGTGGTGTGCGGCGAAGCTCTCGACATCGGGGACCTGGTTGTCGCTGTCCTGGTGGCCTGTTGAAACCCGCAGCCAGACGGCCGCCGCCCCGGTCACGAACGGCTCCTCGGGCCTTGCGACCGCCACTCCCCGGCAAACCATCTGATGAACTGTGCGCTGTGGCCGATATGCGTGCGGATTGTGTCAGGCGAATAGGGTTGACCTTCGCTGCCGGTCGTGCTCTGCAGCTCGCGCTTCCACCGGTCCAGCTCGCGCCGCAAGTCGTTCAGGGTCCATGATGTTTCGTGGGTGGAAAGGATATCGCCCAGCTCAGCGTGGACAGCCTCCAGTGCGTCGCTCAGCTCCTGTAGCTGTCGTGCCTCGGCCTTGGTCATGGTTCCCACCTTCACGGGCTGCCGTGTCCTGGCTGGTAAATAAACTCTAGCATATTTACCTTGCATGAGACCGGATCGTAGGGTCCGTGAGCATGGCGGATGAGCCGGAGACTAGCGCCAAGACCAGCGGATGTTTATTTACCGACGCGCCGCTTCCGGCGTGCCTCCATCGGCAAACTGCGCAGAGACGCGACAATCGGGGGCAACAGAACATCGGGCTGCTAGCCGAGAGCAGGCCTCCTGGCGGGGTCAGCGCGGCGAACGGCAAGCACGGCCCGACGCGTCCTGGCGGCGCGCACGGCTGGTCTTCCTGGCGGAGACGCCGAGCACACGAGCGACCAATGGATGGCCGCCGCGTGCCCGGCGTTCGCGTTTCCAGGGAGATCGCCCGATGGTTCGCCGGTTTTCTGGCCGACGGCTTCGCGAGATACGCAAGCTGCGCGGCTTTAACAGGGAGCACCTCGCCGTCAATGCTGACGTCTCCGCGTCGGCACTGGGCCGCTGGGAACGGGGCACCGCGACACCCAGAGTGAACGCCGCGGCAGCGCTCGCTGACGTCCTCGGCGTCACAGTCGACGCGCTCCTCGCCGACCTGGGCGCAGGCCAGAGTGGCGGCTGACAGCCGAGCGCAGCGCACCGACCTTGTCAGCATCGAGTCGACGCCTTCCCTGTGGTGGCTGCTGCTGAAGCTCGCCGAGACACGCCTCGCGGAGATCCGAGAGCGCGACGGCGGCGGCCGCGCGCCGGCCACGCCCGGGCTCCAGGCGTTGCTCGGCGAGCTGCGCATGTCCGCAAACGGACGTGCGGTTGCCACGCTTGAGACGCGTGTTAGTGCTGCCGCGTCGTTCCTGACGGCGAGCCAGGCGGCGGACGTCATCGGTTGCACCGTGCGTCACGCCCGCCGCCTGGCAAGCGCCGGGATTCTGCGGAGCCGGAGGCACGGACGGATCCACATGATCGAGCGCGCGAGCGCTGAGGACTACCGCAAGGAGCGTGATCGTGAGCGTGGCAGCACCGGAACGGCCACGGACCGCAGCAGCCGCAAAGGGCGGCGCCGCGGTGCCTGACCCCGCGGCTGAGCTGCACACAGCCGAAGCGGAGATGGCTGAGGTCGACGCGCTGCTCGCCCAGATCGAGGAAGAGCTCGCGACCGGCACCGGCTCGCCCAGCCCCGGAAAACACCACGAGCTGCTCGACCTGAAGAGGCACACCGAGTTGCGGATCACCGGCCCGCGCAAGCGCGTCAAGGACGCCCAGGAGGCCGCGCGGCTCGCCGAGATCGCCCGTTTGGCCAAGCGGATCGACAAGCTCGCCGCGGCCGCGCGGGACGCCGCGCGCGAGGCCGGAGGCGCGTCGCAAAAAGCCGAGGTCAGCGGAGCCTGAGGCGGGCACTCCCAGGTACTCGCGGCCATTCCAGCTGCCAGCCCCAGGGGACAGGCCACGGCCGAGCCAAGACTGAGACCTCAGGCGGCGGGTGACGCGAGGGCGATCACATGCCCCGGGTCGGCGGCGGCGTCCAGCGCGGCCCGCACGATGCGCGCGAGGTGCCACTCGCGGCTGACGGCCGCCTCGTACGCGTAGGCGCGGCCGCGCCGGTCCCGCGACGCCAGCCCTTTGCCCACCAGGATGACCATCACCTTCGCGACCGTGGTGTAGGCGACCGGGTGGTAGTCGGCGCGGTCCGCGACCTCCTGCGGCGTGAGCGGCAGGCTCGCGTCCCACAGGACGGCCATGATGGCGGCCTCGAGCGGGCCGAGGCCGGGTACGGAACTCCGCGCTGTCATCGCGTCTCACCTTTTCCGCCGTGCTGGGTTTGCGGGGCGCCGGGATGCTGGGGCCAGTGCCCAGCGGGCTGGGGCCGGCCATGGTTCCCAGCCGCTCCTGGCCCCTTGACCGCCCCGGCCCGCGAACGAGGCGGGTGGAGCAGGCGGGGGCGGCGCGTCCCGGCGCGCTTTGCCCCTCTCCCGCCCGCACGCCGACGGGCCGGCAGACCCGTGTTGAGTGGGGGCACACTTTGTGCGGGCGGGAGAGGGGGCTTTGGAGCCGCGCGGCCCGCGGGGGGTCCGGCGGCGAGAGCCACGGGGGCAACCCTGCCGCCGTTTCCCCCGGGCGCGGGGCTCACCGGCCGCCGCCGTGGACGCCGCAGCCCTGGACGGAGCTCGTCACGGTCAGCGGGTCGTTGCCGACGACGCAGGCGCATCCCGCAGTGTTGGCTGCCAGCACGCGGCGGACCTTCTCAGCGGCGGCCGGGATGTTCCACACCTCGGCGATGGGCTCGGCCCACCCCCACCAGAACCGGCCGTCGCCTTCGTAGATGTCCTCGGTGAGCTGCTTAGCTTCCCTGTTGGTGACCCGCAGGCACGGGCGCCTGCCCTGCCCGGTGACCAGGGTCGCCGCGTACTGCTGGCTGCCCAGCTCCGCGGCGAGCCTCTCAAGCCTCTCCAGGTTCCCGGCCGGCCGCGTATCCGGCTCCGGGCTTCCCGACCATGACGCCATGGGCGTGTTTCCCCCTCTCGTACACCAATGGGCACCTACTTTGCGCGCTGGGGCGGCTACGGTGGAAGGGTGACGGGTGCCGTTGTCAACGCCCCGTCAATGCCGTCAATCGCGATTGGTGTACGCGGATGGGCTTCGCCGAACGGCTGCGGGCGCTCATGGCAGAGCGCGGGCTCAGCGGCAAGGCGCTCGCGCGCGAGGCGTTCTGCGACCCGGCGTACGTTTCCCGGCTCGCCAGCGGCAAGCAGCCGCCGTCGGCGAAGATCGCCCAGGCCCTTGACGAAGCGCTCGGCGCGAACGGCGAGTTGAAAACCCTCGCAACCTCGCCGCATGTTCCAGCCCGGCCTGCCGCCACTCCAGTCAACGCCGAGATGGCGCCCGACAGATACGGCGAATGCGATTACCTTGATGCCGTGGAACGCCGGGAACTGCTGAGGCTGAGCGCGCTCGGGCTGCTCGCGGGCCCGTCTGTGCGCGCGTCCGGCGAGCTACTCCGCCAGTTACTCGAGCGCGTCCTTGAGACGGCGGAGACCTGCAACCGGGAGGACTGGGAGCTGGCGTGCCTAGACCATATGCACGCCATCCTGACCCGGCCGGCGGCCATGGTGCGCGAAGGGCTGATCATCGACCTCGCGGCGCTTCAGCGCCAGCTCGCCCACGCGAGCAGAGACGCCATGCCGGATCTCCGCCGCGCGACCGCATGGCTTTCGGCGCTGCACGGAAACGTGCTCACCCGGATGGGAGACCACGAGTCGGCGCGCCGCTGGTGGGCGACCGCGCGGCACGGCGCCGACGCCTCCGGTGACGCCGACATGCGGGTCTGGGTGCGGGGCGCCGAAGCGGCCTTCGGTTTGTACGCGCCGAGGGCGCCGGAGTCTGTTGCCGTCCTGGCCGCCGCCGCGCGGCGTATCGCGGGCAAGCGCGTCTCACCTGGGCTCATGTGCGCGATGAGCGCCGAGGCTCAGGCTTTCGCCGTTCTCGGTCAGCCTTCCAAGGCGGAACGGGTTCTCGATGAGCTGGCCGGGTTGTGCGGCAAGGTGGACGGCGCCGGTTATGGCTGGATAGACGACTCGATCTGGTACGTGCGGAGCTGGGTGTATGCCCACCTCGGGCGCGCTGCCGCGGCCGCAGCCGCCCGCGACCAGGTGATCGCGTCCTCACCGTCTTACCAAAACGTCGCCAACGCGCGGCTGCACGAAGCGATCAGCCTGGTTCGGGAGGGCGCCGGCGAGCACGGGCTGACCCGGGCGGCCGAGGTGGTCAACGAGCTTGAACCGGCGTACCGGTCGCACATGATCCTGCACACTGCCCAGCGCGTGCTCGATGCCGTGGCGATCGGGCAGCGCAGCCGCCCTGCCGCTCAGGATCTCAGGGCCGCATTGAAAGCGGCCGGGCCGGGCAGCTAGCGAAGCGGCAGGACGTACAGGTCAAGGTACGGGCACGGCGCACCTGGCCCGGTCGGCGCGCGCCCAGCTTTGGACCAGCCCCACCGCTCGTACATGCGCTGGACGTCCACCGCATCCGGATGTGTAGCCAGCGTGCCGCGTTCCTCCATCCGCCCGCGGAGCAGTTCGTCAATCAGGCGGCGGCCGAGGCCCTTGCCCCGGTATCCGGGCAGCACGCCAAGCTCGATGACCGCGAACGTCCGGCCGCCTGTCTCCCTGGTGAAATCGGCGGGTTGCGGTGGTTCGATGCCGTCCCACCAGTGGGTTTGCGGTGGGATCGGGTAACCGTATGTGAAGCCGATCAGCTTGCCGTCCGCCCGCGCGGCAACGAGGTCGAAACCGGATTGCTGGAACTGGTGCGCGGCGCGGCGCTTGAAGCTGTCCCGGTCCTCGTCGGTCTGGTTGTAGGGCGGCTCGGCGTACACGACCGCGTAGATCTCGAAAATCTGCGCGAACGTCTCGGCTGCCTGGCTTCCGCCGATGTGGGTCAGGGTGGGAAGTGCCATGCACTGAGGATTCCTCGTCGCGTGCCGCTCCGCCACGCTAGGCTGAGCACCGCGTACACCAATGCGCGAGCGCCCCGCCAGCCTCCGGGCCGGCGGGGCGCTCTCTCGTCGCGCCACGGCGCTGCTGCGGGAACGCGGGGCCCATCGTGACCGTGATCGGCCGGGGCACGTTCGTGGCCGAGCAGGTCAGTTAGCGTCCGCCCCACAGGCGCGGGGGGCAGGGCACGAACGTTAAAAGCGGCGTCAAAAGTGACCCCCTGCGGGGTGAGTCTTGACACCCCAATTTGACAGCCGCACGACTGCCGGGAGCGCCCCGTGTTTACATAACAACTGCCGATCTTGGTCAGTGCTGGCCCTCGTGCCGCCGGGCTTCGAGGATCGCGGCGACGTCGGCCGCGCTGACACCATGGAAATGGACGTGCTGCTCAACGGGAGGCAACGCTGCGGCGGCCCGTGGTGGCGCAGCCGCGCGCCGTGCGTCCTTCGCCGCGAGCACCTCAGCCCACGCGGCGGCGGAGCGGGCGTAGCTGCGGCGCACCACGATGGCCAGGACCGTGCCGCAGATCACCACGACGGCGAAGGCGCCCGTCAGCCACCAGATGATGCGCACGACGGCCTGGACGACAGCCCCGACCGCCACAGCGGCTACCACGACACCGGCCAGCCCTGCGGCGGCGTTACTCACGCCGCCGGTGGTCTGCCACGTGCCGCGCATCAGAGCCGCCCCTTCGCCCGCGCGCGCCGTATCGACAGAACGGCGCGGTGAACGACGCTGGACCCGAACCGCCGGACCTTGCCGGTGCGGCGGCAGCGCGAGCACTTGCGGCCCTTACCGCCGCACTTCCCGCACGTCTTGAACGGCGACAGGTACACGAACGCCGTCCAGGCGATGACGGCGGCCAGGCCGCCCCAGAACAGCGTCACCACCTCACCCCTCCCTGCCGGCCCGCAGGCCGTCGTCGTATCCGTCCAGGAGGCCGTCTTCGTAGCCGTCCCGGTATGCCTCGCATGCCACCCGCCCGCAGTCCTTGTCGCGGCAGGCGTGGTAGTCGTGCGCCGGCTTCGCCGCCGGCGGCTTCCTGGCCTTGGCTGCCTTGCGCTTCCTGTCGGCGGCGGCCTGCCGCTTCCGCTCGGCGGCCTGCTTGTTGGCTTCGGCGGCCTGGCGTTTCTTCTCGTCGGCGAGGCGGCGTTTGAAGTCGGTCCGCACGGCGCAGACGTGGGTCAGCGGGTTGTTGTAGCTCTTGCCGCACGCCCCGCAGATGATCAGCGAGAGGCCGAGCTTCGGCTTGACCTTGGTCCGGCGCCGCGGGGTCTTGCGGTCCATCCGCACGACACAGGTGTGCGTCAGCGGGTTGGTGTACCGCTTGCCGCACCGGCCGCACTTGACCAGCGCGCCGCTGATCTTCGGCTTCCACGGCATCTGAGCCCGGCTCCCTCGGTCGCGGCTGCCGGCGCCCGTCCAGACCGGCCGATTCCTGGGTTCCGGCCGTGATGACACGTGCTGGCCTGAAGAGGCGCGACCCCGCGACCTCGCAGGTCAGAGCACGCGCGCCGGGTCGCGGCGGTCGCGGCGGTCGCGGCTTTCCGCGTTTCCGCAGGTCAGAGACGGTCGCGGCGCCGCGACCCGGTCGCGGGGGGTTCATGATCCGGTCGCGGCTTCCACGTCACGCCGGCGGCACCCCTTGGCCGAACGGCCGGCCGCCTTCACGTCAACGCTCGCCACGCCGCGAGCGCGGCGCTCGGCCGACACAGCCTCGGCCGTCGCGTCCGCCCAGCGGTCAGGGAACCTGCCGGCGAGCCGCTCGGCCAACGGCTGCCACTGCAGGCCGCTGTCAGCCGCGAACACGGCCACGACGTCGGCCAGGACGTCGCGCTCCTGCTGCCCGTCTTCCTCACCGGCCGCGGCGCCGGTCAGCGTCCCGGCCGCCTCGCGCAGCGCGCGGGCCCGGATGGCGACACGCTCGGTCGCGGGCGCGTCCAGGTAGTACGTGCGGACCACCTGCGGCACGCCCTCGGCGCCGACTAGGTAGCCGAGCCTGCGTCGACCTTCGGCCGGAACGTCGTCGCGCGGACGCCGTTCTTGTACGCCGACGTGCCGAGCACCATGTCGTTCTCGACTTGGCCGGCGACCTTGAGGCAGAACCGGATCGACACGTTGCCTGACACGCCGGTCGGCAGCGAGTCCTTGTCCGGCCGCTGCGTGGCCAGCACCAGGAACACCGCGAACGCCCGGCCGATCTTGATGATGAACTCGGCGTCGTCAGCGGCCTGCTTGCCGAACTTCGGGTGACCGAACAGGTTCTGGCACTCGTCGATCACACACATCACCGGCCATAGGCGAAGGCTGCGCTTGTTAGGGATCTGGCGGGTGACCTTCTTGTCTGGGCACAACTCGCGGGGCAGCTTCTTGAGCCGCTCCGCGCGGCGCATAAGCTTCGCCCGCAGCAGGGCGAGCGACTCGGCGGCGTAGCCGATCGAGTCGTCGTCGATGCCGGACACGAACCGGTGCGACACCCGCTCCAGCGAGTCCAGGTCACCGGTGCCCTTGAGTTCGTGGATCCACGGCTCGACAGTCGGGTCAAGGACGACACCGCACGCCAGGGCGCGGACGGCGCTGGTCTTGCCCTGGCCGGGCATAGAGCCGAGAAGCCAGTTGTGCTCGACCACAGGCACGTTGACGCGGCGGCCGCGGGGGTCGACCCGAACGGCAGCTCGGCGAACACGTCGCTGGCGGCGGCGCGGAGCCACGGCCACGGCTGCGGCTTGGCCTTCGAGATGTCCGCCCGGCCGACCCACAGCTCGAGCCGCCCGGCGTGTTCCTGCGCGACCGGCTCGGGCCACACCGCGCCGAGCGGTCTGCGCAGCCCGGACGCGAGCTGCGCCCGGCGTTCGATGACCATCGCCGCCGTGACGCCGTACGGGAGGTCGACCTCGGCGCGCCAGCCTGGCACGTCCTCACGCACCGGCGATGGGAAAATCCACTCCGTGCCTTCCTTGATGTACGCGTTGATTGCGGCGATGCCGAGCGCGCGGACGATCACATCCGGCGTCGGTGGCTGCACTTCGGATGGCAGCACGGCCGGAGCGATGATCGGCTTGTCCTCCGGGCGCCCCACCCTGGCCAGAACCGGCAGGACGACAGCGGCGAACGCGGCCCATCCCCACCACGGCAGGTAGGCCACCATGGCCACGCCCGCGACGATCACGGCGGCCAGCTCGCCGAGCAGCACCAGGCCCGGACCTTGCGGCGCTCGACGCCTTCCTTGTGGAGCTTCAAGAACTCGCGGCTGTCGCCGGTCGCCGCGGCCAGGGAGCCAGGTGATGCGACTCAAGCCACCACCACCAGTGGATCTGGTAGCCGATGAGCCGGAACACGCCGACAACGGCCCACGCCGCCGCGCAGGCCAGGTACATCGGCGACCGCAGACCGTGATACCGCGCGGTGTACCAATGCCGTTCCCCGGCGCTGGCGACCGTGCGCTTGACGTTCTCCCGGCCGCGCCAGCGGTCAGGCACGATGGGGCGGCGGCCGGCGTCGGTGTGCTGGTAGCCGACCGCGATCGGCTCATGGGTCGGCTCGGTTTCGCCGGGGCCGGTCTCGCCGCTGCGGGTTTCGGGCGGGACGGTCTCGGCGGGACGCAGCGGCACTACCTGGCCGCCCACCCCTTCCGCGCCCTCGTCCGGGCCTTCGGTTGGTTCGGTTGACATGATGGTGCCCTCCATTTCGGTGGAGAGCCCGCCCCGGTCCCGTTCCAAAGGTCCCTGGGGCGGGCGCTTATGTGGTCAGCCGTCACCTCCGGCTGAGGATTCGGCGGGTGGCTGCGCCCGTTCGCCTCGGCGGCGACGGCCTGGCGTATCTTCGCCGCCGTCGCGCGGGACATGCGCCTCGACGGCACCGCGCAGCGGCAGCCTGCAATAGGCGCAGAGGCCCTTCTGCCGCCGCCACAGGGCCCGCCGCTGCCGGGGTGTCGCGAACCGGACAGGGTCGCAGCCTGGGCGCAGGACGCGGCGCATGGGCCCCGCGGGCGCGGGCGAACCACCACGCGATCAGCGCCCCTGCGATCAGTGGCAGCCAGCCATCACCGGGCATGACGGCCCCCCGTGACCAGCCGCAGATGCCGGGGCCGGGCCGACGCGGCCCACGGCTGACGGGCGTCTTTCTCGTCTTCGCGGCCTTGGTCGTACATGACCTTGGCCGCCTGCGGGAGACCGTTGTTGCGGATGAGCTGCGCCGCGAGGTGCGCGAGCAGCAGCATGATCAGCGGCCAGAGGTTCCGGCGCGCGGCCCGGTGACCCGCCTCGTAGCCACGACCATGGACGGCGCGGATCTGGTCTGCCGTCACCTCAGCGACCGCCTTGATCGCCGCGAACTCACCCGTGTCAATCTGCATCGCAGCCACTCCCCGGAAGCTGCGCCCCGGCCTCGGCGGCCTCATCGGGCGCGTGGACACCACAGAGCGCGGCCAGCACGGCGGCGGCGAGGTCGTCGAGCTGCCCGGCGCGGCGGTCACTCATCGCGCGCACCGCCCTGGGCCGCCTCGTCTACGGCTTCGAGCAGCAGCCGCAGCACCCCGCCGAGGTGACCGCGCATCGTCCAGGGGCGCAATGTCCAGTCGCCGCCGAGTTCGGCCCCGGCCATCGACGGCGGCACCTGGCGGCTGTTGTAGGCGGCGAGCAGAGCGCGGGCCGTGGCGACCCGGGGGTCATCGGCGAGCGCGGGCCCGGGCAGGCGGCCCGGTACCACGGGCGAGCTTGCGCAACTGCAGCACGGCAAGCTCGCAGAGGCCCTGCCGGTCGGCGTACTCATCTTCGAGACGCCGCTCGATGTGGTCAGCGAGCGCGGTGCGCTGGCCTGCGTACGGGCTGGCTGCGGCGGCCTGGTGTGCACGGCGGATCAGCCCGGCTACTACGGCGCAGGTCTCCGGCTCCCATCCGGACAGCCACAGCAGGATCTTGTGGTCATAGGCGCTGACCTCCACACCCGCTGCGGTGCACGCTTCCTCAAGCATGGCGAGGTTGTGTGGCCGCATTTTTCCAACGCCGGGGCCGGCGTCAAACGCGGCGTAGACAGCTTGGACGGCCGGGGTCTCGCGGGCCTGCTGCTCGTCGTCGAAAGGGCCGTGGTTCGTGTCCTGGGCGGTCACAGCGCACCGCCGATGGCGGCGAGCTTGGCCGCCAGGTGGTCACGTTCCGCCTGGACGGCGGCGTCCCCGGCGGATTGGAGCACGCCGATCCGGTACACGATCCTGGCCAGGCCTGTGATGTTCTCGTGGCCGAGCTGGCGGATCTCCTCGATGGTGAGGGGTGCCTGTGCCGATGGGGCGTAGCCGACCGGGCTGGTCGTCGGGTTGGATTGCATCTTGGGTCCGGTTCCTTTCTGTGGAAGGGATCGGGTCAAGGGCCGTCGCTGCCGGATCAGGGCATGCGGCGGCCCCGCGTTTCTATGGCGGGCTGGCCGGCGGGAAGGTGGCGGTCAGAGTCCGGCGGCCTGTGGGGGGCAGGCTGGTCTGGGCCGTTTCTGGGCCGTCAAATGGGCGAATAGCGCCGATGACCGTCGACGACGGCCAACGACGACCACGCAGGCCATATAGGGGTTCAGGCCTTCGCTACGCTGTGACCTCGGACCCTGGCCAATTCCAGCCGAAATGAGGCACTGACATGTCGGACGTCTTGCTGGTCGAGGTGGCTGACGGGATCGCCGTGCTGACCATCAACCGCCCGCAATCCCGCAACGCCATCAACGGCGCCGTCGCCGCGGGAATCGCCGGCACCGTCGGCGAGCTCGATGGCCGCAAGGACGTGTCGGTGCTGATCCTCACCGGCGCGGGTGGCACGTTCAGCGCGGGCATGGACCTGAAGGGGTTCCTCACCGGTGACAACCCGATGGCCGGCGGTGGCGGGTTCGGCGGAATCACCGAACGGCCGCCCGCCAAGCCGATCATCGCCGCGGTTGAGGGGTACGCGCTCGCCGGTGGCTGCGAGCTGGCCCTGGCGTGTGACCTCATCGTCGCGGGGGAGGGCGCGCTTTTCGGGCTGCCCGAGGTTACCCGAGGTCTGGCAGCGGGCGCGGGCGGGCTGCTGCGGCTGCCGCAGCAGGTTGCCTACCACATCGCGATGGAGATAGCGCTCACCGGCGACCGGGTGCCGGCCGCGCGGCTGCATCAGGCAGGCCTGATCAACCGGCTGGTCGCCGATGGGGAGGCGCTGGCTGCGGCACGTGAGCTTGCCACCAGGATCGCCGCGAACGCGCCGCTCGCGCTCGCGGCGACCAAACGGGTGATCGTCGAGTCGAGGGGCTGGCCGATGGCGCACGCGTTCTCCAAGCAAGCAGAAATCCTCGCTCCGGTCTTCGGTTCGAAGGACGCGATCGAGGGCGCGGCGGCCTTCACGGAGAAGCGGACCCCGCACTGGCGGGGTGAGTGACCCTTCTGATCGGCGCGCCGCCCGTAGGATCGGTGCTTGCCGGAGCCGTCACCGACGCAGTACCGACGCAGGGAGGCGCGGATGTGTGGAATCGCAGGCTGCCTCGCGCTGGCGCCATCCGCCGGGCCTGACAACGAGTGGGTGGATCGGGCAGCGCAGCGGCTCGCTCACCGCGGCCCCGACGACGACGGCAGCTATTGCGACTTCGACGCGGCGCTCGGCTTCAAGCGGCTTGCGATCATCGACCTGTCCCCAGGCGGCCACCAGCCGATGTGCTCGGCGGACCGGCGCTACTGGATGGTCTACAACGGCGAGATCTACAACTACATCGAGCTCGCGGAACAGCTTCGCGCCGACGGGGTCACCCTGCGCAGCAGCTCCGACTCCGAGGTGCTGCTTGAGACCTACGCGCGGACGGGCAAGGATCTCGTGCGCAAGCTCCGCGGCATGTACGCGTTCGCCATCTGGGACACCCACCGCAAGGAGCTGTTCTGCGCCAGGGATCCGTTCGGCATCAAGCCGTTCTTCTACCGAACGGACGGCGGGCTGCTCCGCTTCGCGTCCGAGAAGAAGGCGCTCGCCGAGCCGGGTGAGCTGTCCCGGCTGGACGGGGACGCGATGCGCAGGTACCTGTCATTTCAGTACATCCCCGCCCCGGCCACGCTGACCCCGCCGATCCGCGCGCTGCAGCCCGGCCACACGCTGACCGCGCGGCGGGCCACCAGGGACGACGTAGGCGCGGCTGGCGTGGCCGTGCCTGGCGTGGCCGGCGTGCCTGGCGTGGCCGGCGCGCCGCAGGGCACAGTCGAGATCGCCCGCTTCTGGCGGCCAGAGCTGCGGCCCGCGCGGGGGGCTCGGCCGGAGACCCGGCGGCAGATCCTCGATGTGATGCGCGACTCGGTCGCCGTTCACCTGCGCAGCGACGCGCCGCTCGGAGCGTTCCTCTCCGGTGGCATCGATTCTGCGGCGATCTGCGCCCTGGTAGCCGAACGCCGTCCGGACCTGCTCACCTTCACGGTCGGCTTCGAGCGCGAGGGCTACAGCGAAATCGACAGGGCGCAGGAGACGGCCGCGGCGCTCGGCGTGAAGTCCATCCCCTATGTCATCGGCGTCGAGGAGTTCATGCGGCACCTGCCGCAGATCGTTTGGCATCTGGACGACCCGATGGCCGACGCGGCAGCGATTCCGCTGTGGTTCGTGGCCCGTGAGGCGCGCCGGCACGTGAAGGTGGTGCTGTCCGGCGAGGGTTCGGACGAGCTGTTCGGCGGCTATCTGATCTACCATCAGCCCGGCGTGGTGCGCGCCGGGGAGAAGCTGCCCGACTGGGGGCGGTCGTCGCTGAAGCGCGCCGCGTCGATGATCCCAGCCGGGGTCAGGGGCCGAGGGCTGCTCGAACGCACCTCCACGCCGCTGCGCCGCCGGTTCATCGGCAATGCCCACGTCTTCTCCGACGCCGAGGTCGATCTCATCGCCGGCGCCGCCGCGTCGGGTGGCGCCAGCCCGTACGACGTGACCGACCCGGTTTACGCGCAGGCGAGCTGGGCCGGCCTTGATGACGTGTCGACCATGCAGCTTGTCGACATCAACACGTGGCTGGCCGGCGACATACTGGTCAAGGCCGACCGGATGACGATGGCGCACGGCCTCGAGCTGCGCGTGCCTTTCCTTGACCGCGAGGTCATGGCGGTCGCGGCCAAGCTCGCGCGGGAGGAGAAGACCGGCGGCGGGACGACGAAGTACGCGCTGCGCGCGGCGATGAGCGAACTGCTGCCGCGTTCGGCGGTGGAACGGGCGAAGCTCGGCTTTCCTGTGCCGGTGGGCCATTGGCTGAAGAGCCCGATGTATGAGTTCGCGGGGCGGCTGCTGCGGGAGGCGCAAACCGATGAGTGGGTGAACCGCGCCGCCGCGCGTGAGCTGCTCAGCCGGCACCGCTCCGGGGAGTCTGGCGGCAACTGGCGCCAGCTCTGGGTGCTGATCGTCTTCTCGCTCTGGCACCAGATCTTCGTCGAACGGGTCTACGACCCCGTTGCGCTCGGCTGGGCCGGCGGCTGACCGGCTGCCCGCAGCCGGGCGTGCAGCCCGCGCAGGTAGTAGGCCTTGGGTGCGGTTCTGACCAGCCGCGGCAGCCGCGGGTACAGCACCGACGCGGCCAGCGTCCCGGCCCGCAGCGCACGCTCGTGCCGCGCGCCCCAGCTGAGGCCGTACTGAGCCCGGATCGGCGCAGGAAGCAGCCCGGCAGTGACGAACCGTGCGGCCGCCTGCACCGGCGCGGTGAACCGTGGCCACGGCGGGTGCAGGATCGCATCGGCGAGCTGGCGGGCCGTCGCCGTCACCTGCAGCGATGTCACCATCCGGTCCCAGTAGACGAAGAACTCGGCGGCGGTGCCCGGGCCAGCCTCGGGCGGGCAGCCGAGCATCGCGGCGAGCGCCTTCGCCCCGGCCCACAGTTGCTCGGTCTCTTCGGCCCGCAGCGGGCCGAAGACGTCGGTATAGAGGCGGTGCGCGGTGGCGAACAGCGTCGCGTTCACCCAAACCTGCAGCTCCGGGTCGCCGGCTTGGTAACCGGGGCCGGTCACGGCCCGGTGCGCGCGCCGCACCGCGGCGCTGACGATCTCGGCCTCCTCGCGGGTGCCGAACGCTATCGCGTAAACGAACTCGAGCGTGCCGCGAAACCGCGCGGCCGGGTCGCTGGCGAAGTCGCTGTGCTCGGCGACCGCGCGGGCGACCTTCGGGTGCGCGAGCTGCAGCAGCAGCGCCGCCGCCGCGCCAGCGAGCAGCAGGCCCTCACCGCTGACCCTGCGGTAGATGGACCCATCGGCGAACAGGCCTGCCGACGTCAAGATTGCTCCTTAACGGCTGCCGCGGCGCGAACCACCCGCAGCGCTCCAGGCGCTCTCTTTACAAGTCCCACCCACCCTGGGGGTTTTGCCCTCCTGCCGAGCTTGGCAGGTTGTCAAGGGCTTCGGTAGGGGCGAACCAGAATCTGTGGATAACGTGGCAGGGCCGCCATGACGCTCCCGTGGTCGCTCGCGCCACTCCAGTGCCTACGGCGGCCGAGCGAACATGTATTTGTGCAGCATCGGGGGTGTTACGTCGCTGCCAGGTAGGTCGGTGATCTACACTCCGCAGATCGAGGCCAGCGTCGCCCACTGCCACGGGTAGTAACATCGGGCGCGCGGGCACAAGCCGCAAGACCCGCGCTCCTGTGGGGCTCCGCAGGGGTACCGAAGGGCCATGGAGCGCCTCACACGGGTACCAACGGGCCATTCCGTGCCCGACTGTGTCACGGAAACGCGCGGGTTGCGCTGACGACTGGGAGGTTAGGCAGGGTGGCGAGCCCGCGAATCAGTGTCGTGGTCCCGTTCTTCAACGTGGCTGACCTTCTTGGCGAGTGCCTTCAGTCGATCGCAGCCCAGACATACCGCGATCTTGAAGTGATCATGGTAGACGACGGCTCCACCGATGCGAGCACGGAGATCGCCGCCGCGCAAGCGGCGGCTGACCCGCGGTTCATCCTGCACAGGGTGGACAACGGCGGGCCGGGACACGCGCGAAACCGGGGTATCGAGCGCGCAAGCGGAGAGTTCCTTGCCTTCGCAGACGGAGACGATGTCGTGCCGCCGGGCGCCTATGAGGTGCTCCTGCACACGGTCGAGCAATCCGGCTCCGATTTCGCCTGCGGGAACGTCAACCGCATCGGGCCATGGGGAATTCGGCAATCGGCCCTGCACGCCCGCGCCATCAAGCGCCGGCGGATCGGCACCCACATCACCAAGAGGCCAGAGCTGCTCTACGACATCTCCGTATTCAACAAACTGTTCAGGAAGCGGTTCTTCGACGCACACCGCTTGTCATTCCCCGAGGGCATGCTCTGGGAAGATCTCCAGCTCATGACCAAGGCGCACGTGCTCGCGCGTGCAGTCGACGTGGTACCTGATCACGTGTACTACTGGCGTGAACGCGGTCTCGGTGAGCTGTCCATCACCCAGAGCCGCACCAATATCCAAAACCTGCGGGACAGAATCGACGCCCTGCTTGCGATCGACGGGTTCCTCACCGGCCACGCGCCTGCCAGCCTGCTCAGGCGGCACCAGCGCAAGGCCCTCACCAACGATCTGTGGCTTTATGTGGGTGACCTTTACAAGGTCAGCGACGAGTACCGCGCCGAGTTCCTTGACCTCGTTTGCCGCTATCTGGCCCAGGTCAGCCCGCGGGTGCTCGCCCGCCTCCCGGCGACGCACAAGCTCGCCTACCACCTGATCCGCCACCGCCGGTTGGCAGAGCTCGTCCGGCTGCTGACCTGGCAGCTCGAGCAGCCAGTGCGGGCCGTTCCGCTGGTACGGCGCCGCGGCAGGCTGCTCGCCGACCTGCCGATGCGTGATGATCCGGGCCTGCGGATCCCTACGAAGATCTTCCGGCCGCACTGGCGCGAGCTTGACCCGTTTGTCCGGGTGCAGGAGATCAGCTGGCGTGGTAACAAGATGGTCATCTCGGGCCGCGCGTACATCCCGTCGCTGGACATCAGCAGGCGCAGGAACTCTTCCAAGATCGTGGTGCTGAGGCCGCGGCAGCGGCGCCGGCCGCCGATCGTCGTGCCCGCGCGCTCGTTCGCCTGCCCAGAGGCCACCGAGCAATCGGGCCAGGACCGTTACAACTACGAGTGGTCCGGATTCGACTGCGAGATCAGCCCACGCCTGTTCCGGCTGGCCGGCCGGTGGGTCACGGGAGAGTGGGAATGCTACATCCTGGTACGTAGCCGCGCCGTGTGGCGGCCCGCCCGTATCCATACCCCGTTGCCCGGGCGCGCGGAGCGCCCCGGATTCCGCGAGGTGGCGCCCGGTGTCCGGTTCCGTGCCCGTTGGGAAGGCCGCAACCTGATCGTCGAGATGGCGGGCCTGCCTGCCGTCCTGGCCAACTGCGCCGTCACCTCAGCGCCCGATGGGCAGCGGCGCAGCGTCGAACTCGACATCGACCTGCCAGCCGCCGCGGCAGGCGCCGCCGCCCTTCGCGGCGCAGCGTCGGCGCCTGCCGCGGCGGGTCCCGCCGAACTGGTGCTCATCAGGCAGGGCGGCGCGGCGGCACTCGCCTTTCCCGCCTCGCTGGCGGAAGCCACCCCCCGCGCCATGGGCGCCGATGATCCCGGGCGTCCGGGCGAGTCCGTGGGTGCCGCACGGCTGCACGCCGTCGTCGATCTCGATGCCCTGGTCGAAGGCGCGGAGCAGCATGACGAGGCCATGGCGGCCCGCGGCGCCGCCCGTGCCGGGTCGGACGACGCCGTCTCCTGGGATGTCTATGTATCGCTTGCCGAGCGTCGCCGGTTTCGGGTAGCCGTCAACGCCGGTGCCGCGGACCATGGCCATCACGGCGCCTCGACCGGTCTTCGCGCCATGGCGAGCCGCCACGGTGGCGGCGTGCGCGAGGTGGTGGTGGGCTGGACTCGCTACGGTGACCTTGTGATTTCCGATCGCGCACCCCGGCCCGTGATCACGGAACATGCCTGGACGCAGGACGGTTACCTGCGGCTGCGAGGAAGCTACGCCGGGCCGACCGGCGACGTGCTCGGCCTGGTGCTGCGGCGCCATGGCTCGGGCGAGCGGTACAAACTGGCGACACAGCGCGATGGTCAGCGCTTCACCGCGGACATTGACGTCAGCCGGATGCCGATGTTCGGCCAGCAACGTCCGCTGCGCGACGGCCGCTGGCACATCCTGTTCCAACCCGGACCTCAGGTGCCCACCGAAGCCGCCGACGAGCTTGTTCCCGTCGGCTATGACCAGGCGCGGCTCGCGGCCATCGATGAGGCGCCGGTCGTGGTGGGTGCCAAGCAGTTCCGGTTCATGGTGCTTGGCGAGGACTCTCCGGTCCTTGCCGTGACGGCCAACCGGCGCAAGCTTGAGCGCGGCAAGTTCAACCAGCGTGTGCTGCGCAACACCTACTACCCGATGAAACTTCGCGCGCCGCTGCGCGACGCGGTCGTGTTCGTGAGCTGGAAGGGCAAGCAATGCACCGACAACCCGCTCGGGATCGCGGCCGAGCTTCGCAGCCGCGGAGATGACAGGGAACACATTTGGGTCGTGACCGACCAGGCTGTGCTCGCGCCGGAAGGCGCCACCACCGTGCTGATGGGCACCCGGGAGTACTACGAGGCACTGGCTCGCTCGCGGTACCTGGTCTCCAACGACGACATGCCGGCCCATTACCGCAAGCGGGACGGTCAGACCTATCTGCAGACCTGGCATGGCACGCCGCTGAAGCGCATTGGGTTCGACATCGAGCGGCCTCAGTTCGTCAGCGGCGCGGCGTACCTCGACCACCTGGCAGAAGATGTGGCGCGCTGGGATCTGCTCCTGTCCCAAAATGCTTTCAGCACGCCAGTTCTGCGCCGCGCGTTTCGCTTCGACGGGGAGATCTGCGAGTACGGCTACCCGCGCAACGATGTGCTGAACCGACCATCTGGCATGGCCGAGCTCACGGCAGCGGTGCGAGACCGCCTCGGGATCCCCGATGGGAAGCGGGTCGTGCTGTACGCGCCCACTTGGCGGGACAACCAGTTCTACGCTGCGGGCCGGTATCGCTTCGATCTCCGCCTCGACCTGGAGCGCGCCTGGAAGGCGCTCGGCGACGATTACGTGATCTTGATAAGGGGCCATCACCACATGGCTGACGATGTGCCCGACATAACCGCAGCCGGATTTGCCATGAACGTGACGCGCTACCCGGACATTTCCGAACTCTTCCTGGTGAGCGACGTTCTGGTCACCGACTATTCGTCGGTCATGTTCGACTATGCGAGCACCGGACGGCCGATGCTCTTCTTCACCTATGATCTGGAGAATTACCGCGACCAACTGCGTGGCTTCTATTTCGATTTTGAACCGGAAGCCCCAGGGCCGTTGCTCGCCAGCTCCGAAGAGGTGATCTCGGCGATTGGCGACATCGACGCTGTGGCGGCCCGCCACGCGGACGCCTATCAGGCATTCGCTGCCAAGTTTTGCCCGCTGGACGACGGCAAGGCCGGCGCCCGCGTCTGCGATCGCCTGTTCGGGTCGTGAGCGTCATCGAAACGCGGTAGGGCGCGACCCTACGATGGCGAAAGGCCGCGGTCGCGCGCGGCCTTTCGCCAGGGGGAGCTGACGTGCCTGACTCGAACGCGCCGCTGCGGCCGAGGCTCGGCACGGCGCGCAATGGTCGCACCCTGGCGGCACGCCCGAGCTCGCTGACCGCCGCGCGTGGCCCTGCCGCTCCTCCGGCCACACCGTGGCTGGTCTGGCTCATCTGCGTCGCGCCCGCGCTTACCGCCTTCTCGGTGGCCATGTACCGGATTGCGGCGCCCTCGTTGTGGCGGGACGAGGCTTACACGATCGAGGCTGCGAGCCGGTCACCGGCCCAGATCCTTGCGCTGCTCGGTCATTCCGACGCCGTGCATGGTGCGTATTACATGTGCATGCATGTGGTCATCATGGTGTTCGGCAGCTCCGAGACCGCTGTCCGGACGCCGTCCGCGGTCGCCACCGCCGCCACCGCGGGCATGCTCGCCCTGCTCGGCAGGCGGCTGGCGGCCTCGTCCGGCGGGCAATGGCCGAACCTGTCGGGCCTCATCAGCGGCCTGCTGTACGCGGTCGCACCGTTGGTGACAAGATACGCCCAGGAAGCGCGGTCGTATGCGACGGTCGCATGCTTCGCGGTGGCCGCCACATATCTGCTCGTGCGTGGTCTTGAGGATGGCCGGCGCCGCTGGTGGGCGGGCTACGCGGTCGCCGTCTCGCTGACCGGGCTGTTCAATCTGTTCGGGCTGCTCTTGGTGCCCGCACACGCGGTGACGGTGCTTGCGGCCGGACGCGGAGCAAACGGCCGCATCCCCGGAGCAACCGGCCACGCCCCCGCGTCAGGCGCCGACGGCCACGCCCCCGCGCCCGGCGCGGTGCGGTCCTGGGCCGTAGCGGCGATCAGCGCGGTCGTGCTGCTGATTCCGGTCGCGATTGGCGGATACATCGAGCGCGGTCAGACGTCCTGGCTGGGGCAGCCCGGCCGGGCGGCGCTTAGTCGGCTCGGGCAATCCTTCGCAGGCTCAGGCAGGCTGATGCTGCCAGTGGGAGCCCTTGTCGTCGTCGCGGCTTCGGCAGGGCTCGCGGCGGTGCGGCGCTATCCGCTCACACCCGCCAGCGTGGCCCTGCCGTGGCTTGCGCTTCCGCTGGCCGCCCTGCTGGCGGTTTCGCAGATTCACCCGGTTTACAACCTCAGATACGTGGTGTTCTGCTTGCCGACGGTGGCGCTGCTCGCGGCTGACGGACTCGGCTGGCTCGCCTGGCTAACCTCGCGGCTGACTGCCGGGCTAACCTGGCGGCTTACCGCCCGGCCTGGCGTGCGGCTGGCCGCGCCGTCCGTGCTGGCCTGGCTGCCATCGCTCGCCGTCATCACGTTCATCGGCGTGTCCTGCGTGGCGCCGCAGCAGGCGCTGCGCAATCCGTGGTCGAGACCCGATTACCTGCGCAAGGTTTCCAGAATCGTTGCCAGCCACGCGCGCTCGGGTGACGCGGTGCTGTACATCCCGCTCCATTCCAGAATCGTCAGCCAGGGCTATCCCGCGCCCTTCCACCCGCTCGCCGACATCGCGCTGGCGAGGTCGCCGATCGCGGCAGCCACCTTGAACGGCACTGAGGTCAGCCCGCAGGTACTGCGCGGGCGCTTCGCGGCCGTCTGCAGGGTGTGGGTCATCAGCGACGACGGCCCGCGGCTTCCCAAGTCGCCCAGTGGGCTCGATCAGGAAAAGCTCGCCCTGGTCCATGGGATGCGACGAATCGCCAGTTGGCACACCAGAAACGATCTACTGCTGCTGTACGCCAGGCCCGGAACGGCCAGGTTCGACCGATGCCGCCGCGCCGTCGTGGGTCGCCTGTCGCGCAGCCGCGGATCACCCGCGGATCACCCGCGGATCACCCGCGGATCTTCTGGCTGGGATCTTCCGGCTGGGATCACCCGGTCGCGGACGCAAGCCCGGTGCGTCTCAGGTGTGCAGCAAGCTGCGCCCGCAGCCTGCTGCGTCCTCTGTGCAGCCGTGACATTACCGTCCCGATGGGCGTCCCCATGATTGTTGCGATCTCCTTGTACGCGTACCCCTCGACGTCGGCGAGGTAGACCGCGACACGGAACTCTTTCGGCAGGTCGCGCAGGGCGCGGAAGACGTCAGAGTCACGCAGCTGGTCAAGGGCTTCAACCTCGGCTGATCGTGGTCCAGGTGCCAGCGGATCAACGCCGAGCTGCCACTCCTGAAGCTCGCAGGAGACCGCCTGCTGCGGCTCACGTCGGCGGGCGCGATAACCGTTGATGAATGCGTTGGTGAGGATCCGGTGCAGCCACGCCCTCAGGTTGGTGCCGGGCCGAAACTGGTGGTAGGCCGCGAATGCCTTCGCCGAGGTCTCCTGGACGAGATCTTCTGCATCAGCGGGATTATGGGTCATCCGGAGCGCGGCGGAGTAAAGCTGGCTGAGTTCGGGCACGACATCGCGCTCAAATCGGACGCGCTGCTCGGTGCTGTCGGCACCGCTGCTGACAGCACCCGCGCTGTCATTATCGGTCGGCCTCATCGTCACTCCGGCTCGTGGGCTTCATACATCCATCTAGACGCCTGCGTCATGGTCGATTGTCCGGTCACCCGGGTGAAATCCGCGTAAGGTGACGCAGATCACACCAGGAGCTACTCGAGCAGATCAGCTCGCCGCGACCGCGGATCTGTACAGCGCTACCACGTTTGCGCGGAACCGCGGCGAGTACGAGATGTCCGGCGTGTAGCCACCTTGTTGATACCCGCCAATGACCCCAACCACCATGCCATTTCCCGTCGTTGGGCTGACGTCGGCGAGGAAGGGACCGCCACTCGTGCCGTCAGGAAAACCACCGCAGTCGAACCGCAGTTGGGTGGCGCTGACCGCGCTGGTGTGATTCTGGCAGGTGACCGGCCGGTCGCCAGCGTTCGGGTAGCCGATCACCCGCATTACATCTGTAGGGGAGTGACCGGTGACGAGTTGTTCCGCGCCCGTCACGTCTTCGATCCTGGTGCCGTCGCTCTTGCGTGTGACCACGATGAAGGCCACGTCATCGTCTGGATCTGCGGACGACTCCCAAGCGTGATCTACAACCACACGGGCGGTCATCCACAGGCCAAAAGGTGCCTTGCGATCGTGATATCCGGGTACGAACGCGATCTCTTGGTGGCGTGCGGACCGGCTGGCCAGGCAGTGCGCCGCTGTGATGACGAGATTCCTGTTGGGGCTGTGCACAACGCTCGCCGTGCAGAAATGGCTTGCAGGGCCAGGGGCGCTGGTCGCAAACAGCGCACCCACAGCAGGAGTGCCCGCGAATGGCCTGCCGGTCAGCGGCGTCGACGGCGCCAACCAAGTCTGCGTGGAGTCGGCAGACGTGCCGGCGGGCGAGGCCAGGACGAAGGCAGACACTAGCAAAATCACGATGCTCGCCAGGGATGACGGTGCGACGAGCCGACGAAGATACCCGCGCGGGCGGCGCGAGGCAGCCTGATGCGCTCGCGTGGACCCACCCGGCCTGCGCATCCTTGTTTCTGACCTCCTGACAAAGCGGCTGCGAATCCGCTCAGCCTTGCCAAAGGCAACCACACGTGATTGTCCAGGTCGTCACCGCGTTCGTCATTAGGCGAGGCTAGAAAAGTTCTGGAATCGTGGTGCGCCGGGGTGCCGTCAACGGCGCGGCGCGGTGTCGGCGACCGCGCTGCTTTGAGCTGGTTCGCGCGGCGTGGTCAGATCCCGCGTTCACCTGTCCGGCGCTGCTTTTGGCGTTCATTCCACGCACGCATCCGCTGCGGATACCCGACGACTTGAGCCTCGTATATGGGCACGCCGAGGTCACGCGCGACCTTTCTGATCACCTTCGGTGAGCCTACCCGCCGCCGCGTCCACTCGCCGTCTGCCGCAACCGCTACCGCCGTGGTATCGGTAGCGAAGGTCTCCGGTTCCACGTAGAACTCGACACCGCGCCGGCTCCGAGCGAACGCGATCAGCGCGGCGATGTCGTCAGGGGTCGCCTCGCGGTCGAGCTTGGTCGCGGGCTCTGTCTGCCGTTGACCCAGACGACGGCGCCATCTCATGACTCGCACTTTAGGTGCTTGAGCGAGTCACCGCCGAGTTGATCATCGGAGGGCGGCCGGCAGTCGTCTTTGTACGCCGCAGTGTCGTTAAGGGGCCTGCAAACTTGGCCTCTGACGACACTGCAGAGTACAAAGAGCTCCGCCGCGCGGGTTGAACGGTGGCCGGTGGTTGGCGGCGGGGGAGCGAGGGGGCGCGCGTCAGCGGTTGGTGGCGGTTGGTGGCGGTTGGTGGCGGGTCGTGGCGGGTCGTGGCGGCGTGGGTGAGCGCTGGGACGAGCGCGTCAGGCGGGGGTGGTGGTGCGTCAGGTCGTAGGAGTCGGCGGGGTCTGTGCCGCCGGGAGGCTGGCGTGGGACGCGGGCGGGGAGCGCGGGCGCGGGCGAGCAGGGCCCGGGCGGGACGGCGGGGCGCGAGTGAGTGGGCGCGGGAGTGGGCCGGCGGGCGGGATCGGCGCGCGTGGCGGCAGCCGTTAGGGAAAAGGGTTGGTTGATCACCTTGGCTGCGGGCGACGCCGGTCAGATCCAACTCGAGAACCACATCCGGGCGTGCCAGGAACTGTATGGGATGACCTTGGCGGCAAGAATCGGATACAGGTAAAAGAAGTTGAGCACGACAACGAGCAGGTAACCGCCCACGATGGCCGACCCGGCGCCGCGCCGCAGGGGCGAGGAGCTGGCCGATCCGAGGATCAAGCCAAGGCACAAGGTGATCGCCAGTATCAGGAACGGCTCGAACGAGAGAGCGTAGAAGAAGAACTTCGTCCGGTCCGGAAACGCGAACCAAGGCAGCCAGCCTGCCCCGACGCCAAGGAGCACCGCGCCGGCCCGCCAGTCCCTGTGCAGGAGCCACCAGACGGCGAGCACGGTCAGCGCGACGATCGAGGCCCACCAAATCGTTGGCGTGCCGATGGCCAGAATCGCCTGCGAGCAGTGCGCCACCTGGCAGCCGTTATGGCCGGCTGAGGGACTCGTGTAAAAGAACGCCACCGGCCGGCTCATCACCAGCCACGTCCAAGGCTGGGACTGATACGGGTGGTGCGCGTGCAACGTGATGTGAAAATGCCACATCTCCCTGTGGTAGGCCCACAGTGAGTACAGCGCCGAGACCACTGGAATCTTGACGCCATGCTGCACGGCGTAGTTCCTGTCCCAGCCGATGCTGGACGCGAACCAGCCACTCCACGACGCGATGTAGGTGGCGAGGGCAACGAGCAGCATCGACGGGATCAGCCGACCGCCGTCGGCGAGGGCCCCACGGCCGAAGCGCCGAAAGCCGGCGGCTCTCCGGGCGCCGACGTCCCACGCCACGGCGAGCGCAGTGAATGCAGCCACATACCAGATCCCGTCCCATTTCGAGGCGCACGCCAGGCCGAAGCAGGCTCCGGCGAGGACTCGCCACCAGCGCACTCCGAGACCTGGTCCCGGGCCATCTGTGGGTTCGATCGTGCTGGCCGCGAGCCTGGTGCGAGCATGGTCGCGGTCGATCACCAGGCAGCCGAACGCGGCAAGGATCCAGAACATCATGAAGATGTCGAGCAGCGCGGTGCGGCTCATGGCAAATTCCAGGCCGTCGAGTGCCAGCAGCAGCCCTGCGACGCAGCCGAGCAGGGTCGACCTGGTCATCCTTCGCGCAATCCGGGCCAGCAACAGCACCGCCAAGGAACCAACAAGCGCGACCGCGAAGCGCCATCCGAATGGCGTGAGGCCGTAAATTCCCTCACCAGCCGCGATGAGCACCTTGCCGAGCGGCGGATGCACGACGAACTCGCCGCCGCTGCTGAAAATATGGGTCCGGCCGTGCGCAACCAAACTGTCGCTGTAGCCCTTGACCAGGCTGTGCTCGACCCCATAGTTAAGGATCCCGAACGCGTCAGGAACGTAGTAATGCTCATCGAAGACGATGCCCCGCGGTACTGAAAGCCGGTCGAACCGCAAAAAGGCGGCGAACGCCGTAACGAGCAATGGCCCAGCCCAGCCCCACAGGCCATCGGACGGCATCGGGGGCGCGAGCCGACCGCGGACCGGTGTGCTCTCGCTTGCCTGCATGGCCGGGCTCTTGACCTCGGTATCTGCCATCGCAGGCCATCGTAATAGGGCGGGGCTTGTGCCACGCCGTGAGCCGCGCGGTCGGCCGGGGCATTAGCGTGATCACATTGGGGAAAGAGCACAAGACCTTGACTGAAGCCGTGCCAGGGAAGCTGATCGTCGCCGCCGCGCCGCCGACGAGGTGGCGAGGCTACAAGATCGCGGGATGGGACGCAGGGACGCGATCGCCTCTGTCGCCGCGGATCTCGGTGTGTCCAAGCACGCTGTCTACGACGCGCTGATCGCGAGCAAGACAAAGGGCCGCTAGGGTCGGCGGGTCATGCCCGGGCGTTCCGCGACCAGTCGCTCGCCGTTCTGGCGTGGCGATGCGCCGTCCGGGTGGGGCGACGCGCCGTCCGGGTGGGGCGACGCGCCGTCCGGCGGGATCCGCGGTCGCGCGGTGGCGGCCAGCGGCGTGCCGCGCGCTCGCCGCGACGCCAGCCTTTCCCCGACGGGATTGCCCGCGCCGAACACCATTGCCGTGGCGAGGCAGGCCAACGGCACCGCGGGTAGGACGTAACGGTAGTCGAACTCGGCCGTCGCGGCCGGAATCATGATCATCGCTATGGCGAGCGCCCAGGGCAGCAGGATCTCACCGCCGAGCCGCCGCCAGGCGAGGGCCATCCCGCACAATCCGGTCGCGAGCAGCAAGCCAAAGATCGTTCCGGGGACGAATACGTACTTCTGGTAGAACCGCATGACGCCGGCGTATGGCTCCACCACATGAGTGAAGCCGCTGCCGTTCGCGTACGCGGGAAGGACGAAGTGCCTGCCGAAGCCATGGCCGGTGCCGGGTTTGCGGGCAGGACCGCCGCTGGCACTCGCGAACACGTACTCGCCGTAGGTGATCGGATCGGGGAACACCTTGCGCTTCCAGGCGAAGGCGCGCCACGTGTCGTCCCACACCACCCTGGCGTAATCCAGCGGCTGCGCCTTGATCGCCTGGGTGGCGAAATCCTTGGCCAGCTTGTTGGTGAGCGGCGAGAACTCCGGGGGCTGAAATCGGCGAAGCGGCGCGTCAAGGCCCCAGATGTACATCTGCGGCAGCAGCCGGTGCTGCGGCGAGGTGGTCGTACAGAGCGCCTTTTCGTCCGGCGGCAGGCCGAACCGGTGGCAATCAGCGAAGGCCATCACCCGGGCATAGAGGAAAATGCCGGTGCTCTGCGTCATCGCGTAGTCGTGGTACCACTCGTGGAACCACACGATGTAGCCGCCGACCGGCATTGCGCAGGCGATCACCCCTGCGGTGATGACGCGCAGCCCAACCCGCTGGATCAGCAGGTAAACGGCGAGTATCGCGAGCAGCGGCAGGCCGATCGAGCGGGTGATCGCGCCAAGCCCGACAAGCAGGCCTGCGACGGCCACGTGGGCAAGGGCTGGCTTGCGGCGCCACATCACGATCGTGATGGCCGCCATGACGAGAAAGGCGAACAGCGTATCGGCCATCAGGAGATGCTCGAGCTGGATCTGGTACGCGTCGTAGAGCGCGGGCACAGCCGCCAGGGTGGCGATCCACGGCCGGATGTTGAACCGGTGCCGCAGCAGCGCGTACATCATCACGCCGATGCCGACGCCCATCACGTGCTGTGAGATGGTCACGACGGCGTAGTTATGGAATGGCTCGAGGGCGCGCAGGTAGATCGAGTAGCCCGAGGGCCTGGTCTGGTCTGGTCGGAAGCTGCCCACGGCGTCCTGGACGTACTGGTATGAGTCGTTGAACCACAGCGCCCAGCGGAAGCCGAGCACGGCGATCGCTCGAAGCGCGATCGCAGGAACGAGAACGGCGGCAAACAGCCAGTGACGGGTAAGCGCCGCCGCAATGGGCCGCGTTGCCGCCGCGATCGGCCGTCTCGCCGCCCCGATCGCGCGCGTTGCCGCGGCGATCGGCTTTCTTGTTGCCGCCGCGATCGGCCGTCTCGCCGCCGGGGTCTGCTCGGCTTTCTCCCGAGGCGAGACCTTCACGCGTGTGCCCTCCCCTGCGCAGCGCCTGGCTGCTCAGCTGTCAGATCGCGTCAGCTCGTGAACAGTACGCATGCTAGCCGCCGCGGAAGTTCCCGCGCGTCCAGGATTCTGGCCCGCATCGGTGCCGCCAGCAAAGACAGCCAACCGCAGGACGGCAAGCGCCGCGGCCAGGCAGCCGAACGGCACCACGGGCAAGACATAACGGTAGTCGAAATCAACTGTTACAGGGGGAATTACCAGCAACGCAGCGGCTGAGCACCAGCACAGCCAGCTCATCCGGCGCAGCGCCGCCGCGACGGGATCCGCAGCGCGGCGCCCCTCAGTTGACCTGCCGCGAAGTGAGAACGTTCTGCCGCGAAGTGAGATGGTGAGGCCGACCGCTGGGGGGATGAGCAGGATCACCGCGAGCATGGGTCCTCGCAGGTAGAGATAGCGCTGGTACCAGCGCATGGCACTGGCAAACGGTTCGGCTGTGACCATGGCCGCCTGGCCGTCGGCGTAAGCTCTCGCGACCGCGGCGGCGCTGCGTCGGTCCGGCTCCGGCCAGGTGGGCAGCCAGGTCTTGGCGCCCGCAAAGGTGTACAGGCTGGCGGTGTACCCGGTCGGGTAGGCGGTTCGGTCCCAGGTGAATGCCCGCCCCGTGCTCGCGAGCACGGTCCGCGCGTAGGCGCCGGGCTGTGCGGCGATCGCGCGCAACGCGAAGCGCAACGCCGCGCTGTTCTGCTCAGCGGCAAAGACCTGGCCGTGCTGCCAGTGGAACGGCGAGGTTGGCTGCCAGATCTGTGATGACGAGGCGGCCCGTTGTGACACAGGCAGCCCTGGGCACAGCCACGCCTGTGACGGCGGCGGCTTGATCACTCGGCAGTCGGCGAATGCCGCCGTGCGACCCCACAGATAGATGCCGTCGGTTGAGTCGAACGCGAACTGGCCGGTGAGCGCGTGAAACCAGAGCACATATCCCGCCAGCGGCGCGCAGGCGGCGAGCGAGGCCGCCGTTATAGCCCGCCAGCCCATGCGGCACACCCCGAGGTAGCAAATGACGAGCACGATAAGCGCGATGCCGATCGGCCTGGTGAGCACCGCCGCGGCGAGCAGCGTTCCGGCCACGGCAGCTCGCCAGATGCTCGTGCGCACAGCCTGTGACTCAGGTGACCGGCACACCACAGCGACAGCGGCGATCACCAGGAAGGTGAAGAGCGTGTCGGCAAGCAGCAGGTGCTCGAGTTGCACCTGGAACGCGTCGAGCAGCACCGGTGCCGCCGCGAGCGTCGCCGCCCAGCCCGGGAGGCTGAATCTCCGCAGCAGGGCATACACCAACACGGCGACGCCAAGCCCCAGCGCGTGCTGCACCGACGTCACCACCGCAAGGCTGTGCAGCGGTTTGACCAGCCAGAGAAGCAGGGGGTAGCCCATGGGGCGCATCGGGTCCGGGCGAGGCCGTAGCGCGATCTCGAGGTAATCGAACGAGTCGTTGAACCAGATCGCGAAGCGGTAGCCGAGTTCGGCCGATGCGCGCAGCGCCACGCCCGCGCACAGCACGGTGGCGAACACCCGGTGTCTGACAAGGGTGGCGCGCAGCCCCACGCCCGCGCGACGGGCAGCGGTGAAGACCCGATGCCTGGCCGCCGTCATGGCTCGCCAGCGAGAACGCGGCCGGGCCGGGTGGGCAATGGCAAGCCCGGGCCGGCGAGCGGGATTGGGGTTGTCAAACCGGCTCTTCGCACGCCAGGCACCTCCTTCGCCTTCCTTCGCCCGGTGCGGTTGGTAATGTGCGTGGTCAGCGGACGTGCCCTGGCACGACAACCGCGCCCTTCCACATAGCCTTGGACAATTGATCGTAGGAGTACCCGCTCGCGCATCCTGGTGTCAATGCGACGGCAGCGACGAGCCGGCCCGTCTGCGGCAGCAGGCACAACGGTAGCGATCTGTGAGTCGCGCCGGGCGACCAGCCGCGGTGTCGGCGCGCTAAACTCCGACGCCGGCGCGTTAGCGCGGTGCTAGCGGCGGCGCACCATGACAGCGCTGGAGGAGACGACGTGGAACTGACCGTGCTGATGCCTTGCCTTAACGAGGCGGAGACGGTGGTCACCTGCGTCCGCAAGGCGTCCGCCTTTCTGCGCGAGCATGGCATCGATGGCGAGGTCGTTGTCGCGGACAACGGCAGCACGGACGACAGCCAGCGGCTTGCCGAACAGGCAGGCGCGCGGGTGGTCCGGGTCATGGAGAAGGGCTACGGCAATGCGCTGATGGGCGGAATCGTCGCAGCGCACGGCCGATACGTGATCATGGGCGACGCGGACGACAGCTATGACTTCACCGCGCTTACGCCGTTCGTCGAGGCGTTGCGCGGCGGCGCGGACCTCGTCATGGGTAACCGCTTCAAGGGCGGCATCTCGCCTGGCGCCATGCGGGCGCTCCACCGCTACCTGGGCAATCCGGTACTGAGCTTTACCGGGCGGCTGTTCTTCCGCACCAAGATCGGGGATTTCCACTGCGGACTGCGCGGGTTCCGCAAGGACAGCATGCTCGCGCTCGGCCTCCAGGCGACGGGAATGGAGTTCGCCAGCGAGATGGTCGTCAAGGCGACGCTGGCTCGCAAGCGGGTCGTTGAGGTGCCTACGACGCTGTCGCCTGACGGCCGCAGCCGCCCCCCGCACCTGCGAAGCTGGCGGGACGGCTGGCGGCATCTGCGTTTCCTGTTGCTGTTCAGCCCGCGCTGGCTGTTCCTGATTCCCGGGATGGCCTTGCTGGCGATCGGCCTGCTGATCGGCGCTGCGGTAGCGCCAGGCCCGCTCAGTGTCGGCAGCGTCGCCTTTGACGTGGACACCCTCGTCGGGGCGTCTGCGATGGTAGTCATCGGATTCCAGGCGGTACTGTTCGCGCTGTTCACGAAGATCTACGCGAGCGCGGAGGGCTTCCTCCCACCGGACCGGTGGGTCAAACGGGTGCTGCGGGTGTGGAGTCTGGAGCGCGGCATTGTGGCGGGTGTGGCGCTCGGGGTGGCCGGCCTCGTGGGCGCGATCGTGTCGATCTCGCAATGGCAGGTAGCCAGGTTTGGCCCGCTGCAACCCACCCACTCACTGCGCCTCATGGTCCCCTCGGCGACTGCGCTGGTCGTGAGCTGCCAGGTGATCTTCGGCACCTTCTTCATCAGCATTCTCGGCATCCGCCGCAGCAGGCACCCTGCAGCGGCGGCATTCGCCGACGGCGAGGCTCGCCGAGCGGGCGGATCGCCGGCCCGTGTCGCCGCTGCCAAGATCGGTGACGGGGCGGTCCCGCCGCCGCAGGGTTCGCCCGCCGATAAGGCCGCCGCGGCGGCCAAGCCCTCGACCACTGCCGCCACCTAGTACTCCCGCGGGTCAATGCCGCGTTGTGCTCCCGCCGGGTCAAAGGCGGCGTCGGATTCCGCCCGGGGCCGTGCCGCGCGGTGTTCGGGCCGGTCCATGCGCAGTGCTCCGGCCGGGTCCGTGCCGCGCAGTGCTCCGGCCGGGATTAATGCCGGTAGAGCAGAAGCGCGATGCCGCCGACCGACCACCGGCGGATCAGCTTGAACCGTGGCGGTCCGACCAGCCTCGGATACAAATCGTCGTCGCCGACCTCCACGAACCAGACCCGCTTGGCCACGCGCAGCCGCTGATCCAGCTGGCTGCGCGCTACGTCGGTGCCGCTGAGATTTCCCACCGCCACCGCTGACTCGGCGAGCCCGATATCACGCAACCGGGTGACCCCATACGGATACGCCGCGCCAAGCTCACGAGAACCTGGCTTCCGGTAGACGACCGCATCTGTGGGGCGGGCTTTTGCCTGCACAATCTGTGCGGCGCTTCTGATGTCATCGCCGTGACCCGGCGGCTGGCGGATCGTAAGCTGCATCGGCAGCGCGAGCAGCACGATCATGCCAAAGGCAGCAATCCGCCAGTACCTGCCCAGGGCGGCCAGCCCGGCGCCGGTGAGCAGCGCAAGCGCAGGCAGGCAGAACACGACGTAGCGATTCACGTAGACCGCCCTGATCTCGGATATCGCGATGAGGAGGCCCGGGGGGACGAACAGCCACGGCGCACTCAGCCAGAAGATCCGCCCGCCCGCCGGCTCGCTCTCCGCTTTCTCCCCGCTTCGCCGCCTGCCACCGATAGTTCCCGCTACGCCGAGCGCTACCAGCAGGACGAAGGCAGCCCCTGATCCCGTTGCGGCCGTGAGCAGGGCCATAACCTCAGAAAACCTGGGCTTGCCCAGCCACGCGAGTTGCTGCCGCTCGGTCCAGGTGAGAAGGGCCATCGGCGTCGCTGCGGCGCACGCAGCGGCAACCGCGGCCGCCCAAACCCGCGTTGCACGTGCGGCCTGCGCCTGCCGCTTGGCCGCCGCGAGCGTCATGCCGTGTGCCGGGATGATCAGCAGGGCGAAGATGTTCATCGCGCCGAGCGCGGCAAGCGACGCCGCGTATGACACCAACCAGCGGCGGACTGGCTCGTCGATGAGCCGGATAGCCAGATAACTCGACAGAACCGCAATCGCGGTCACCAGCGCATACGAGCGGGCTTCTTGGCCGTACCTGCTTGTCATCGGCAAGGCTGCGAACACGAGCCCAGCCAGCAGGCCGGTTTGCCAGGTTCCAAGCCGCCGTCCGATAAGCGCGACGCCGAACGCGGCCACCGCCATGGCGATCGCTGATGGGAGCCGCATGACAAGCTCGCTGGTGCCGAACAGGTGCGCCAACGGCCACATCATGAGGTAGTAGAGGGCATGGACCGCGTCCACATGGCCGAGCATGCGCACCATTTCGGGCAACGAGCGCCGGGTCGCGGACAGCGTGGCGGCCTCATCGCGCCAGAACGACGCCCCGCTGATGCCAAGCACCGTTGCCGCCAGTGTGGCCAGCGGCGGCAGCGCGAGGCGCCAGTCGCGTCGGCCGTGGTCTGGGCTTGCTGCCAAAATGAGGCGGCTGGCCTGGTCATGCGGCGGTGGAGGGCTTGCGTGCGCGGGCGCTACCAGCGGGGCGGCGCCAAAGTGGGTACGTTGATCAGAAATAGCGGCCCCCGTTATCGACCGGCCAGGGCGGCCCCGGCACTGTGTACCACCCCACATCAGACGACAGCGGAACCTGAAACGTTGCGCACCCGGCTGACGGGGTAATGCGTTCGAGCTTGCGTCCCTGTGCCCATAGGCTTTGCGCATGCCTTCGCCAAGCAGTCACATCCTGACGGCCCCAGCGTGGCCGTACGCTAACGGACCGCGCCATATCGGGCATGTGAGCGGGTTCGGGGTGCCGTCCGACATGTTCAGCCGCTATCAGCGGATGGCAGGCAAGCAAGTCCTGATGGTGAGCGGGACCGACGAGCACGGCACTCCGATTCAGGTTCAGGCTGACTCGGAGGGCGTCAAGCCGAGGGAGCTCGCCGATCGCTATAACCGGGTGATCGCCGAGGACCTTTGCGACCTTGGCCTGTCCTACGACTTGTTCACCCGCACCACCACGGCTAATCATTACGCGGTCGTTCAAGAGATGTTCACCGGGCTGTACAACAACGGCTATGTGTTCCCCGAGACAACGCTCGGCGCTATCTCCCCGTCCACTCGGCGCACGCTCCCTGACCGCTACATCGAAGGGACCTGTCCCATCTGTGGTTACGACGGAGCGCGCGGCGACCAATGCGACAACTGCGGCAACCAGCTCGATCCCATAGATCTGATCAACCCTCGTTCGCGGATAGACGGCGAGAAGCCCGATTTCGTGCAGACCGAGCATTTCTTCCTTGACCTTCCTGCGTTCGCAGACGCGCTGGGCACGTGGCTGCAGGCCAAGAGTGGCGCCTGGCGGCCGAATGTGCTGAAGTTCTCGCTGAACCTGCTGGGCGACCTCAAGCCACGCGCTTACACGCGCGACATCGACTGGGGCGTCCCAGTGCCGCTCGACGGATGGCGTGATCGGCCGGACAAGCGCATCTACGTCTGGTTCGACGCGGTTGTCGGGTACCTGTCCGCATCGATCGAGTGGGCCAAGCGCTCCGGCGATCCGGCCGCATGGCGGGCCTGGTGGCAGGCGCCGGACGCCGAGTCGTACTACTTCATGGGCAAGGACAACATCGTCTTTCACGCCGAGATCTGGCCCGCCATGCTTCTCGGCTACAGCGGCAAAGGTGCCAAGGATGGCGTCCCTGGCTCGCTCGGCGCGTTGAACCTGCCGACAGAGGTCGTATCGAGTGAGTACCTGACCATGGAAGGACGGAAGTTCTCGTCGTCCCGCAGCGTCGTGATTTACGTGCGCGACTTCCTTTCGCGCTACGATGTTGACGCGCTTCGCTATTACATAGCAGTCGCGGGGCCGGAGGGCCAGGACACCGACTTCACCTGGAGCGAGTTCATCCGGCGCAACAACGACGAACTCGTCGCCAACTGGGGAAACCTGGTGAACCGCGCCGTTTCCTTCGCGGCGAGAAACATCGGCGAGATCCCACCCGCGGGGGATCTGCTCGACGTGGACAGGGCAATTCTGCAGCGCTCCAATGAATCGTTCGCCAGTGTCGGCTCAGCGCTTTCCCGCTGCCGGTTCAAGGCCGCGATCATCGAGGCCATGCGGACAACGGCCGAGGCGAACAAGTACCTCTCCGACCAGGCGCCGTGGAAGCTTCGCGACTCAGACCAGGACCGGATGCGGACGATCATCCATGTCGCGCTGCAGCTTGTCGATGATGCGAAGACCCTGCTGACTCCCTTCCTTCCGCATTCGGCGGAAAAGGTGTACAAGATGTTCGGCGGCACCGGCACGTGGTCCGGGATGCCGGAGATCCGCGAGGTGGATGAGGCAGACGGGCCCGGCGGCAGTCCGTACCCGGTACTCATGGGTGATTACCGAACGGCTGCGCGGTGGGAATCCCGCCCGATCCGTGCGGGCACGCCGTTGGCGCCGCCGTCGCCGCTGTTCACCAAGCTGGATCCCGCGGTGGCAGACGAAGAGGTCGCCCGGTTGGCAACTCAATGACCGCGGTTCCGCCCGCCCCAACAGCGCTGCAACCATGCGCGGCTCTTACAAGGCCCACCCACCCTGGGGGTTTTGCCCTCCTGCCGATGTTCGCAGCTTGTCAAGGCCGCTGGGAGGGGTGAACCAAGATCTGTGGATAAGGGTGAGCCAGGGCCTGTGGATAACCAGGGCACCCAGGGGCAGCAGGCAGGCGAGGTTTTCGATAGTCATTGCCACCTCAATCTCCTTGACACGCCGGTGCAGCAGGTGCTCGCCGAGGCGCGGGCAGCGGGCATCAGGCGGGTCGTGACCGTCGGTTATGATCTCGATTCGTCGCGCTGGGCGGCAGGCTGCGCGGCGGAGCATCGTGACGTCTATGCCGCGGTGGCGATCCATCCGAACGAAACGGCCCGCGCCGACGACGGGGCATTCGAGGTGATCACGTACCTTGCCGCGCTGCCAGAGGTGCGAGCCGTCGGCGAGACCGGGCTCGACTACTATCGCGACTGGTCAGATCCGGCCATTCAGCGTCGCTGGTTCAGCGCGCACATCCGGCTTGCTAAGGATGTCGGCAAGCCGCTGGTGATCCATGATCGTGAGGCGCACGCCGACGTGCTGCGAATCCTCGCCAGCGACGGCCCTCCGCAGCACGTCATCCTGCATTGTTTCTCTGGGGACACCGACATGGTGAAGGCATGCGCAGACGCTGGCTATTTCATGAGCTTCGCAGGCAACGTCACCTTCTCAAGCGCCGCGCCGCTGCGCGAGGCGGCCAGGAGCGTGCCGGCCGACCTGCTTCTCGTCGAGACTGACGCGCCTTATCTGACGCCGGTGCCGCACCGCGGCAAGCGGAATTCGCCCGCCTTCGTCCCGTTCACCCTGAGCTGCCTCGCCGAAGTGCGCGGGGAGGAGCCGGCCGAGCTTGCCGCAGCGGTGACGGCGAACGGCGAGCGCCTGTTCGGGCCCTGGTGAGCAGGCCTGCCGCACGCTCGCGCTTTCTCGGGCCCGCCGACATTCGCGAGATGGCGGGCCACCTCGACTTTCGGCCCTCACGGCGGCTTGGCCAGAATTTCGTGGTCGACCCCTCGACGGTGCGGCGCATTGTCCGGATCGCCGCGCTCACGGCCGACGATGTCGTACTTGAAGTCGGTCCAGGCTTCGGGTCGCTCACTCTCGCCCTCCTCCCTGTAGTGCGGAGGGTCATCGCGATCGAGGTGGATCCAACACTGGCGAGCGCCGTTTCCGCCACGGCCGCCACGCACGTGCCGCAGTTCGCCGACCGTCTCACGGTGGTCACCGCGGATGCGGCGCGGATTGGCGCCATCCGGGGCGAGACGCCGAGCGTGCTCGTCGCCAATCTCCCCTACAACGTGGCCGTTCCCGTGGTGCTGCACCTGCTCGCCACGGCGGTGTCGCTGGCCAGGGGGTTGATCATGGTCCAGGCCGAGGTGGCTGATCGGATGTGCGCGCCGCCCGGGAGCGCCGCGTACGGCGTGCCGTCGGTGAAGCTCGCCTGGTACGCCGAGGCGCGACGAGCGGGCCCCGTGCCAAGAGCGGTGTTCTGGCCAGTTCCGCGGGTCGACTCGGGCCTGGTGGCATTCAGCCGACGCGACCCTCCACCCACCAGCGCGACTCGCGAGGAGGTCTTCGCCGTGATCGACGCGGCGTTCGCGCAGCGGCGCAAGACACTGCGCGCCGCATTGGCAGGTTGGGCTGGATCCCGTGAGGCCGCAGAACGCCTGCTCAAGATCGCGGATGTCGATCCACGGCTGCGGGGTGAGACGCTCGGCATCGCGGACTTCGCCCGGATCGCGGCAGCTACATCGTCTGGGTCCGCGCCGCGCTAATGTCGGCTCGCTGCTACTTTGGCGCCGTCGGCGGCAGATACGATCAGTTGATCGTGACTGGATTGACGGCCCGAGCGCCCGCGAAGCTCAACCTTCAGCTGTCCGTCGGGCCACTGCGCCCGGACGGCTTTCATGATGTCGTGACCGTCTACCATGCGGTGTCACTGTTCGACGAGGTGACGGTGTCGCCCTCCAGCCGGATCAGTGTCCAGGTCGAGGGCGAGGGTGCCAAGCAGGTACCGGTCGGCCGGGGCAACCTCGCCGCCCAGGCGGCGATGGCGTTGCGGCGGGCCACTGGCATCAGCGGCGGTGCCAAGATTGTGATCCGCAAAAAGATCGCCGTGGCTGGCGGGCTCGCGGGCGGCAGCGCAGACGCGGCAGCGACCTTGGTCGCGTGCAACAGCCTGTGGGCGGCGGGCCTGAGCGGCACCGACCTCTTCGAGCTTGCCGCCGGTGTCGGCAGCGACGTCTCCTTCAGCCTTTGCGGGGGCACCGCGATCGGTATCGGCCGTGGAGAGCAACTCTCGCCTGCCCTCGTCAGCGGGCGGTATCACTGGGTTCTCGCCTTCGCAGATGCCGGGCTCGCAACCGCCGCCGTTTATGCGGAGTGTGACCGGCTCCGTGCCTTGCGAATGGAGAGGGAGGGGCCAAACAGTGCCGATCGCCCGAACCTGCGCGGCGCGAACGCCGTAAGCAGCGCGCTGCTCGCCGCCCTCCGCGCGGGCGACGCGGCTGCGGTTGGCCGACTGCTGAGCAACGACCTGGAGCCCGCTGCGCTTTCACTTCAGCCAGGGTTGCGCCGCGTGCTGCGAGTCGGTCGGGAGCACGGCGCGCTTGGATCTATCGTCTCTGGCTCAGGCCCTACGTGCGCCTTCCTGGCCAGCGGACGCGAGCACGCGCTGGACCTGGCGGCCGCTCTCACGGGCGCCGGGGTGTGCAGGAATGTGACGGCCGTCCACGGCCCGGTAGCGGGCGCGGTCGTCACGCCGCAGCCGTCTGGTCGGCCGAGCCGTATCTGAGCCGGGACCGAATATGGTCAACCTGGTCAATCTCGAGACGGTCAGCAAGGCATATGGCCCGCTCGTCCTGCTCGACAGTGTGGGCATCGGAGTCGCGGCAGGTGAGCGCATAGGCGTCGTGGGCCGTAACGGCAGCGGCAAAACGACACTGGTGTCGGTGCTCGCGAGAGCCGCAGAACCCGATTCGGGCCGGGTCACCCACGCGCGCGGCTTGACAGCTGGGTTCCTGCCGCAAGACGACCGCGTGGTTGGGACCGTGCGCGAACTGGTGCTCGGGTCGCGGCCCGACTACGACTGGGCCAGTGATGCCCGCGCGCGTGAGGTGATGTCGGCGCTGCTTCCCGGTGTCGCGCTGAACGCGCCCGTCAGTCGGCTGTCCGGGGGCGAGCGCCGGAGGGCGGCGCTTGCCCGGCTGCTTGTCGCCGACCTGGACATGCTTGTGCTCGACGAGCCCACCAACCACCTCGACCTTGAGGCGATCAACTGGCTCGCTGATCACCTGCGTAAACGCGGTGTCGCCGTGGTGATCGTGACGCACGACAGGTGGCTGCTCGACGCGGTGTGCGATCAGATCTGGGAGGTTGCCCAGGGCGGTGTGCACAAGTACGACGGTGGCTACTCAGCGTATGTTCTGGCGAAGGCAGAGCGGGAGCGCGTGGAAGCGGCGGCGCAGCGTCGGCGGCGTAATCTACTGCGAAAGGAGCTCGCCTGGCTTCGCCGCGGCCCGCCCGCGCGGACCTCCAAACCTAAGTTCCGCATCGAGGCCGCGGCCGAACTGGTCGCCGACGAGCCACCGCCGCGTGACACGGTGGAGTTGACGCGGCTCGCGACAGCACGGCTCGGCCGGACCGTGGCCGACCTGAAGAACGTTACTGTCCAGGCTGGCGGCCATACGGTGCTTGATCATGTGAGCTGGCAGCTTGGTCCGGGCGATCGCGTCGGAGTTGTGGGTGCTAACGGAAGCGGCAAGACCACACTGCTGCGACTGCTCGACGGGACGCTGCCCGGCGGGACGCTGTCCGGTGCCGCGCCGTCGCGTGCCGCACCGTCAACTGGAGAGGAGATGCCGCGCAAGGGCGACGGGATGCGGGTGACGGGACGTGTCACGCGGGGCAAGACCGTCAGGATCGGTCATCTTTCCCAGGAACTTGCAGAGCTGAGTCCGTCGTTGCGGGTGATCGAAGCGGTGGAGGAAGTGCGTCGCCAGGCCCGGGTTGGGAGACGGGAGTTGTCCGCAGGCCAGCTGCTTGACCGGCTCGGCTTCGCCGGCGGACGCCAGCAAACCGTGGTCTCCGCGCTTTCCGGCGGTGAGCGGCGCAGGCTGCAATTGCTGCGGCTGCTTATGGACGAACCGAATGTCCTCCTGCTCGACGAGCCCACCAACGATCTCGATGTGGAGACCCTCACTGAGCTGGAGGATCTCCTCGATGATTGGCCTGGCTCGCTGGTGGTGGTCAGTCACGACCGTTACTTCCTTGAGCGCGTCACTGACCACGTGCTGGCCTTGCCCGGCGATGGCAGCCTCGCCTTTCTCGGCGGTGGCGTGGACGAGTACCTGGCCATGCTAGGGGCCCGCGCCGCAGGGGCACCGTCGGCGATGTCGGTGCGCTCCGATAAGGAACGGCACGCGCCGGTAGGCGCCGCGGGCAAAGAGCGCACGGCCCGCAAGGAGTTGCAGCGGCTGGATCGCCGCCTCGAGCGGCTCAATGCCGAGGAAGCCGAGCTGGCAGCATCGATCGGCGAGCACGCAAGCGACTACAAGAAGCTGCTTGAGGTTGGCGACCGGCTCCGTTCGGTTCAGCGCGAGAAATCGGAGATCGAGGACCGTTGGCTCGCTCTCGCCGAAGAGATTCACGACTAGGCCGCGCACGGGTGGTCGCCACGCGCGCCGCCGGGTCGTTGCAGCTGAAGCTTGTACGGTCGGTCGGCGCTGCCTGCACGGCGGTACTCCAATGCCGCCCGCGGCGCAGGCGACAACGGCCAGCACTTTATTTACCCAGCGACTCGACGGTTCCGGCTAGCGGTTGCGGCTTTGTACGCCAGGATGTTGTTACTGGCGGGTATTTCGGGGGTCGGCGCAGCACTCTGGAGTACAAAGACCTCGTAGCGGGGCCTCGGTGCCACCGGACGGGTGACCTTGACCTGGCCGGAACAGCCACAGCCAAGCCCCATGAACCCCAGCTTCACCGGGGGCTTCACGTGTCACAATCCAGGTGGTGCGGGTCAGCGGCGTGCGGCCACTTGGGCGTCGAAAGGTGCGAGAACGCAGCGAAGCAGGGAAGCGAGTTCGTGTTGCTGCGGTTCGGTCAAGCAGCTCAGCATGCCACGTTCCCGGCTGAGCAGATCGGCTAGGGCATCGTCGACCCGCTCCAGTCCCTTGTCGGTGAGCGAGACGCGTACGCCGCGTTTGTCGTCAGGGTCAGGGCTGCGGCGGACAAGGCCGGATTCTTCGAGCCGGTCGATCCGGTTGGTCATAGTGCCCGAGGTGACCATCGTGGCCTTGAGCAGGTTGCCAGGACTGAGCCGGTACGGCGAACCTTGGCGGCGCAAGCAGGAGAGCACGTCGAGAGAGGTTTTGCTCAGAATTCGCCTTGACATCAAGACAATGGGGGAGACAGGCAATGTGGGATCCGGCGCAGTACCGCCGCTACTCGGACGAGCGTTCGCGGCCATTCTTCGAGCTACTCGCTCGGGTAAGCGCTGCATCCCCTCGCTATGTAGTGGACCTCGGCTGCGGGTCCGGGAACCTCACCGCGGCGCTCGCGGAGCGATGGCCCTCGGCCGAGGTCGTTGGCTTGGACAGCTCGGCCGAGATGATCAATTCGGCCCGAGCGACGCTTCCTCTGCCTACGGGACTGCTGAGCTTTCACCTCGGCGACGTGCGGGAATTCATGCCTGCGCGCCCACCCGATGTGATCGTCTGCAATGCGGTGCTTCAGTGGGTCGCGTCGCACGATGATCTGCTATCCCGGTGGGCCACGATGCTAGCTCCCGGTGGGTGGCTCGCCATTCAGGTGCCAGGAAACATGGACCAGCCGAGCCATCGAATCCTGCGCGATCTCGGCGAGTCCGCACGCTGGCGAGAGGAGCTAGCCGGTGTCGCTCTCACCCGCCAGGCTCACGACCCCCGCGACTACCTTGCGCTGCTCGCGGACGCTGGATGCGAGGTTGACGCCTGGGAGACCACATATCTGCACGTTCTGCACGGCGATGACCCGGTACTTGAGTGGTACAAGGGCTCCGGACTCCGGCCTGTCATTGCCGCTCTTCAACCCGATCAATGCGCGGAATTCCTTTCCGAGTGCGCGACCCGGCTGCGCTCCGCCTACCCAGCCCAGGACTACGGCACGGTGCTCCCGTTTCGCCGCGTCTTCGCGGTGGCCCACAAGCCCGGCGGTTAGGCCGCCCCGGTGTCATCAGCCACAGCAGGAGTGACCGGTGCGGCCGTCGTACGCCAGGTCGTCGCGCGGGAGCGCGACTCCTTTTCCTTTAGCTGGCGGTGCCGGTCGCCTTCCGCGGACAAGCGTGGCCGGGTGTCAAGCCCAGATAGCCCGTGCCACGCGAGGTTCACCAGGTGCGCGGCGACCTCGTCAAGCTTCGGTTTGCGCGCGTCCAGCCACCACTGGCCGGTCAAGGCAACCATGCCGACCAGCATCTGCGCGTACATGGGTGCCAGTTTCGGATCGTAGCCACGCAGCTTGAACTCGGCGCCGAGGATGTGTTCCACCTGGCTGGCAATGTCGCTGAGCAGGCTGGCGAATGTGCCTGTTCCTGAGGCGGCGTGTGAGTCCCGCACAAGAATGCGGAAGCCGTCGGCGCTGTCTTCGATGTACTCAAGGAACGCCATCGCGGCACCCTCGAGCTTCTGCCGGTAGTGACCGTCCGCGAGGGAATCGGTGACCATCCTGAGCAAGCGCTGCATTTCACGATCAACGACGACCGCGTACATGCCTTCCTTGCCGCCGAAGTGCTCGTAAACGACGGGTTTGGACACCCCTGCCTGTGTGGCGATCTCCTCGATCGAGGTGCCATCGAAACCGCGTTCGGCGAAAAGCCGTCGGCCGATGCCCAGTAACTGCTCTCTGCGCTCGGCCCCCGTCATCCGTTTTCTTCGTGATCTTTGTGAGTCGCTCACCGGTCAATCATCGGCGAACGCGCCACCCCCGGCGCGGCTTCGGGACGCCGCCGGGTCATCGAGCCGAGTCTGCGTCCCGCGGATCCTGTTTGCTTCGCAGTCAGCCGCGCAGGATCGGGCCAGCGGACGTCGTAGGCGAGCCCGAGTTTCTCCAGCGCCCAGATCAACCGGGCACCAGGGTCGATCTGGCCTTTAAGCGCGCCGTGGCGCGCACAGGTGGGGTCGGCGTGATGCAAGTTGTGCCAGGACTCGCCGAACGAAGCAATAGCCAGCCAGGCTACGTTGCGCGACTTGTCCCGCACTTCAAAGGATTCTTCGCCGAAGGTGTGGCAAACCGAGTTGATCGACCACGTCACATGATGAAGCGCTGCGACCCGGATCAGGCTCGCCCAGAAGAACGCGGTGAGTGCTCCCTTCCACGACATGGACCACCACCCGCCGATAGCTGCGGGGAGCAGCAGCGATACGGCGACAAGCGCGGGAAAAAACCGCGAGATCCGGCGCATGTCAGGGTCAGCGACCAGGTCTGGGCAGAATCGTTGCTGCGAGGTCCTATTGGGATTGAACATCCAGCCCATATGGGCGTAGAGGAGGCCCTTGGTGAGCGCCTTCCAGTCGTTACCGAAACGCCACGGCGAATGCGGATCGCCCTCGCGATCCGAGTACTTGTGGTGACGGCGGTGGTCGGCAACCCAGGTCAGCACCGGGCCTTCGATGGCGAGGCTGCCAGCGATGGCGAGCGCGATGCGCAGCGACCGCTTTGCCTTGAACGACCCGTGGGTGAAATAGCGGTGGAAACCGGCCGCGATCCCGAGGCCGGAGACGACGTAGAAGACCAGGCCGATGACGACGTCGTGCCAGCCGAGCCCGGAGCCCCACGCGAGTGGCACAGCGGCAAGCACGGCGAGGAAGGGCACGCCGACGAACAGGCCGACCAGCACGCGCTCTGTTGTGCTCGCGCCTTCAGGCTCGATTTCGGGCGGTGCCGTGCCGCGTGGGGGTGTGGGTTTGGGTTGCGGCGGGGGTGTGCCGCCGCGGCGTGGGGGTGTGGGTTTGGGTGTGGCTTGCGGCGGGGCTGTGCCAGGGCTTGGCGATGGGGTTGCGGATTGCGCTAGGGCTGTGGCCTGGGGTGGGGATGTCGACATTGAGGACGCCGATGGTGGGGACGCGGTGCTCGGTGCGGCGCCAGGAGCGGCTTGCCGGGTGTCGAGGAGGACACTGCGGCCCCGAGGCGTGGGAGAGGTGGCTGTCATAGCACTCCATCCGTCACACATGCTTTGCGGCGTGAGCCCCCCGCTACCCAGATGTAGCTTACGTCACCGTAACCTACGTAGGCGTAGGTTGTACAAGGGATGCGCGGAGATTTCGCCAAGCTGTTGGTGGAGTCCCACCTGAGAGGGTTCGCCACCGTCTCACTATTTAAGACAACGAATGCGTTTAGTAGTGCATCGCGCGTCTCGGCACGCCGGACCGTCGCTGAGACGCCGCGCAACGGGGATGAGCACTCGGTAGGGTGAGGAGTCGAACCATGTCGAACCATCCCGGGTCGTCTAGCCTGGCAGGACATCAGGTTTTGGTCCTGAGAACCGAGGTTCGAATCCTCGCCCGGGAGCCCGTTGCCAGGTGCCGCGCGTCGCCAGGCGACCTGTGGGTATCCTGCGGGAGTCGGGTGCGTGAACCGGGCGACCGGCCGCTGCCCCGCGCCCGCCTGATCGTCGGCGCCATAGCCGAAGAGCCTTAGGGGAGTGAGCGTGAGCCGCCCGGCAGCCGTGATTGTCCTCGCCGCTGGCGAGGGCACGCGTATGAAGTCACAGCTACCCAAGGTTCTGCATGAGCTGTGCGGTCGCAGCATGCTCGGTCACGTGATCGCGATGGCCCGTGAGCTTGATCCACAGCGGCTCATCGTCGTTGTGGGTCACGGCCGCGATCTGGTCACCGGCCATCTCACCGAGCACGCGCCCGAGGTCGTCGCGGTCGTGCAGGAGCGAACCGGTGGCACAGGCCACGCGGTGCGCACGGTGATCGACGCTGTGGGCGTGATCGACGGCACCGTGCTCGTTACGTACGCAGACACCCCACTGCTTCGCGCCACGACACTGGCGGGCCTGGCCGACGAGCACGCACAAGCGGGTAACGCCGTCACGGTCCTCACGGCGCGGCTCCAGGATCCGACTGGTTACGGCCGCATCGTCAGGGACGCCAGTGGGGTTTTGACCGAGATCGTGGAGGAACGCGATGCCACGGCGGGGCAACGGGCCATAACGGAGATCAACTCAGGCGTTTACGCCTTCAACGGATCGTTGCTCGCCGACGCTGCCAAACGGGTATCGACGGCCAACGCCAAAGGTGAGGAGTACCTCACCGATGTCGTTGCGATTCTGCGCGGTGACGGGCACGCCGCAGGCACCATGCTCGCCACGGACGCGGCCGAGGTCGAGGGCGTCAATGATCGCGCGCAGCTGGCACGCGCGCGCAAACGCTACAACGAGCGGCTGATCACGCACTGGATGCTCGCTGGGGTGACGATCGTCGACCCCGCCACCACGTGGATCGACGTCGGTGTGACCCTCGAGCCCGACAGCGAGATCTGGCCAGGAACCCACCTAGCGGGACGCACTGCCGTTGGGGCAGGCGCGCGGATCGGACCGGACTGCGTCCTCACCGACACAACCGTGGCCGAAGAGGCCAGGGTGACACACGCGGTTTGTGAGTCCGCGCAGATCGGTCCCCGGGCCAGCGTCGGGCCGTTCGCCTACCTGCGGCCCGGAACCTGCCTCGGCCCTAGTGCCAAGGCCGGCAGCTATGTCGAGCTAAAGAACGCGGTTGTCGGTGAGGGCTCCAAGGTGCCGCACCTGTCATACGTCGGCGACGCCGAGATCGGAGAGCACTCCAACATCGGAGCTGCCACCGTGTTCGTCAACTATGACGGAGTCAACAAGAACAGGTCCACAGTCGGTGATCACGTACGAGTGGGCAGCGACACCATGGTTGTGGCACCTGTGCAGATCGGAGACGGTGCCTACACCGCCGCAGGCTCGGTCATCACGCAGGACGTCCCGCCTGGAGCGCTCGGGGTCGCACGCGCGAAGCAGCGAAACGTCCAGGGCTGGGTGGCGCGGCAACGGCCCGGCACACCAGCGGCACGTGCCGCCGAGGCGGCCGTACGCGGCGAGTCGGGGAGTGGCGGCGCCGGCCGTGACGACGCAGGGGATGGTGGCCGCGGCGAGTCGGGGGGCGGCGGCACCGGCCACGGCGAGGTGACCGGTGGTGGTACCGGCCGCGGGGACGTAGGGCGGACCGACGAGGAGACAGGAGCGTGACAGGTATCACCGCGACAGGCGCGAAGAGGCTGCTGTTGTTCTCCGGGCGCGCGTTCCCTGAGCTTGCCCGTGAGGTGGCGGGGTGCCTCGGCATCGAGCCAACACCGACCACGCTGCGTGACTTCTCCAATGGCGAGATTTTCGTCCGTTTCCTCGAGTCCGTGCGGGGATGCGACGCCTTCGTGCTGCAAAGCCACACGGCACCGATCAATCAGTCGATCATGGAACAGCTGATTATGGTGGACGCGCTCAAGCGGGCCTCCGCCAAACGGATCACTGTGGTCACGCCATTCTTTGGCTACGCACGCCAAGATAAGAAGCATCGCGGCAGGGAACCGATCTCTGCCAGGCTGATGGCCGACCTGTTCGCCAAGGCGGGCGCTGACCGGCTGATGGCCGTTGACCTGCATACGGCCCAGATTCAGGGCTTCTTCGATGGCCCCGTAGATCACCTGTTCGCGCTACCGATCCTTGCCTCCTACATCGAGGGCGAGATCGATCTCCGCCGCGCGGTCGTTGTGGCGCCCGACGCCGGGCGGGTCAGGGTATGTGAGCGGTGGACCGATCGGCTCGGCCTCCCGCTCGCCATTATCCACAAGCGGCGTGACCCGGACGTGCCCAACAACATCAAGGTTCATGAGGTGGTCGGCAAGGTCAGGGATCGCACCTGCGTCGTCGTCGACGACATGATCGACACGGGTGGCACGATCGTGAAGGCAGCCGACGCGTTGTTCGAGCAGGGCGCAGCGCGGGTCATCGCGACGGCGACGCATGGGGTGCTTTCGGGGTCTGCGGTGGATCAACTGAAGAACTCGAAGATCGACGAAGTCGTGATCACCAACACGTTGCCGATCTCGCACGACAATAGAATCGACAAACTCACCGTGCTCTCGATCGCGCCGCTGATCGCTCGAGCGATCACCGAGGTGTTCCGCGATGGTTCGGTGACCAGCCTGTTCGAGGGACAGAGCTAACCGCCAGCGTCGGGAACCGGCATCGAGTGGGCCGGGGCGTTGGCGGCCACCGGCATCGGGGAGGCCCACCATCGGAGAGGCCCACCGGCATCGGGAGGCCGCGCGGATTCCCCCGGCAGGGGTCCTTCCCGCCAATCCGCGCGGCCTCTGAGGTGACCGCGTTCCCTGTGCGGGAACCGCGGTCACCTGCCCACGAAGACCCGGGCGTCATCGAGACGGTCCCGCGGGGCGAATCGGCGGAACCGCGACCCGGATGCGTCCGGGTGCCGTGGACTGCGCCCCCGCGTGGCCGTCCGCTGCGGCTTGGTCCCGCCGCCCAGTCCCTGACCTCGGTGCCTGTCCCGCGTCCGTAGGTGCTGGTTATACGCTGAGCGCCGCTGTCGCCGTTGCTTTTGGTGCTGAGCTTGCCAGCGGGGTATTTCGTATCCGTTGCGTCACGATTTCCCGTTGAAATCGGCCTGTGTGATCACTGTCACCCCCGCCTCGCGTCGGCGGCGCGGGTCGTGAGCTGGTGCGCGGTAGCCGTTATGGGGCATATGTCTCACACGACGTTGCGTGATCCCCGCAGACCTTGATTGAGTCATGATTAAGTGGCGTGGTTCCCGCAATGGGGCGGGGCAGAAGACCCTACGAGCGCTGGGGCGGCATCGTGAGGTTTCGCATTCTCGGCCCGCTCGAAGTCTGGTCTGGCCAGAACTGGAGCGGCATCGGCGCGCCCAAGTGGCGTGCCCTGCTCGCTGCGTTGCTGCTCAGCTCCGGTCAGGTGGTTTCGACGGACCGCCTGATCGATGAGGTGTGGGGCGAGGATCCGCCCACCAGGGCGAGCAATGTGGTCGCAATCTACGTCTTGAGACTGCGCAGGCTCATCGGCGATCCCAACGGCCTGATTCTGGCGACTCGCCAGCCCGGCTACCAACTCCTGGTTGATCCCGGAGACCTTGATGCGCTGCGGTTCGCGGCACTGACGCGCGACGGCAGGCGAGCGCTTGCCGCCCGTGACGCGGAGCGTGCTTCCGCTGCGCTCACCGAGGCGCTCGGGCTATGGCGCGGACAGCCGCTCGCCGATGTCGAGCGTACCCCCCTGGTGAGCGCTGAGGCTGCACGCCTGGAGGAGTCCAGAATCGCCGCGATGGCGCTGTGGAGCGAGGCGGAGCTTACCTGCGGCAGAGGTTCGGCAATCGTGACGGACTTGCAGCGCCTGACGGCCGATTATCCGCTTCACGAGGACCTGTGGGCGCTGCTGATGCGCTCACTTCACGCGGCGGGTCGTCAGGCCGAGGCGCTGGCGACCTACGCGCAGGCCCGCGGCACGATTGCCGATCAGCTCGGCGTGGATCCCGGCGCCGAACTGCAGCGGCTTCACCTGCAACTTCTCACGGCCGACACCCGTCCCGGCCGGCCCGACGGTAGGCCGGGGTCTTCGGGTCAGATGGCGGCGGGGACCGCGACATCGCGTGCCGCGCACGCGGCGCCTCCGCCATCGTCGGCGGCCCCGCCGCCACGCTCAACAACTGATCGCGCGGACGCGCGACAGGACCAGGCGGCGCCCTCGCAGCTTCCTGCCGACATCCCGGATTTCACCGGTCGCGCCGAGCACGTCAAGCATTTGTGCGATCTGCTCTCGCAGACCGGTGACCACAATGACCGCTCCGGTGCAGTCACTGTGGCGTTGGTGATCGGCACCGGCGGCCTTGGCAAGACCACCCTGGCCGTGCATGCCGCCCACCGGCTGCGGGCAAGGTTTCCCGATGGGCAGCTTTATGTGAGCCTGCTCGGCGCGAGCAGCCCGCCAGTCGCGCCGACCGAAGTGCTCGCCAGGTTTCTCCGTGAGCTTGGCGTGGACGGCGCGCGGGTTCCCGTCACCGAGGACGAGCGCGCCGCGCTGTACCGCACCCGGCTGGCGGGACGGCGAGTTCTCGTCGTGCTCGACGATGCGCGCGACGCGGCGCAGGTACGGCCGCTGCTGCCCGGCAGCGCGACGTGCGGTGTGCTCGTAACAAGCCGCAACCACTTGCCAGATCTTGCTGGCGCACGGCTCGTCGACCTCGATGTGCTCAACGCCGAGGAATCCCGTGCCCTCCTGGTCGGCATCGTCGGCGCCGCGCGGCTGGAAGCGGAGCCCGTGCCCACGGCGCAGGTGCTTGCCGCGTGCGCGGGCCTGCCGCTTGCCATCCGGATCGCAGGCGCCCGCCTCGCGGCGCGGGTCGGCTGGACAATCCAGACGCTGGCTCGTCGGCTGGCCAACGAACGGTACAGGATCGACGAGTTCAAAGTGGGCGACCTGGCTGTCCGCGCGTGCTTTCAGGTCAGCTTCGGCAGCCTGCCGAAAGGCGGCGAAGGCAAGGTCGATCCCGCTCGGGCGTTCCGCCTGCTCGGCCTGTGGCAGGGGCCGTCCATCAGCCTTCCGGCCGCGGCGGCGCTGCTCGGCGAGCCCGAGGCTGAGGTGGCCGACGCACTTGAGGTTCTGCTTGATGCGCATCTGCTGCAATCACAGGCTGCCGACCGCTATCGCTTCCATGACTTGCTGCGTGTCTATGCGGCTGAGCTTGCGGAAGCCGGGGAGACGCAGCGGGACTGCGATGCCGCGGTGCTGCGGCTCCTCACGTGGTACGTGTACACGGCAGAAACCGCAGCCCGGGTGATCTCTCCACAGCACGCCCGGGTGCCGCTCGGGCCCACCGGATGGGCAGTACACCCGCTGTCGTTTGGCTCGCTGGAGGAGGCGCTCGCCTGGTGCGAGAGCGAGCGTGCCGGTCTGGTGTCCGCGACGCGACGGGCCGCTGAGTCCGGACTTCATCATCTCGCATGGAAGCTTCCTGCCGCCGCGATGAGCTTCTTCTTCCGGCGCAGCCACTGGGCGGAGTGGGTGGCGACGCACCAGATCGGACTCGAGAGCGCGCGGAAGTTGGGTGATCGGCTCGCCGAGGCGTGGATGCTCAACAACCTTGGCATGGCCTTCGGTGAGCAGCGGATGGAGGGGGCTGTCGGCTGTTTCGAGCGATCACTGGCCATCTATCGCGAGATCGGCGATGTTCCCGGCGAAACGCGGGCCGCCAACAACGTCGCGAAGGTCTATGTTGAACTTCGCAGATTTGGCGATGCGCTCGACGCCGCGCAGCGGTCGCTGGCTATACAGCGACTGGCGGGGAACCGCTATGGCGAGGGAGTTGCGCTCGGAAACCTGGGTGACGCCTCCCGGGAGCTAGGCCGTTTCGATGAGGCCATTGATTATCTCCAGCAGGCCCTGGTCATCTTTCGAGAGCTCAGTGATCAGCATGCCGAAGCCGACGCGCTCAGCGACCTCGGTGGCGTGTTCCTCGGCTTGGACCGGGTCGAAGATGCGCTTAGCTGCCTGCGCGATTCGCTGGCAATCTGGCGTGCGATCGACGAGCGGCACGGCGAGGCAGCGACGCTCAAACGCCTCGGCCTCGCGTGGCGACACGCCGCAAGCCCGGAGTTGGCGCGGGAGTCGCTGTCGGAGGCCCTTCGCATATTCGAGGCGCTCGGTGACCATGCGCAGGCAGCGGAGAGCCGAACGTGGCTCGAGGCACTTTCCGAAGGCGTGCGCTGAGCGCCGGAAGGCACCGGCCGGACAACGGCCGTTCTTCCGCTGTTTGGCAGAAATTTCCCATGCTGAACCGGTACGGTCTGTAATGGATCAGGTCGATCCGAGTTTCGGGGTTTCGGGGTACGGAGGGAAATCATGGGGGATTCAGAGCCCACCAACCAGCCGCCAATTGATGACGAAGAGGCAAAGGCAGACGAAGAGGCAAAGGCAGACGTCCAGCCCGACACCGAAGTCGCGCCGAAGCCGGGCGAGAAGCCCAGCGCGCCACCGCCCGAGCGCAAGGAAGGTCTTGAACCGGACAGCACGTGGCACGGCTAGCGGCTAAACGACGGCTTGGTAGCAGAGGGTAGCGAAAGGCTAGCCGTCGGCGGAAGCTGGCGGCTAGCTCGTTGGGTGCTGCCCGACCGGGCGACACCCAACGGGGTGCCAAACCACAGGGTCGGCCCGCTGGCCGCGGTGTGTTCAGCCGCAGTGTCTCGGCTACAGTGTGTCGGCTACACTGCGAGACTGCGGCGCGGGAAGCCGCGGCTTACCCATGTCGCCTGCTGAGCCACCAGCTTGAGGAGCTTTCACCGTGCCCGAGGTACGCATCGCCGCTGAGCCGCGCAATGAATTCGGCAAGGGCGCGGCCCGCCGCACCCGTCGTGCGGGCAAGGTGCCTGCCGTCCTGTATGGCCATGGGACCGATCCGCGGCACCTCGCGCTTCCCGGCCATGAGCTGATGCTCGCGCTCAAGACGCCGAACGTGCTGATCCGCCTCGATGGTCTTCCTGGTGGCGCTGAGCTCGCGCTTCCAAAGGCCGTGCAGCGTGACCCACTCAAGGGATTCCTCGAGCACGTGGACTTGCTGATCGTCGCGCGTGGCGAGAAGGTCACCGTCGAGGTGCCGGTCCACATCAGTGGTGAAATTCTCCCCGGCGGTCTTCTCGATCAGCAGCTCGTGCAGATCCCCATCGAGGCGGAGGCCACCAGAATTCCGCAGGCCGTCGAGGTGGATTTGACCGGCATGGACGTCGGTGCCTCGGTACACGCCGGTGACCTGAAGCTCCCGCGCGGATCGACGCTCGCCACCGACCCTGACATGCTTGTCCTGCATGTGATAGCCGCGCCGACAGCGGAGCAGATGGAGGCCGAGATCGGCGTTCCCGCTGCCGCTGCGCCCGCCGAGCCGTCCGAGGTGCCCGAAGAGCCCGAGCCGGACACCGAGGAGTCGGGCTGACGGCGATCGCTGGTGCCTGTTTGAGGCACTGACGGCGACCGCCAGTCATGCCTGATGACCACTGGCTCATTGTCGGGCTTGGTAACCCCGGACCTGAGTACTCGGCCAACAGGCACAACGTGGGCGTCATGGTCGCAGAGGTGCTCGCGGCGCGGATCGGCGTAAACTTCAAACGCCATCGCGCCCGGGCCGACGTCGCTGAGGGCAGGCTGGCTGGGTTGCGGGCAACTGTCGCCAAACCTCGCGCATTCATGAACCTCTCCGGCGGCCCCGTGGCAGCGCTGCGCGACTTCTACAAGATCTCACCGGACCGGATCGCCGTCGTGCATGACGAACTCGACATTCCGTTCGGGACGCTGCGGGTCAGGCTGAACGGTGGAGACGGCGGGCACAACGGCCTTCGCTCGGTGACCAGCGCCCTCGGCACGAGCGACTACAACCGGGTACGGTTCGGCATCGGCAGGCCGCCAGGACGGACGGATCCGGCGTCCTTCGTGTTGCGGGATTTCTCCCCGGCAGAGCGCCGTGAGTTGCCGTCGCTCATCGAGCTTGCGGCCGACGCAATCGAGACACTGGTACGGGATGGTCTCATCGCGGCGCAAAACATCTTCAACACCCGGTGAGCGTCGGCCAGCTCATCTAAGATTGCGGGTCGTCCCCGACGAGTGGACACATGGCGCCAACCGGTCGATTTAGGTGTGCGTCAAGCTTCACGGGGCACCAGCAGTTTTTGTCATCGTGACGTGGGTCCAGGGCAAGAGGGCGGTCGAGTGTGGTAGTTCGCGGCACCGTCGCGCAGCCTGGTGAGTGGGAGCAGGCGCGGCCAACGGCTGGGCGAACCGCGCCAAACACCGCGCAGACCGCGCCGGAGGCCGCCCACGCCGCCGCGAAGGCCGAGCCCGACACGCCGCCGACCAGCCTTGAGGCGCCCGCCGCTGGCCCGGGCGCGCCAAAGATCAGCCGCGAGGCTCCGCCGGCCGGACCTGAGGTGCCGCGGGCCGACCCCGTTGATATGGCCGCAGGTACCGAGTGGACCGCACGGTATCTGCGCACCGTGGCCGCCGCGGACGTCCTTTGCACGCTCGCCGCGGGCCTGCTTGCCCTGCTGGTCCGGTTTGACCGCTATCAGCACCTGCCGCCCGATTACCTGATCATCAGCATCGGCCTGCCGGTGCTGTGGCTGACCGCCCTCGCCTTGTCCGGCGCCTACAATGCGCGCGTCTTCGGGGTCGGATCGGACGAGTTCCGCCGGGTCCTGAACGCTGCCCTGAGCCTCACCGCGGCGGTCGCGGTGATCTCCTACGCGACGAAGACGGAGCTCGCCCGCGGTTATGTGCTGATCGCGCTACCGAGTGCCACTGTTTTCGACCTGCTGGTCCGCTATCTGCTCCGCAAGCGGCTGCACCGGATGCGCGGCGCCGGGTTGTGCATGCGCCGGACCATCGCCGTCGGTCACCGCGACGCCGCGAACAACGTGATCACCGAGTTCCGCCGTGACCACTATCACGGCCTGAAGATCGTCGGCGTATGCCTGCCGGACGGGCGGCTCACGTGCCAAGAGGTCGCGGGCGTGACCGTGTTCGGCAACCTCGGTGACGTGCCGCTCGCCGTGCAGCAGTCCGGCGCGGACACGGTGGCGGTGCTCGCCTGCCCGGAAATGGACGGCATCCGGCTGCGTCGGCTTGCCTGGGAGCTTGAGAAGACGGGGACGGATCTATGCGTCGCACCCGCGCTGCTTGACGTCGCTGGGCCGCGGACGACGATCAGGCCCGTGGCGGGCATGCCTTTGCTGCACGTTGATCACCCAGAACTCGCCGGCGCCCGTCAGGTCTTGAAGGCGCTGTTCGACAAGGTCGCCGCGGCGGTGGCTCTGTTGCTGCTTGCTCCGTTGCTCGCGGTGATCGCCATCCTGATCAAGTCGCGCGACGGCGGGCCCGCACTGTTCCGCCAGACCAGGGTGGGCAAGCACGGCCGGGTGTTCACCGTCTATAAGTTCCGCACCATGGTGCTCGACGCGGAGGAGCGCAAGCCGCAGCTCGCCGCCCACAATGAGCTCGACGGTGTGCTGTTCAAGATTCGCCGCGATCCGCGCATCACCAGGACAGGCACCTGGCTGCGCCGCTACTCGCTGGACGAGCTGCCCCAGCTCGTGAACGTGCTGATCGGCGATATGTCGCTGGTCGGGCCGCGCCCGCCGCTGCCGGAGGAGGCGGCCAGGTTCGGTGACTACGTGCGGCGTCGGCTGGCGGTGAAGCCTGGTCTGACCGGACTCTGGCAGGTGAACGGCCGATCCGATCTGTCCTGGGAGGAATCAGTTCGGCTCGATCTGCGCTATGTCGAGAACTGGTCGTTCGCGCTCGACCTGCAAATTCTCTGGAAGACCTGGTCTGCGGTTTTCCGCGGATCGGGCGCCTACTAGCGTGGAGCCGGCGGCGCCGCGTCCGGTTCGGCTTACGGCGGTGGTCGGCCGCGCACGCGACCAGGTCCAGGGTCGCCTAACGCCTGCGAAAGGGCTTGTTTGATGATGGGTGACGACGACCGCCTGGCGCACGATCTGGCGACCGAGGCCGGGCAGCGCCTGCTTTACCTTCGCCGCCGTAACGGGTTCGGCGATGCGGCGGCGTTGCGGTCGGCAGGGGACCGGCTTTCTCATGAATACCTAACGGCTGCGCTGGCGAGCCACCGACCTTCCGACGCCGTGCTCTCCGAGGAGGGCAAGGACAACCCGGCCCGGCTTGCCGCGAGCCGGGTCTGGATTGTGGATCCGCTCGACGGAACACGAGAGTTCGGTGAGGCGGGGCGGACCGACTGGGCCGTGCATGTGGCGCTCTGGCAGCGCGTCGACCTTGCGACCTGGCCAGGCGACGCGCCCGGCGAGCCGATGCCCGCGGGCTGGCGCGGTCAGCTCGCCGCGGGCGCGGTCGCGCTGCCTGCGGACGGCCAGACGTTCAGCACGCTGCGGACAGGCTCGGCCGGCGCTTTCGCGGACCGGTCGGGCTCCGCTTTCGCGGACCGGTCGGGCTCCGCCGGTGCCTTCGCGGACCGGAGAGGCTCGGTACCCGCTTCCGCGGACCGGAGAGGCTCGGTGCCCAATTCCGCGGAACGGAGAGGCTCGGCGGCCGCTTCCGAGGAGCCGACGGGCTCGGCACCCGCCTCCGCGGAACACCGGTGGCCCACCGGTGTCGCTATGGGACCATCGGTGGCCCACCGGCGTTCCGATGAAGCCGATGGCGAGGCGAAAGTGCGGCTGGTCGTCAGCCGCACCAGGCCGCCCGTGTTCGTCCGTGGGCTCGCCGCCGAGATCGGGGCCGACCTGATACCGCTCGGTTCGGCGGGCGCCAAGATCATTTCAGTGTTGACGGGCGCCGCCGACGCCTACGTCCACGCGGGTGGACAGTACGAGTGGGACTCTGCGGCGCCCGTGGCGGTCGCGCAGGCGGCGGGCCTGCACGCATCGCGCATTGATGGGCGTCCGCTCGCATACAACCAGCCCGACCCACGACTGCCGGATATCCTGGTCTGCCGGCTGGCTATCGCCGACATGCTGCTAGCGGCGATCGGCCGCGCGCGCATCGCGGAAGACAGCCAGCCGTAGGCACACCTTGGCGTTGACCCAGTGGGACCGACTGCGAGACGAGAAGCGACCCTGCGACAGAACCAGCCTGGTGAACCGATGATGACTGCTCTTCGCCACGACTACCGGCTCTCACAGCTCGACGTCCTTGAGGCCGAGTCCATCCATGTGATGCGCGAGGTTGCCGCCGAATTCGAGCGGCCGGTGCTGCTGTTCTCCGGCGGCAAAGATTCCGTCGTCGTGCTGCGGCTTGCGGCGAAGGCCTTCTGGCCGGCCCGGATCCCCTTTCCCGTCATGCACGTGGACACCAGCCACAACTTCGATGAAGTGATCGACTTCCGTGACCGCCAGGTGGCCGAGCTCGGAGTGCGGCTGATCGTTGCGTCCGTGCAAGATTCCATCGATTCAGGCCGGGTGACGGAGGAGCAGGGCCGCTGGGCAAGCCGGAACCGGCTGCAGACCGTCACATTGCTCGACGCGATCGAGGAGCACCGCTTTGACGCGGTCTTCGGCGGCGCCCGCAGGGACGAGGAGAAGGCGCGGGCCAAGGAACGGGTGTTCTCCTTCCGTGACGAGTTCGGCCAATGGGATCCGAAGAACCAGCGCCCGGAGCTTTGGAGCATCTACAACACCCGCATCAGGCCCGCGGAGCATATCCGCGTGTTCCCGCTGTCCAATTGGACCGAGCTCGACGTGTGGGCCTACATCGGCCGGGAGAACTTGGCGCTTCCGCCGATCTACTTCGCGCATGACCGGCGTGTCTTTGAACGCGACGGCGTCCTGCTCGCCGACAGCCCCTATGTGGACCGCGGCACGGACGAGCAGGTATTCGAGACGACCGTTCGCTACCGCACCGTGGGCGACATGACCTGCACCGGCGCGGTTAAGTCGACCGCGACCACCGTGGCTGAAGTCATCGAGGAGATCGCGGTGACCCGGATCACCGAGCGGGGGCAGACCCGAGCCGACGACCGAACGTCAGAGGCCGCCATGGAGGACCGCAAGCGGGAGGGTTACTTCTAGATGGACATCCTGCGGTTCGCCACAGCAGGCTCGGTAGACGACGGAAAGTCAACCCTCATTGGGCGGCTGCTCTACGACTCGAAGGCGATCTTCGAGGACCAGCTCGACGCCGTCGAGCGGACGAGCCGCGACCGCGGCGAGGATTACACCAACCTCGCGCTGCTCACCGACGGTTTGCGGGCCGAGCGCGAGCAGGGCATCACGATCGACGTGGCGTACCGCTACTTCGCCACCCCGCAGCGCAAGTTCATCATCGCGGACACGCCGGGCCATATTCAGTACACCCGCAACATGGTCACCGGCGCCTCGACCGCGGACCTGGCGGTGGTGCTTGTTGATGCGCGCAAAGGGCTGACCGAGCAGAGCAGACGCCACGCCTTTCTCACCACACTGCTCCGTGTGCCTCACCTAGTCCTCGCGGTGAACAAGATGGATCTTGTCGGCTATGAGGCGGCAGCGTTTGACGAGATAAAGGCCGAGTTCGTTTCCTTCGCGGCAAAGCTGGAGATCGGTGACCTCACCTTTGTCCCGGTCTCCGCGCTGCACGGCGACAACGTCGTGCAGCGGTCGGTGAACATGCCCTGGTACGACGGGCCATCGCTGCTGCACCATCTGGAGAACGTACACATAGCTTCCGACCGGAACCTGATCGACGTGCGGTTTCCCGTCCAGTACGTGATCCGGCCGCAGCAGGCCACCGACCCGGAGCTGCACGACTATCGCGGCTATGCCGGGCAGGTGGCGGGCGGGATTCTCAAGCCCGGTGACGAGGTCATGCATCTGCCGTCCGGGTTCACCACCACAATCACGCGGATCGACACCGCGGATGGCGCGGTGGATGAGGCCTACCCGCCAATGTCGGTGACGCTTGTGCTTGACGACGACATCGACATCTCGCGCGGTGACATGATTTGCCGGCCGCACAACCGGCCATCCACCGCCCAGGACATCGAGGCGATGGTCTGCTGGATGTCCACCGAGCGCGCGCTCGCCCCGCGCAGCCGTTTGGTGGTAAAGCACACCACACGGGTGACCAAGGCGATCGTGCGGGACCTTCAGTATCGGCTCGACGTGAACACGCTGCACCGCGACGAGGCGGCGGCTCAACTCGGGCTCAACGAGATCGGACGGGTCAGCCTGCGCGTTACCCAGCCGCTTTTCTGCGATCCCTACGCGCGCAACCGGTTCACCGGTGGAGTGATCCTCATCGATGAGTCCACCAACGCGACTCTGGGCGCAGGGATGATCACCGAAGCGCACTAAGGGTGGATGATCACCCCAAGCGCTAACAGTGTCGTAACTAAGCGCAGATAAGGCGGATTCGAGGTTTAGCGCGGTAATCCGGGGGACTAGTTTGGACGTGTTACCTTTAGGGCTCGGTCGGCTGGTTGAGCGGTGCCAAGGGGGGTTCGCCGCGGGCGGCGCGAGGCTTAGTCCCAGGGAGACAACCATGCGCTTTCTTCGAGCATCCCGGCGTAGCCGCAGCGTGACGATTCGGCGGCGCTTTGCCCTGGGAGGCGCGGCGAGCCTGGTCACCGGTGCGGCAGCCGTCATCCTCGCGGGCGCCGCGGTCCCGGCGGCCGCGGCCACCGGCCCGGTGTCGCCGACGCCCGCGAGCGGCACCCCGCAACTGACTGCCTACGACGGCGTCACCACCGACCAGGTCCGCCAGCTCGTGCAGTGCGGCAGCACGATGTACGCGGTCGGCACCTTCGCCACGATCAAGCGGGGCAGCACGACGTACACGCGTAACAACGTCTTCAGCTTCAGCGCAACGTCGCCCTACCAGGTCACCGCGTGGGATCCCAACGTCAACGGCATCGTCAACACGATCGGCCTCAGCTCTGACTGCACGACCGCCTACATCGGCGGCAAGTTCACCTCAGTGCACGGCACCGCGGCCACCAACATCGCCGCCATCGACACGACGACGGGCGTCGTCAACACGGGCTTCGCGCACAGCGCCAACGGCCAGGTCGAGACGATCGTTCGTTACGGGACCCACCTGCTGGTGGGAGGCTACTTCGGCACAATCAACGCAAGCAGCGCGCACAAATACATGGCGAGCCTGAATCCAACAACCGGCAAGGACGACGGCTTCGTTAACCTGAACATTTCGGGCAATTACCACTTCTGCAATTCTGCTGGCACAAAGTGCTCAGGAAGCAACGCGACCCGGGTGTATAACCAGCAGCTGAGCAACAGCGGCACCCTTGACCTTGTCGAGGGTGACTTCACCTCGGTCGGTGGCCAGAGCAGGCAGCAGATCTTCATGCTCGACTTGAGCGGCGCCACGGCGGCGGTCACGCCATGGACCTCGACGGAGTTCAGCGAGAACTGCTGGTACAGCGAGCCCTTCTATCTGCAGGCCGCGTCCTGGTCTCCGGACGACTCGACGGTCTACGTGGCAACCACCGGGTATCGCCCGTACAACCTGCCCGGTGGCTCCTACCCGCTGAGCGGACTCTGCGACGCGGCTGCCGCGTTTCCTGCCGCGCAGCAGGCGGTGAGCCATAAGTGGATCAACTACACCGGCTGCGACTCGCTCTACTCCACCGCCGCGGACGCGGGCGCCGCCTACTTCGGCGGCCACGAGCGATGGTCGCAGAACCCGAACGGCTGCGACTTCGCGGGCCCGGGCGCGATCTCCGCGCCGGGCATGGAGGGCCTGTCACCTGCCACAGGGGCGCTGCTGCGCAACGCCCAGGGCGGCTCGCTTTACACCAGGGGCCGCGGGCGCGGCGCGGACGACATGCTGGTCACAAACGCTGGGCTATGGATCGCAAGCGACAACTACAACAACGCCAACTACTGCGGCGGCGTCTCTGGCCACGCCGGCATCTGCCTGCTTCCATACCCCGCCTGACGGGTGGGACGTCATCGTAGCTTCGGCCTAAACGCCGGTGCAGCCACCGGAATTTGAGGAGGGACGATGCGAGCGACTCATCGTAGTCGCCAGGGACTACGTAGAGTAGTCAGTGTTATCGCTGGCGCGTTTACGGTGATCGCGGCGGGCGCCGCGGCGCCCGCCGCGATCACCGTAAACGCGGGCACCGCGCTCGCCGCGACCGGGCGGGTGTCCGCCAAGCCGGCGAGCGGCACCCCGCAGCTCGCCCCCACGGGGACCACCGAGCAGGTGCGGCAAATAAAGCAGTGCGGCGGCAACATGTACGCGGTTGGCAGCTTCACCTCGATCAAGTGGGGCGGTGCCACCTACGCGCGGAACAACGCCTTCAGCTTCAGCGCCACCGCGCCGTACCGGGTCACATCGTGGAATCCCAACGTTAACGGCAAGGTCAACTCGATCGCGTTCAAAGACTCCAGTTGCTCGACCGCGTACCTGGGTGGCAACTTCAGCTCCGTTCACGGCACCAAGGTGACCGACCTCGTCGCGGTCAGCCCATCCACGGGCGCGGTCGTGTCCGGCTTCGGGCACACCACCAATGGCCAGGTGGAGACGCTGCTCGTGAATGGCGGGCACCTGCTGGTCGGCGGCTACTTCACCTATATCAACGGCACCGTCCGCGACTACATGGCGAGCGTGAGCCCGACCACAGGCAAGGACGATGGCTTCCTGCACCTGCATATCTCGGGTAACTACCACTTCTGCAGCGCCACCCGATGCACGGCCAGCAACCCGACGCGGGTCTACAACCAGCAGCGCAGCCACGGCGGCACCCTCGACCTGGTGGAAGGTGATTTCACCAGCGTCGGCGGCGCGAGCCGGCAGCAGATCTTCATGCTCAACCTTTCCACCGGGACGATCACCTCATGGACCTCGGCCGAGTTCAGCCAGGCGTGCTGGTTCACCGAGCCCTTCTACGTCCGGGAGGCGTCCTGGTCGCCCGATGACACGACGGTCTACATCGCGACCACGGGGTTCCATCCCTACGACAAGCCAGCAGGGTCTTACCCGCGGACCGGGCTATGTGACGCGGCTGCGGCGTTCTCTTCCGCGCATCAGGCGGTAAGCCACAGATGGATCAACTACACCGGCTGTGACTCGCTGTACTCCACCGCCGCGGACGCGGGCGCCGCCTACTTCGGCGGGCACGAGCGGTGGTCAGAAAATCCGGATGGCTGTGACTTCGCGGGTCCGGGCGCTATCGCTGACACGGGCATGGAGGGCCTCGCAGTGACCACGGGGAAAGACCTGCGCAACCCCGACGGTACCCCGGTGTACAAGCGCGGTCGCGGGCTCGGCGCCGACGACATGCGCCTGACCAGCGCGGGCCTGTGGATCGCGAGCGACAACTTCAACAACGCCAACTACTGTGGTGGCGTGTCCGGCCACGCTGGTATTTGCTTCCTGCCCTATGGTTGATCCGCGCACTCGCGTCGTGGTCGCCACGGAGTAATGCCGGTGGAACCAACCACGGCCGCCACCACAGCGCAACGGGTCGTTTACATCGCTGGGCTGGGCCGCAGCGGTAGCACCCTGTTGGAGCGGTTGCTCGGCGAACTGCCGGGCGTCTGCGCCGTTGGAGAGGTCGTCCACATGTGGCGGCGCAGCATCGTGGACGACGAACGCTGCGGCTGCGGCGAACCGTTCGCAGGGTGCGGGTTCTGGCGCGGCGTCGGCGAGGCCGCGTTCGGCGGCTGGGCAGCGGTGGACGTCGGCCGCGTCGCGCAACTGCGCGCCGCGGTCGACAGAAACAGGTTCGCGCCGCTACTGGCCGGACCCGCGCTGCCGCCACGGTTCCGGCGCGCTCTGGACGAATACGTCTGCTACTACCAGCGTGTCTACGCCGCCGTGAGCGCGGTGAGCGGCTGCGCGACGATCGTCGACTCGAGCAAACACCCGTCGCTGGCGTTCTGCCTGCGCTGGGCGCCTGGCCTTGACCTGCGTGTCGTGCACGTCGTACGGGACAGCCGTGCCGTCGCCCACTCCTGGACCAAACAGGTGGCTCGCCCTGACGCTCCGGCCGAGAGCTATATGCGAACCTTCTCGCCTGTTGCCTCGGCCACGCAGTGGAACGTGCAGAACGCGGCGCTGCATCTGCTGGCCCGGGTGGGAACGCCCACGATGCGGATCAGGTACGAGGACCTCGCATGCGCGCCAGCGGCGACCCTGCGCAGGATCGCCGCGTTCGCAGGCCTGCCCGCGGACGAGCCCGCGCTGCGGTTCCTCGGCGAAGACGCCGACGGTCCCTGGGCCGACCTGGCGCCCGCGCACACCACCTCGGGTAACAGGATGCGGTTCTACACCGGCCGGATCTCCATCCGCGCGGACGAGGCGTGGCGGAGCGCCATGCCGATCGCGCAGCGCACGACGGTTTCCGCGCTCACGCTCGCCTTGCTCACCCGTTACGGCTATTTCCGCGCTCGCGCCTAAGCCGCACGCCCGAACCCCCCGCGCCCGCGCCCGCCTTGTACTCCAGAATGTCGTTACTGGCCGGTATTTCAGGGGCTGGGACAACGCTGTGGAGTACAAAGTGGTCGTAGCGGGCCTCGGCGGGCGTGACGGGCGGCTGGCGGCCGCGGGGTCTCGGGCGGCTGGCGGCCCCGGGGTCTCGGGCGGCTGGCGGCCGCGGGGTCGCGGCTGGCGGCCGGCTATCGCGCGGTCTCGAGCCGCTACAGTCCGCGGCCTCTCTTGTGCAGCCACCGCACCACGGCGTCGGGGTTCACCAGGCCGGACATGACCGCAAGCGCGATGTAGGGTCGAAGCTCGCTTGGCCGGGCGCGGACTGTCCGCCAGATCCAGCGCGACGCCATGGCCCGGTTACCGCTCGCTGCCGCGGCGAACGCGATCTGCCCAGCGATGCGGGCGTAACCGGCCGGCACGGTCCGAAATTCCGGATAACGGTCGAGCAGCCACGGAAGAGCCTGCGCGACGACAGGCCAACGGCCGTACATGGCTCGCCGCTGTGTGTGCCAGAGCACATGAACCAACGGCTGCGGAACGTTTACCACCGGGCTGTGCCGAGCCACGCGCAACAGCAGCTCATAGTCTTCAGCCCGGCTTCCCGGGATCTCCTCGCTGACCAGTCCGACACCGTCGAGCAGCGCGGACCGCCGCGCAAGGAAGCTTGACACGTGCAGCGCCATGAGCCGGGAGCGGAGCAGCTCGCCGAAGGTGACCGTCGTGCCGTGATGCACGCGAGTGGCGACCGTGTCGCCGTACTCCAGGGTGATGCCACAGCAGGCCAGCACGGCCGCCGGCGCCGCGGCGAGCGCCGACGCCTGAGCTGCGAGCTTGCCAGGCAGCCAGCGGTCGTCGTCATCGCAGAAGGCGACGAGTTCCGTCTTGGCGGCAAGGATTCCTGTGTTTCGCGTGCCGGCCAGGCCAGGCGCCCGCTTGTTGTCAATTACGCGTGCGCCCCACGCCTGCGCCACGGCGCGCGTGCCCGCCCAGGTGTCGGTGTCCGCCCCCTCCGCCGCGTTCGGCGGCACGCCGGAGGCGGCCGCGTCGGGTGAGCGGCGGTCCAGCACCACAATGCACTCCACGGCGCCTGGGTAGTCCTGGGTGCCAATTCCCTGAAGCGTCTGTTCGAGCAGGTCGGCTCGCTCGCCGAGGGTCGGCACGACCACGGTGACAGATGGCCAGGGCTGCGAGTCCGCCGCGGCGTCAAGCCCCACGGTAGCGTCGAGCTGCTGCGGATCGTCTGCCACCCATTCCTCCCCATTGCCAGCGGCGACGCCTGTCCAGGCTCATCCGTCGGCCCTGCGAAACGGCCGATGGGTCACCTTAGCCCAGATCGGGTGATCGCATACACAAACAATCGGGCTAGTCTCTGGCAATCCGGGAGGATCAGCGGCCAAGCGCCGGTAGCGTCTCGAAATCAGGAGGAGCCATCCATGTCGCAGGCGAGCTGTGAGCCCGGCGGCGGGCGTGCCCAGCTTGCTGGCCTGGACTTCGACCGCCTCACCGAGTCACAGGTCGTCGAGCACATAATCGAGGCAGGCAGCCGTGGCCGCGGCGGGTCGGTCGTCACCCCGAATATCGACATCTGCCGCCTGGCTCGGCGCGACCCCGCCATGCACGCGCTGCTCGCCGATGCCTCGCTTGTCGTGCCGGACGGTGTGCCGTTGCTTTGGGCCGCGCGACTGCGCGGCGAGCCGCTGACGGAGCGGGTGGCTGGCTCGTCGCTGATCTTCTCGCTCACCGAAGCCGCGGCGCGGCATGGCCGGTCGATCTATCTGCTCGGCGGCCGGCCGGGTGTGCCCGAGCGCGCTGGCCGTGAGCTGCGGCGCCGTTACCCGGGCTTGAACGTCGCCGGCGCGGATGCTCCGCCCGTTGGATTCGACGCGACGCCGCAGGGCATCGGCGTCGTTCGCGGCAGGCTCACCTCGGCGGTGCCGGACATCGTGTACGTGGGCCTCGGGTTTCCCAAGCAGGAGCGCCTCATCGCCCGGCTGGCCCCGTCATTTCCGCGAGCGTGGTTCGTCGCCTGTGGCGCGGCGATCCCGATGGCCGCAGGCGCGCTTCCCCGCGCGCCGCGCTGGATGCAGCGGGCCGGCCTGGAATGGGCGTTCCGGCTGGCCAGGGAGCCGCGCCGGTTGTTCGCCAGATATGTGATCCACGACCTGCCGTTCGCGGTCGCGCTGCTTGCCTCGTGCGCCGCACAGCGCCTTCGGCTGCGTCAGGCTAGCCGGACAGGCTAGCCGGGCCGTTATCGCCGCCAGCTCGGCTGGTGGCCAAGCCAGGCCGCCAAACGTTCGTCGTAGGGCCGGAAATGCTCGTCGAGCGCGCCTCGCAGCGTTTGTGACATGGGCGCGCGCGGGCGCGCATTGTGCCGGTCAAACGCCGGGTAACCGCGGTGCGGCAAGGCCAGGAAGCTCAGCACCGCGTCGTAAACAGGCTCGGGGGTGGCGAAGAAGTCGCCGCTGTCGACGACGTGGACGCGGTCTCTGCCGAACAGCCGCTCCAGGTGAACAAGCTGTTCGATGTAGCGGCCGCGGGCGCGGTATCCGTGGTGCTGGTGGCTGAGGCTGACGTAGGACGGATCGGCGGTTATTCGCTCCGCCTCGCCCTCCAGGCGCGCTTCCTCCAGTTCCAGAGCCCGCTCGAAGGCCTCGGTCTCAAAGCCGCGGGCCAGTTCGTGCGCGTGCGCCGAGTACGCGCGCTCGACCGGGTCACGGACGAGCACGAGCAGCTTCACCCTGGGCAGGTCATGCGCGATCCTCGTGGCGGCCAGTGGGTGAAACATGTAGTAAGGACTGGACTCAAAGGTGAGCGGCGCCACACCCGAGGTCCGCGCGGCTCGCCGCGCCTGTGCCTTGAGCGGGAAGTGGCCCTGGTACCACGACAGGCCGTGGCCGTATCCCGTGTCAAAGTAGTGCACGCCCTTGTGCAGCACGGCCTTGAGCACCGCTGGGTGCTGGGTGAGCGCGCGGTACATGGATGTGGTGCCGCACCGCTGTGCGCCGACAATCAGCAAGCCGGGCAGCATGCGCGCACGGTAGGTGAGCGTGCCAGCGGTCACCGAGAGCGCGTGCGCCGCTCGCTTGATCGCGGGGGCCCGCTGGATGGCCGAGGTCACAGAAGAAAGCGCGGCTATGCCGTCCACCCTTTCGTCCACCTTCCCCGGCAGTCGCTCTCCTTGCCGCCGCCGCGGCTCGTCGGCCGGATTTCCGCCCATGGGCGCGCCGCGCCCGCTCACAGGTGGCTCACGTGACTGGTGATCGCCGGGATGAGCCACGTCCCCGGCGAGCCACGGCGCGCGCCCGCCTGAGCTTGGCGGTCAACGAGGTAGCGGGTGGCCAGGTCTGACAGGTAAAGGATGGCGGTCAGCGGTGCCTGCACGCCACCCACACCGAACGGGGCGAGCAGCTGTGCCGCGTCAGCGGCACAGCTCGCGGCGGCGGTCGCCGGCGCACGGCGCCCGGGCGCGGATTCGGCGGCGAGCCAGTAGTGGAGCGCGTCGAATCCGAGCGGCGCGCCCTCGGCGAACCGTTCCCAGTCCCACACCAGCAGGCCCTGGCCGGTGCTCGCCATGTTCCATGGCGTCCAGTCGCCGTGCCAGGCGCCGTAGGTGATCGGCAGGTCTCCCGCTCGCGCCGCGACCGCGTCAAGTGCGCGCGACAACGTTGCATGTTCCGCGGATTCGTCGGCCGTGGCGAGCCGGGCTCGTAGCCGTTCCCAGTACGCCGAGCAAGCCAACGGGCCGGTGGCGAGCCCACCCACCGCAGCGACCTCCCGCATCGCCGCGGCAAGCCGCGCGGCGATGAGCCGACGTCGGCGCAGCCACACGGGCAGGGCGCTGAGCACAAGCACGTCCAAGCCACGCCAGCGTCCGTAGTGGAGCACACGGGGGACGGTGAGGCTAACAAGACCGGCCCGGTGGAGGCGGTCAAGCGCGTCCCGCTCGGCGCGGACCAGGGTTCGCGTGAGCGGGTTGACACCAACCTTGGCGTATCCGACCGGCGCGCCGCGAGGGCTGAGCAGTTGCAGGACCGGTTTGCGGTTGGCCCGCGCCGCGCCGAGGTGCAAGCTGATCTTGACCTCGCGGGCGAGCGCGGCGGCGAGGTACGACTCGATCGTGTCGGCGCCCTGCGGCACCCGCACCCTAAGCCGATCACGGAACACCGCGCCGCCCAGACCGCTGGCGAGCGCCACCCCGAGCACCCGCGTCGCCAGCCAGGTCGCTCGTGACGCTGGTTCGCCATAGCGGCGCACCGCGGCGCCTGCGGGCCGCGGCGCGCTGGGTACCACAAGCCGTGGCTCGCCCGCGCCGGGGAGCAGGATGAACTCGCTGACCTGGCTGCCCGCCGCGACGGTCGCAGCGCCGTTGCCGATCGCCAGTTCGGGCGCGCCGCCACCCAGCATTACCGTGGCCGGCGGTGGCCACAGCAGCTTGCTGACCTCGCCCAGGTAGGTTCGCCGCGATTGGCCGGCAGGCGCCGGCGGCGCCGGGTTGCCGCTCGCGACAGCCACGGCTAGCTCCGCGGTTTCGCGCGCATCGTCGCGCTTCGCCCTCATGTGGGGACTTCGCGGGCGGGCGCTCGGGTCGGCGACGCGGGGATTTGACGAGTTCTGCCGGCGGTCGTGTCGGCCGGGCCTGCGAGCGACCGCACGGCCGCGGTGAACAGGATCAGCATCATGCAGCCATATGCCAGCCCACTCAAGATGTCGGTGAACCAGTGCACCGTCAGGTAGCCGCGGCTGTAGCCTTCGTTGAAACCCAGCGCGGCCACTGCCGCGCCAGCCCACAGGGCCGTCCGCCGCTGCCCGCTGAACTCGCGCCACAGCAGGTACGCGATGAGCCCGTAGAAGAGAATGGCGCGGTCCGAGCCGCCGGAGGGAAAAAGGCCGCCAGCGCCGGGCGGCGGGGGCCGGCGGATCGTGTGGTTGATCGCGAGAGTCAGGAATTTGTCAACCACGATCAATGAACCAAGAACGACCGGCGGGATCCAGCGGTCCTTGCGGCACGCCACCGCCAAGCAGACGGCGGCGGTGGCTGCGGCGCTCCAGGTCGTCCAGGAGTTGCCAATCTTGGTCGTGCGGGCCATCGCGGCCTTCCACAGGTGTATGCGGTGCGTGGCCGTCCAGTGAAAGATCGGTTTGTCGATGGCCGGCCCGCCGTGTACCACGATGAGGCCGACGAGCACCATGACAGCGTAGATCACCGCCGCGCCGACGAACACGACGAGGAAATACCGTGCGATGCGCTGGACCGGTGACTGATCCGAGGCGTACTTGAGCGGCTTGGCCGAGCCATGCCGGCCCACCGGGGCGAACGGGCGGGCCGGCCCGCCGCCTGCCGTCACAGCTGCCAACCGAGCATCGCGCCGGGCAAGCAGCACCGGGACGCAGAGAATGACCGCAATACCAACGGGCCACACGAGGACCAACAAGATCTTAGCCATCTCGACTTCCTGCTCTGACTTTTTGGGCAAGGTATCGCACATACCGGATGACGCCGCCCGGATCTGCGCTAGCCGTCACGTGTCAGATCACCTCCGGACCTGGCCGCAGACCCGCGAGAATCGCGCTGAGCTGCCCGGCTGAAGGTCTTTCTGGCCAAAAATGACAGCCCAGGCATCACCGATAGCGCAAGCCTGTCGCGAAAGCACCACAGACCGACCGCCTGCAGGGCGCACGCCGCAGCCGCGGCCGCGATCACCGGGCCGACGCCTGCGCCGATCCAGGCGCGCACGCCGAGCGGGACGGCGAGAAAGCTCACCGCGGACAGGCCGCAGGCGGTGAGCGTGCCGCGCCCGAGCGGGTGCAACCGCACCACGGTCGCCACCTGGGCGAGAGGGACGAGGTTGGTGACCGCGATCGCGGCGGCCCAGCCGATCGCGGCGCCGGTGATTCCGTACCTGGGAATCAGGATCAGGTCGATCCCGACGTTGACCGTCACGGCAAGCATCCCGTTGGCCAGGCTCCAACTGCTTCGCCCCGTGGTGATCAGCACCATGTCGACCTGGCCGCAGGCCGTCGCGACCAGCATGGCGACACCAAGGATGACCATCACCGTCGCCCCGCCGCGATAGGAGTGACCGAAGACCGTGAGCACCTGCGGGCCATATATCACCGCGAGCAGGTACATCGGCCAGGTCAGCAGGACGAGCCAGGCGGTGGTCGCCTGGTACACCAGGTTCGCCGCGCGGCGGTCGCCGACAGCGAAAAGCTCGGTGAACCGTGGCTGGGCGGCCGTGCTGATCGCCGCGTTGCCGAGCTGGCCGGCGACCAGGAATCGGGTGGCGGCGGTGTAGATGGCCGCCTGCGCGGGGCCCCGCATGATCGCTACAAGGACGATGTCGACGCGCTGGATGGTGATCTGTGCGAGCGCCGCTAGCCCGCGCGGCGCTGTGAACCGCCAGAAGCCACGCGGGTTGGCGTTGGCGAGCCGGCGTTCCGTGACCCGCCGCCCGCTTGCCGGTCCGTTCGCGGTCGGCGGCATGGGGGTCGCGAGCCTGAGAAGCGCGGCGAGTTCCGGCGGCACGGGCGGCAGGGCGCCCCGGCGGGGCGCTGAGTTTCTGCTGAGATGGCGCAGCCACAGCCATCCGGCGACGGCCGCAGGGACGTACGGCAGCGCCCACAGCGGGGCGAGCAGCGCCGCGCTTCCAGCCGCCGTCGCTACCGCCACCCCGAAAAGCTGGGCGGCAGAGCGCCCCAGCTTGTCGATCATCACCGTCGGCCGCATGTCGCGGTAGCCGCGGCTCGCGCCAAGGAACATGTCAAGCAGCGCCGCGAACGGCAGGGTCAGCGCGAGCGCGCGCAGCGCTGCCGCCACCGCGCCTGGCCCGGCGGCGCCGCGGCCCAGATGGCCACCGAGCAGCCAGTGCGCCAGCGGTCCCGCGGTCAGCAGCAAGACCGCGGCGGCAACCGTTGAGGCCGCCGCCACGGGAATCACCGCGGCACGCAATATGGCAGGAATCCGGCCGTCCTCACCCAGTGACCGCAGCCGCGCGATGAAATACACCACTCCCGTTGACGCGCCGAGGCTCGCTACCGCCTCGACGATGAGGAACAGCGAGGTCGCGGTGAAAAACGCGCCCGCGACCGGCTTACTGAACTGCCTGGTGACAAGGACGGTGACGGCCACCGTCGCGGTCGCGGCCAGCGCGGCGCCCGCCAGGTTCAGCGTGCCTCCCCTGGCCACCTCGGCCAGCCGGCCCGTGCCCATATCGGCCGACCGGCCTGGCTGCTTGGGCGGCCTCGCGCGTGAGCCACCCCTCACCCTCGACAGCCTGGCGTGCGCCCCAGCCATCTGGTGAGCCTCTCGTCGGGTCGGGCCAATTGATCTCTTGACGGTAGCTGGCGGCGCAAGCGGCGGCCAGCCACCGCTGGATGTGACCGGAGGCTGGTCATGCGTGCGCTCCGGCCGTCATGACAGGTCGCGGCGTGCGGTCCGGGCCGGCCGCTGAGCCACGATCCCGGGACTGCCTGTCATTGCGCCATAGCAGAGCGTAGGAGAGCATGGTGAAGCCGAGCGGCGCCACTACCGCGACATAGGTGAACATGTAGATGAAAGGCAGCAACAACGCGAGTGTGCCAGCGAGCCCATAAGGCGTCGTGTCACGCCGGTACCGCCAGACGGCGTAGGCGAAGAAGCCGAAGTAGAGCGCGGCCCCAGCGAACCCGCTGCAGACCAGCAGCAGCCAGAGCTGCCCATTGCTGCCCACCGCATATTGGCCGCACTGCAGGCAGTTGGCCGTTGGCCCCACGGCGATCGAGTGCGGGCTGCCACGCTGCTGCCTTGTGTCGCCGTACCCGATGATTGGCGAGGACAGGGCGTCTTCGACCGCGACCGTGGAAAGCGACGCGCGGATCGTGTTGCTCTTGCCATGTGACAGCCGCTGCCCGACGATCTGCTGCAGCGGGCTCGCGAGGAACACAAAACCAACCAGCGTGAGCCCGGCGGCCACCGCGCCAAGCAGCGCGACCTTGCCCCTGGCCGCCATGCGCACAGCGACGTAACAGACCGCGAAAACAAGGCCGATCCATACTCCTCTGTCGAGCGAGTACACAAGCGGCACTATGGCCGCGACCAGCACCGCGCCCGTGATCACACGCTGCTTTCTGGTGCCGTACACCCACCAGCCCACGACCAGCCAGCCGAGCAGCAAGGACAGGCAATTGCCCCAGGCGTTGGTGTAGTCGAACGGCGCCTTGGGGCGCCCCTGCACGACGCCTATGACGTCTTGAAGCTGCGCGAAGCCGGGATGCATCGACGCCTGGATGAACGAATTGGCCTGCACGCTATGCGGCAGCAGGCTAAGTGCCGGCGAACTGAACTGGAAACTCGGAGCAAGAACTCCACCTACGCCGCCCGCCGCGGTGTAGACGGCGAGCAGGCCAAGCAGCCAAGCGAGGCGGCGGCGGGACAGCTCACGCTCCGTCAGGTTGCCGGCGTAGAGCAGCAAGACAGTGACTCCGCCGTAGTTAGCCGCCCGGTTGGTGTATGAGAGAAGCCGGTGCGACACCGGGCTGTTGACCGTGTCCGGTGCGGTCAGGGTGAGCATTGCGACTCCCGCGAGCGTCACAACCAGAAACAGCAGCCACAGGCCAAATCCCGGTGGCAGCCGTATGCTGCGGTGCTGGCGCACCTTCCACGCGTACATGCCCGCCACCATCGGAATTGCGAGCAGCGCGAACATATAGTCGGCGAGGCCGAGCGCCCACCAGAGCGGATAACCGGCCAGCAGGGCGGTGACCGGCCACGCGGGATGGCGGGCGAACCAGCGCCGCGGTCGCCTGGAATACGTGCCGGGCGCTGGCCGGTCGAGTACACGGACCTCTTCGTGCCCGTCGGGCGACCGATCCGCCGTGCTGCGGCCAGTCAGCGGCGCCACACCGTGCCGCCTGGGCGTGCGCAGGCCCATCGGCCGCCGCGCAGTGCTGGTCATCGAAGCGCCTCAGCTACCCTTAACGGCCAGAGCGCGTGCCGCGCACACAGCTCAGCCCTTCGCACTCGAGCCGGGCGCCCCGTCCGCCGATGCGCCTTCTTCATCGTGCAGCGAAAGCAGCGGCCGTGACCGCGCCGTGTCGGCGTCGCCGCTGGCTTCCCCGCGCGACCGTACAGCGGCGGCGGCGTCGGGCTCATCGTTGAAAAAGCTCGTGCGCGCGCTGGGCTCATCGGCCCGCGGCGGGTAGCCGAGATGGTCTTCCAGCGTCGCGCTCGTGCCCACCTCGAGCGGTTCTACTTGTGCGCCGCGTCTGTCGCCAATGGGCTTGCCACCAATGGGCTTGCCGGCGAAGGGCTTGCCGCCAATGGGCTTGCCGCTAAAGGCCGTCAGCCGCTCCTCGGCAGGCGCCACGGCCACTGGCGGCAGCGCGGCCTTGTCGATCGGAGGGATCAGCACCGCGCCGAGCACCGGCGCGCCCATCCGGTCCAGCCGCCGCACGGTCTCCTGCACGTCGTCGCGCGACGTGCGCAGCACGTCGACCGCCACAATGGCGGCGTCCGCCAGCTCGGCCAGCGCGTACACATCAGCCGTGTAGGCGGCGGCGGCGACCTCGAAAACGACGTAGCGCGCCACCGCGTGCAGCCGTGTTATCAACCGCTCGAGCACCTGGCGCTCGATGTGGTCGGCCGCTTGCTCGCGATCACTTCCGGATGTGATGACCCGCAGCCGTGGCACCTGAGGGGGACGCCGCTCGACGTCGCCCACCGTCGCATGATCCAAGATCACGTCACTGAGCCCGGGGCTGTCGCTCAGCCCCAGGATCCGCGAGGTGACGCTGCGGCGCAGATCGGAGCAGACCAGCGCCACCTCCGATCCGGTCCTCGCGAGGGCCGAGGCCAGGTTGACCGCTGTGATGCTCCCCGCGCGGCCGTCGGCTGGCGTCGCCACAAGCACCACGTGGTTTCCCTGACCCAAGGTTGCCGACATCGAGTGCGCGAGCTCGGCGAACGCCTGACCGGTTCGTGTTCGCGGTTCCGCGAGCGCAAGCCGGATGCGTTTCTTGGCCGCGGGGAGCTCGACCAGCACCGGCAGATCGAGCAGGACTTCGAGTTCGCGGCCGCCGCGGATCCGCTTGTCCGAGCGGTCCCGCCAAAATGCGATGAGCAGGCCCATGAGCAGCCCCGCCGCGAGGCCGCTCGGCAGGTACAGCGTGCGCTTGGGGCTGGTTGGGCTCGACGGCGCTGACGCGGCGGTGATGATCCTCCCGCCCGTGGTGTTCACCGACTGCGCGTCCAAGTTGGCCAGGTGGCTGGACAGCGAGGTCAGCTGGTTGTTGTACAGCGAGAGCTCGGTGTTGGCGCTGACCCGCTCGGCCGACCCACGAGGCATCCTTCTGATCCGCGTCGTGAGCTTTGTGATCTTGTCCTGCAGCGCCTTGACCTGTCGCTGGAGCCCGGAGAGCTGCGCGCCGATCGCCGCGCTCTGGCTGCTGCTGCGGTTCTGCAGGTAGGCCTCGGCGAAAACTTGCGCACACCGCGCCGATCGTGTCGCCGTGCGCGCGGTGCAGTTGACCTGCAGAACCTGCGAGTTGGGCGGAACCGTAACGCTCACCGTCTTGCTCAGCGCATTGACCGACAGCGGGCTGTTCAGCAGCTGTTTGGCCAGGCTGGCCACGCTGGCCGACTGCACGATCTGCGACTCGGTGTCAAGATCGACGACACCGGTCGTCCGGCCATTTACGACCTGGCTCGCGCCGGCCGTTGACCCGGTGACAAAGACGGTGGCTGTCGCTGTGAAAGTCTTCGGCGAAACGACGGTGTACGCAATCGCTCCCGCGAGGCCGAGGAGGCCCGCGAATGCCACGATCAACCAGCGGCGGCGGACCACCGCGAGGTAATCGGATAGCTCCAACGCATCGGATTGGGACGACCGCTCCATGCCCGGTCAAACTCCTCATCGCTCGTGGCCTGGCCTAGCCGCGCAGATGGTCGGCGCCGGCACATGCCCTAGATCCTGTCAGGAAAGCCCCGTCGGCTCGCTCACCACGGCATCCCGATCGAGCCAAGCTTTTCCAAACAGGCTCTCAACCGCACTAACCTACTCAATCCCCATTCCGGAGCGCGGGCGACTGCCGTATTCCGCACGGCTGGCCCGCCACCCAGTGAAAGATTCCGGTCATGGTCCCCCGCCTGTATGCCCGTAGCCCCCGCGTTAAAACGACGTTTCAGCAGGTCTTTCGGGTTACGGCGATCGCCGCGCGGTGCCTGCGCCCTGCCGCTCGGCGGCGCCAAATGCCCGCGTTGCGGCCCCGTCTCCTGCCCGGGCGCGCCTGCGGGCGAAAAGGCGCCAGCGGGCGAGCACGGCGAGCCCGCAAACCAGCGACAACGCGATGACGGCCAGCGAGACGTTGACGAGCTTCAGGCCGGACGCGAGCAGTATGACGGCAAGGATCGGACGCAGGACCTGACTTCGCGCGCGAGACGATATCACCGAGCCGGCAATCACACCGGGAATGCCGCCGACAAGCAGCGCCGTGGTCACATCGAGCCGAACGTCGCCGGCGATGAGGTGCGCACAGGCGGCCGCGAAGGCCATCGGGACAGCCTGAGCGAGGTCGGTGCCGACCATGCGGCGCACAGGAAGCCGCGGGTACAGCGCGGTGAGCGCGACGATTACGAGCGACCCTGAGCCAACCGAGGTCATGCCCACCCCGAGCCCAGTAATAATACCGACTAGTATTGTCAAGATTGGCCGCACGGCGATATCCCGTGGCTCGCCTTCCTGCGCCTCCCGCTGCATCGAAGCGCGCGGCCGCGCGTCGGCGAATGCCTTCACGCCGATCGCCGCGGCGGCCACAAGCAGCACGACACCGGTGGCCACGGCGACCACCTCTTGCACCGAATTGCCGTCCCCGAGCAGCCGCGCCAGGAATACACCGCTAAACGCGAAGGGCACCGAGCCCGCGCACATCAAGCCAGCGATCCGCAGGTCCGCGGTCCGCTTGCGCAGGTGAACGAAAGCGCCGAACGGTTTGGTGACCGCGGAGACAACCAGGTCGCTGCCCACCGCGGCCAGCGGTGGGATGCCAAAGAAGAACATCAGTATCGGCGTCATGAGGGCGCCGCCGCCCATGCCGGTAAGCCCGACCACGACCGCGACGGCGAATGACACAGCGGTGAGAGCGGGATTAGGCAGTGTCATGGCGGCGCCCTCGCTCTGCGATCAGCCAGCCTCCCGACGTGAGTAGCTGCACGACCGCTGCCACAGCGTCCTGACGGCTCAGCGCCGAGGTGTCGATCACCAAATCGGCGTCGTGCGGCACCTCGTACGGGTCCGATATCCCGGTGAATCCGGTGATCGCGCCTGCCCGCGCCTTCGCGTAGAGGCCCTTGCGGTCTCGGGCCTCGCACGTCTCGAGCGGCGTCGCCAGGTAAACCAGCAGGAAGTCACCGGTCTCCGCGACCATCTCGCGCACCCGGGCGCGTGCTGCCGCGTACGGCGCGATAGGCGCGCAGATCGCGATGCCGCCGTGTCTGGCGGCCTCTGCGGCGACAAAGCCGATCCGCGCGATATTGAGATCGCGGTCCGCTCGGGAGAAAGTCAGGCCAGCGGAAAGCAGCCGCCGGATCAGGTCTCCGTCGAGCAGGGAGACCGTTCGGTCGCCTCGCTCGGCGAGAGCGTCGGCGAGGTCGCGGGCGAGCGTGGACTTGCCCGAGCCCGACAAGCCGGTGAAGAAGATGACAAGGCCCCGCTTGCGCCGGGGCGGGCGCGCCGCGCGAAGCTCGCGTGCGACCGCGGCAGGTGTGAACCAGTCGGGGATCTCCTCACCTCGTTCGAGCAGCGTCGTGAGGTCTGCCGGGCTCAGCGCCGGCTGCCGCGCGGACGGCTCGATGCGCGCCATCGGCCGCCAGACCTCGGCCGCTTGGTCGAACGCCCACTCACCGGGCATCACGACCGGTATGGGCGCGCCGGGCACGCTCGCGGTGACCGCGTCCATGCTGCCCATCTCCCTGGTCGCGCCGACCGCGAGACCGCGCGGATCGACCCCCGTGCCGAGCATGTGGGTCGCGCCGTAGGCGGCGGCGACCAGCGCCCTGGCCGCGAGCTCTGCGCGGGTCCCTTCCTCTCCCCTGCGCGCCAGCGGAACCGGCACCACGAGGGTGTCCTGCGGGAGATGCGGGACCGCGGCGAGCACGGACCTGACCAGCGCCTCCGGCCGCGTTACCAGGTCAGCCGAACCTGCTGCGAGCGGCATGACAAGCAGCCGCGCTCTCATCCCTCCGGCGAGATGCCTGAGCTGACCAAGCTCGCGCCGATGCAGCGGACCGCGGGTCAGGCACGCGAGGACGGGCCGTTCCGCGCCTGCTTGGCGGTCGGCGAGCTCTGCTCGGGTGTCGCCGGGCCCGCGGCGCAGCCTACGGAACGGCCCGTGCTCCAGTGCGCGCAACGCCCGCACCGGCCCGGCGAGCCGCTCGAGCTGATCAGGTCCTTGATGCACACGCTCGGTGATCTGCATCACGGCGAGCGGCGCGCCCTCCGGGTCCTCGAGTACGAGCGTCGCGGCGTCCTGCGGCACCGAACCCGGTGGCAGGTCCAGGGTTACGGTGCAGGGAAACGGCGTGCCGTCAGCAAGTCGGCCGTCACGCTCCACGGCGCGCGCGTCGGCGTCGCTCATGAAACCGCGCAACGGAGCGAACGCGCCGGACAGCAACAGTTCCAGGTCGGCAAGCTGGGACTCGTCAGGCGCCAGGGAAGGCCAGGCCGTCAGCTCGGCCGGCAGCCCGGCAGAAAGCGCGGTCACATCTGTCTCCATCCGGCGCGGCGATCCTTCAGCCCGCACAAGGGCAAGGTCATGAGTATGCCCCGTACAGGCTAGTGGTCGGTAAGGCGGGTCCGCCGCGCGAACGCGGCGCCGCGGCTGGGCGGTTCGCGCGGCGGGGGCGGGTTCGCGCGGCGGGGGCGGGTTCGCGCGGCGGGGGCGGGTTCGCGTGGCGCGTTTCCCGCGGCGCGGTTCAGGACTGGGCATCCGCCGTTAAACGGGCACCGCCGCGCCGCAGACGCGGTGGGCGGCAGGCGAGGCGAGGAACAGATACGCCGGCGCGATCTCGGAAACCTTTGGCCACGAAGCGTGGTCGGCGTCCGGCATCGCGTTACGGTTCGCGGGCGTGTCGATGATGCGAGGGACGACGCAGTTCACGGTGACGCCCGTGCCACGGACCTCGTCAGCCGCCATCGTGACAAGGTGCAGCACGCCCAGCTTGCTCACCGAGTACGCGAACCCGGCGCCCCGTGTCACCGTGGCAGCCCGGCTCGCGCTATGGACGATGCGGCCCTCGCCCGCCGTCCGCATGCGGCGCAGCGCGTGCTTGGTGATCAGCGCCGCGCTGACGAGGTTCAGCTGGAGCTGGGCGGCCAGCACGGCAGGATCCAGTTCGGCCAGCGGCGCGTGCGCGGCGAAGCCGCCGACGGTGTTGATTACCGCCCAGGGCGGCGGCCCCTGGTCGAACAACGCGGCGAGCGCCGCGTCGTCGAGCACGTTAACCGCTTGGTAGCGGACGCCATCGAGCTGGCTGTCCAACCTGGGCTCGGCCCTGACCACGCCGATCACCGATGCGCCAGCCGCGGCGAACGCGAGAGCGAGGCCCGCGCCGAGCGCTCCTGCCGCGCCGATCACGGCGACGGTCCGGCCGTCCAAGCTCATGTCCGGGCTCATGCCCGTTCTCATGTCCGGCATGCTCAGCTCCTCTGCTCGCAGAGCCTGGATCGAACCGTACCGGGGTTGTCAAGCAGTCCACCCAGGCTCTCGCAGCACGCGGGCGAAAGGGTCCTCGGGTTTGCGGATGACAAAGAGCAACTCGTCGTGCTCCTCGGTGTACCTCCCGCGCGACGCCACCGCCGCGAGCCGGCGCGCGGCGGCGACGGAGCGGCCTGGCGGGCCCGGCCGCGGGCCGGCGCGCAAGGTCGCCTGCCGTTCGACGATCACCAGGCCGCGCATCAGCGCGTAGGCGTGGATGCCCGGACCGGACACCACCCGCTCGTACACCGCGGGATAGGGGCCCGCCTCGCCGGGCCGAAACCGCCGCCAGGCGAGTTCGCGCGCCCAGCCGGGAAGAACCGCGGTGAGGCGGTCCACAACGCCTGCCGCGCTGTCGCGGTCGGCCGTGCGCAGCAGCAGCATGCCGCCCGGCTTCAGCGCCGCGATGAACCGGTCGAGCACGAGCTCGACGTGCCAGATCCGGTCCAGCAGACCCGCGCAGTGCACGATGTCGAAGGAGCGCGGCGAAAGCGGCACGGTGCGAAGGTCGCCGAGCGTCACCGAGTCCAGGTCCGTGCGTGCCGCGGACACCTCGCGGGTGAGCTGATGGTCATGATCGACGCCTGTCACCCGGATGTCGAAGCCGGCCGCGCGCAGCCCGTCCACGCCGAGCCCGCCGGCCAGGCGGCCGCACCCGGCCTCGAGGATCCCGATGGGACCCTCGCCATGGCGAAGGGCGTAATCGTGCGCCGCTCTGGTGAACATCTCGGTGCCGACGTCGGCACTGGCACGCACCACGATGCCAGATCGTAGCGTTATGGATGCATAACGTAACGGCTATTTCCATCATGCCGGCGAGCCTCCACCCAGCGGCGCCCGTAAGCTTGGGTGCGAACCCCGTGCCGCCCGGGCCCGGGGATTTTTGGGCTGCCTGTTGACGACAAATATGAGCCTTTCCGGACTGCTCGGCGTAATCGCCGACGACCCTCAGCTACGGCAAGCGCTTGACCACGCGGACGCCGCGGCGCGCGCGGGCGGAGACGTTGCCGCACCGCCGGCGCTGCGGCCGTTCATCGCCGCCGCGCTGGCAAGCGCGCACCCGCGACAGCGTGCGTTCGTGCTGGCCGTCACCGCCACCGCGCGGGAGGCCGACGATCTGACCGGCGCGCTGACGTCGCTGCTGCCCGCCACCGCGGTCGCCTGCTTCCCCGCATGGGAGACGCTGCCGCACGAGCGCCTGTCGCCCCGCTCAGACACGGTCGGTCAGCGGCTCGCCGTGCTGCGCAGGCTCGCCCACCCCGGCCCACCGGACACGAGCACGGGCCCGTTGCAGGTCGTCGTCGCGCCCGTGCGCAGCCTGCTGCAGCCCATCGTCAGCGGGCTCGGCGACATCGAACCGGTCCGGCTCGCGCCGGGCGACGAGGCTGACCTGCACGACGTGCTCGCGCGGCTCATCGAGGCCGGCTATGCCCGGGTCGACATGGTGGAAAAGCGCGGTGACATCGCGGTGCGCGGCGGCATCGTGGATGTTTTCCCGCCCATCGAAGAGCACCCGCTGCGCATCGAGTTCTTCGGCGACGTCGTCGAGGAGGTCCGTTACTTCAAGGTGGCTGATCAGCGCAGCCTTGAAGCGGCGGCCGACGGGCTCTGGGCGCCGCCATGCCGTGAACTGCTGCTCACCCCGGCGGTCCGCAACGCCGCCAAACGGCTGGCCGCCGAGCACACCGGTCTGGCCGAGGTGCTCGGCAAACTGGCCGACGGCGTCACGGTCGACGGCATGGAAGCGTTCGCACCGGTGCTCGCCGAGCGGATGGAGCTGCTGCTCGACTACGTTCCTCCGGGCGGCCGTGTGCTCGCCTGTGACCCAGAACGCATCCGCACCCGGGCCGCCGAGCTTGTCCGGACCAGCAAGGAATTCCTCGAGGCGTCGTGGGTGAACGCCGCCGCGGGCGGGCAGGCGCCGATCGATCTCGGCGCGGCGGCGTTCCGGCCGATCGAGGATATCCGCAGCGCGGCTGACGCGCTCGGGCTCGCCTGGTGGACGGTGACCCCATTCGGCGAAGACGAGGCGCCTACAGCGTCTGCCCGGGGGGGCGACCCCCCGGAGCCCCCCGCAGGTGCCGCAAGCGGCGCATACCCGCGGCAGCCGTTCA